>ERZ808051.1797-NODE-1797-length-12737-cov-8.095972_pt1 | contig 12737 bp, 10 predicted proteins | sample MGYA00380199_ERZ808051 | MGnify/ENA primary metagenome ERZ808051 (study PRJEB31490, sample SAMN06133391) | mouse gut metagenome | isolation source: J11 | host: mice | place: China: Chengdu | collected 2015-05 ...
TCTGTTCCTTTGCTACTGGCATATAAATACTCCTTTTCGATAAGAATTTCCATATCTTGATTCTTACCAAAAAGGAGCCATTCTTTACCTAAGACACAAACTTTTTTACACTACCAATTTTGAAATATAAGTATATTTCTACATAGATTACATAATCTTCAACAATTTAATGGTTCTATAAACTTGAATTTTCATATGATTAACAGAATGAATAAATGCAATCTTCTTGTCCTACAGTATAGGTACACTCGATTATTTCTGCTGGCTTCATATGTTCTATATAAGTAAGCGTTCTAAATGCCATACCATGTCCTACAAATATGACTTTATCATAATCGGCATACCTGTCTGCCACTCTTCGTATTCTTTGTCTTACTTCAGCTAATGTTTCCCATTTCAGACACTGTTCTTTTGGATATACTCCTTTGTGAAGATTAAACTCTCGTGTTAACTCAAACGCTTCTTCTGAAGTAGTATATTGATTAGTTTTATCTGGTTCCCATTCGTGTAAATCAATATCAACACATATTTTCAACCCAGTTTCTTTTGAAATTATCGCTGCTGTTTGTAAAGCTCTGGTATACGGAGACGAAACAATTAATTGTGCTGATTTTAGTCTTTCATCAATCGCAGCAGCTTCTACTTGACTTATTCCTTTTTGAGATAATGGTGCAAAAGAACGCCCAAAACCCCAAAAGCCTTTTTCCAGCATTTCACTATAATCAGCTTCTCCATGTCGAATAAGATAAAATATAGCCACTATCTATCACTCTCCTTATATAAATCCCAATTTATTTGATTATAAAATCTTTATCTGCCATTTGCAATGTATATTTATAAGCTATTTCTCAATGGGTACACAATTCCGAAAAGGGAGTAAATATTTAGTGTCTGCTTTTTAAGTCTGTAAACCATTGATTTTACTGACTTTTCAGCATATTTATGATAAAATAACTGCAGGGGTTCTGCATCCAGGCATCGATTTTCCTTGCAGTTTTACCCCCAATCCTACCACGGAATGGAGCAAAAAGCCATGTACAGACCAACCGACAGAACCTAGCATTCTTTCCTTGACTTCAACCAGCCCATGGGGCTGCATATGAACCCGGACAACCGATGGGTGAAGATGGCCGACAGCATCCCATGGGACGAGTTCGAGACCAAATACGCTGGCTTGTTCCCCAGCGGGACGGGGAATGTCGCGAAGCCCCTGCGCATGGCCCTGGGCGCACTCATCATCCAGACGAAGTTCCAGTACTCTGACAGGGAGCTGGTGGAACAGATTGCGGAGAACCCGTACCTGCAGTACTTCATAGGGCTGCCCGGCTACCAGGAGGAGGCGCCTTTCGATGCCAGCACGCTGGTGCTGTTCCGCAAGCGCATCACCATGGAGATGGTCATGGAGGCGAACGAATCCGTGCTTTCCCGGAAAGATGACCACAAAAGGCCGCCTTCATCAGGGTCTTCCACCGAAGGAGGGAGCCCGGAAAAGGAATCACAGAACAAGGGGACCCTGACCCTTGACGCGACCTGTGCGCCGGCCCATATCCGCTATCCCCAGGACATCTCCCTGCTCAACGAGGCAAGAGAATTCCTTGAGGGGATGATAGGGCGCTTCTGCCGGTACTACAGCCTGCCTCTGCCGAGGCGCTACAGGAGGCAGGCCAGAAAAGCATACCTGGCATTCGCGAAGTGCGGGAAGCATACGGCAAAGAAAGTGCGGGCAGCGATCCGTAAGCAGCTGGGATATGTACGCCGGGACATCGGATACCTGGAGCAGTTCATGTCGGAGGGCCTTGTCCCGGACAGGAAGGACATCCCGAAGTTCCTGACCATACTGAAGATGTACGGACAGCAGAAGTACATGTACGATCATAAGGTGCATTCCGTCCCTGACCGCATCGTGAGCATCAGCCAGCCATGGCTGCGCCCCATAGTCCGGGGCAAGGCCACGGCCCCGGTGGAGTTCGGTGCCAAATTCGACCTGAGCCTGGACACGGAGGGGGATGGACGAATCGAGAGGATATCCTTTGACCCCTATAACGAGGGGGCCACCCTGCAGGAGGCTGTGGAACGCTTCAAAAAGCGTACCGGGCACTATCCGGAGAGGGTCCTGGCAGACCAGATATACAGGACGCGCGATAACCGCAGGTACTGCAAGGGGCACGGGATACGCCTGTCCGGCCCCCATCTGGGGAGGCCGGCCGCTGTGCTCTCCGTCAAGAGCAGGAAACAGGAATACCAGGACAATACAGACAGGATTGAAGTGGAGCGGATCTTCAGCCTGAGCAAACGGTGCTATGGCATGGGGCTTATCGTGACCAAACTGGAAGAGACCCCGCTGACCACAATCGCATTGTCTGTATTCGTGACGAACCTCTTTAAGATTCAGAGGCGGATACATTCTGCCCTTTTACGGATATGTCAATTTTTTGGCACAAAATATGCTGTATTAAGTTTTTACGTGGCTTAACTGAACTTAATCAGCAGACACTAATTCGGGACATATTATAACTTCTTTCCTCTTTTGAATGATTATCTGCCAAAGTTATTCCCCCTCATAATTGCAGTTGCTATTATCCAGCAGTTCAGCAAGTTTTTCTGCAATGGCCTCCGCCAAAATAGGCGGAACCGCATTTCCAACCTGCTGATACTGTGAATCTTTTGTTCCTTCAAATCTAAAACTATCAGGAAATGTCTGCAGTCTTGCCGCTTCTCGAATACTTACTGCTCTATTATGCTCCGGATGAATCCACATAGACTTTCTAACATTAACAACGGTTCCTGATGGTTCATCATACTTTAGTCTCAGATAAATCGTATTTTGAGTTCTGCTGGCATCTGTATAAGTATCCTCTTTCATTGATGCATCCAAAGAATGAAAATTCTCTCCTTGTTTAATCACAGCAAAACGCTTTTTAGCCGTTTCTCTAGTTGCTGTAATTATGTGATTATATAAAATATCTGAATCTCGGAGTTTATCGGCCAACTTACTCAGCTTTATCCTAGGAATATCTTCTAACGGTATCCCTTTATCTTTAGATGCATCTACTATAGTTGGAACCATAGATATATCTAACATTGCATCCTCAACGGTTGCATACTTATTGGGAGAAACGCAGCCTTTAGGAAGTTCTGCCGATTCACTGATATTTTTTTTAATTCCCATAATCACATACCGCATTCGTTTCTGCGGTACTCCAAAAGATGCTGCACACAACACATCATCATCAATTGTATAACCATTGTCATCCGATTCTAAAATATTCTTAATGTAATCAAGCACTGCAAAGGATTGAAGCACTGCACTAATTGAACCGTCTGCAGTATACCTATCTACAACAATTTTATTATCAAAAAGCTCTTTTGCTTTACTCAGCATCCTTTGAATCATTATTGTACGTTCAATTAAATCTACTGTATCTTTTACAGACAAAGCATTTAGAAAATACCCTTCCAATGCCTCAGCAGCTTCATAATTACTTTTCAATATCTCATCTTGATCCGAATATTGTTCTTTTAAATGACCTGCCAATTCAAGCAGCTTCTTTTTATATTTAATAAGTGTTTTTTTACACTTTTCATTATTCTTTCTACGCCGATAAACCACATTTAACAAAAGATAATCTGCCTCTGTCCATAAATACTTGTTAATCAAATCAATATTCTGAACAATTTGAAGAAAAGTTTTGTCAGCATATGTTTCTTCCAACAACACTAATGTATTTTGTATTGTCGGTATTTCATATCTTTCAACTACCTTTATATCATCCTCATTCATATAAAACCTATGAACGTTAGATTTCAGCATACTTACATTTTCCATAATAAATGCTTTAGGATTTAGCTCCAAAATTGCCCTAACATATTCTTTTACTAAAATATTATTTTGACTGATTGCATGATTTTTCTGACGATTGGCATTAGAAAACCCCTGACAAGGAGGCCCCCCAATCACTACATCAATTCTGCCATATTTATTTATAATATCCTCATAAACCGCTGTACAAACATCCTTATACATGTCCGTATCTTTGTGATTTTTTATATAGGTTTTCTGGGCATTTAGATTTTTCTCAAAAGCTGCTTTAATCTCAAATTTTTGGGTTTGTCGAAATCCCAAGCTCAAACCTCCGGCACCCGCAAATAAATCTACCACTGAATACATATGACAACTCCTCGAAATTAAATTATGAATCCCTCTGACTGTGCTCTTTCCAATACAGACAACAATCTCTGACACTGATACATATTCGGAAGTTTTTCCGGAATCCGAACAGCCATCCTCAAAGCATTTTCTTCATCTGGTGAGATAATTTTTTTCACTTTAACAAAATCAAATATCTTTCTCCATTCTGCAGAACTATACTGCAGCACTTTCATTTGGGCTTCTGCACCGGATGCTATTTTCTGTTCCTTTTTAGCTTTTCTCTCAGCTGCTTTTACTGCAGACTTATCAATCAGCAATATCTGAATATCACCGGGCAGCACTATCTGCAATTCCTTAACCCTTTTCCAACACTCTTCTCTTTTACACCATTGAGTAACATTAATAGTTGGACGATCCGCATCTGTAATCTTATAGAAAACTTTTTCTGTAATGATTTCCAATGCTTTTGTAATTATTTCTGGTATCTCCTGACGATTCCATATAGCTGTCAAATCCAGTTCCTGTTCTTTATACTGATTTTTCAGCAAATGATGCAGCAGAGCGATAGAGTAAGTTACTATATTAGCCCGGTATCCCTGTTCATACCATCTTTGCTTAGGAACCAGCTTTTCCGTATGTCTAAATAAAATTGTTAATGCTACAGATTCCTGAAAATATTTCTCATTAAAAATAACTTCATTTTCTGTCCATTCTGCATCAATTAATTCTGCATATTTCATAAAGTTTGTCTGAGCACCCTTACTGACTATATGCGGCAGGCATTCCCAGGTGTTTCTAACCTTAGCCAAATCTGTTTTTGTTATAACTTTTTCCTTCGGATTTTGTAGTATAAACTGTTTCTTTTTTGCAGGAGTCATACGCATCTGTGCTTGTAAGTATTGCCCCCTTGCACGTTCATAAAACCATTTAGTTTCATATTGTGCTCCTGCATCTGCTGGAGAAAATATTCTTCTCGAAAACTGTTCCATCCGTACATGAAATGGATGTGTTGAAAAAAAATCAGCATCACTTACCTTATTTTGGCTATTGGATGAACGAGATATATTTCTTATTAAATCTGTGGATTTACTGTCTTCCATTTCTCCTATCTCAGTCAATTTCATTTGGACAAAAATTCCATCTAAATCTTTTTTGTCTCGATGTCTTGTATTAGAAAGAGATGCTGTCGTCTGACCTCCATTAATAATCTGAAAATCGTCTGCCTTTACAATAAACTTTCCATTCATTGTATCTTCCACTTCAACATTCATTGCCGTTGCAGATACACCATTATTAAACGCAAAGAACATGGTAGGATTCCTTAGAATGGTTTCTCGTATTTTTTTATTCACCGCAACTTTAGTTGAAAGAAATGAACGTACATTTCCTTCTAAAAGTTGGCTTCCATAAGTGTCATAAATATCTGCTAATGCTTCCCCCGGAATAATACATAAATAGCTTTTGTATTCTAAAGCCTCATTGCAGTTTGCTTCAAGGCATGGTATTCCCTGCTCTGTATATTCCAAGAAATCAATCTGTATTGCCTGCCTTCCTGTTTCAGAACTGCATATTCTAAAAATTCTTTCGATATCCCATACCTGACATTCAATAGGTATTCCCTCCAGATCAGTACTTTCTATTGTCTTTACTGTTCCGCTCAGTTCTGCATCAGTAAATATAAAAAAACGGTATTTTCTTATTTTATTTCTGTTTGCCCTCAGCATATCAATCAAATCCGAACAAGGAGTACTTATCTCTATCTCTTCATAAAGCCTGCTGTTTAATGACTGATCAACAAAATAAGCCAATCTTGTAATGCACTGCTTAATTCCAGTTTTGGCAAGTATCCTATTTTCGTCAATACCGCTGTAGTCTGCAATTACCAAATTCATTGTATAGTCAAAATCATCCATTATATAACCATCAACACGGAACTTTCTATTTCCTTTACCTGTTCCTATATAAAAACACGGTAAAAAGTCAGGTATAACCTCAGCTTCAATCAAATATTGTGCCATACTATGTACGAATGCTGCACAAGAACCCTCACCCATCGCGGCCGCTTCAACCTTAAAATTCTCAATAAATTCTTTCTTAAATTCTTGTATATCCATAAGCTCACCGCTTTCTATGTCCTTCCAATACCGCTAATGAAATCGAATAACAACAGCTTTCAATGCCAATATCCACCTTTTTACGAGTCAATTTGGGGAAATCCGAACTTACTACATAATCTCTATTTTCAACTAATCTAAAGTAATTCTTTTTATATTCAAGTTCATCCTTTTCTCGATAACCATATTTGAAAAGTTTCATATCAAAATGGTCCAGCAGACGTTCCTGATATCGCAGTAATCTCCTAACCTGCGCTACAACTTCCGGAAGTGCGACCCTATTTTGACCACGTGTTGTTTTTTCTAAAAAATACACCTCAAGGATTCCGTCCTTTTCCTGATCTAATTGCTGCAAAGAAGATATTGAAACTGATTCCGCTGATAAAGCCACAGATTTAACTTCTGTCCATGTATCTGAAAAAACAAAGTCTTGATCACTTCCTTCCGGTCCAACCCAAGCTTCAACAGCAGCTTCCTTATCCATTGAAATCAGAATTTCTTTTAAATACAAAAGTTCGCCCAACAATCCCTTTTGACGCTGAAAAGACATTACATCTCCTTTCATATACTGAAGAAATTTCTGCCAGTTTTTATATCTCATAATAAAATCTGTCAGCGGCTGCTGTGATTCATAAGTAAAATCAATCATATCCCAGCACAGCCGCAAAAAAATATCTTCATATGATTCATGCAGTAAACGAAACTCCAATATCCAAGTTCCATCCGTCAGTTTTATATTTCTGGCACTAACGGCAAAAGAAGAAGGAATATCGCCAATCTTCCCCGTATTCATTAGTACAAAACTTTTGGAATTATCGGTATGATACCCTATATGCAGATCAAGAGGATGCTTCCATTTTATTTTTAAATACCCATTTTCATAAACTGGGATACTATCCCATATCTTTTTAAATTCACTAAATGTCATCTTCTTCATCCTCAATATCACTCGTATCAACCCAATTCTTCAGTTCTACCGTATTTACTACATAATTTGCAGTTCTTTCTGCCTTTCCGCCAGGAAATCCTAAACCAATCGCAAAAATAAATTTAGGAAAATTTTTCAGTGCCTCATTTGTATTACACATTAAATGCAGCAATGTAATAGGCCGGCGCCCTTTTACCAAGTAAGTTTTATCTGTTACTTTTTCGCCATATTTCTTTGCTTTATCTTTCAAAAACTTTATCTGTTCCTGAGACAATCCAATTTTTGAGCATCCCCCTGAACCAACCCTAACATGACGTTCATTTACTCTCAGCATTTTCATGCCTGCATCTTGCGACAATTTTCTGTTCTCTGCAAAAATAATTTCTGCTTTATCTTTCAATTCGATAGTATAACCTTCCGTACATGAACCGAAAGGAATTGCAATATCCCAATTATCCAATTCACCATCATCACTATCTATGAATTCTGCCAATGCAATCGGTTGAAAATTCAAATTCCATGGATGGGAATTATAATTTTTTATCAACTCAATTACATTAGTTTTGGGAACATTTCTCCATATCAATGCTTTTACACCCGTATCATATTCTCTTGTTACTCCTTCTATCTTATCTATCTCTTGGACAAACTCAACACATAGTCTATTGTTTTCTTCTATTACCATTCTACTGTCACGTAACCGAGGAGTCTCTATCATTCTGCCGGAAACTGTAACCGGAACAGACACCGAAGTTCCTAATCTCATTTTGTTTCTCGCAGTAACAATTAATGCTCCTGGATCCTGACGCACTTTCAAGCCAAACTCTTCCGGTGTTTGATTCTGCCTAGCCATTTTACGAACTTCATCTTTTAACTCATTCGATGCGTCGGTTATGTATCCATACCAGTCCACCGCATCCTCTCCCATCCAGATTTTAAATAAGTCATCATAATTATATCGATATCCAAACCATCTGCCCATCTGCAGAAGCGTGTCATACATCATCGTATTTCTATAAAAATAACTCACAATTAAGCCCTCTAGGGTCAAACCTCTTGATAAACTATTCCCTCCAACAGCAATCACTCTCATTCCTGTTTCTTTATATGCATAGTAATTCAAACTGGCGGCTCCATGCTTTTGGTTTACAGAACGTACCTCAATCCTTCTGACTGATTTAAACAAATATTGTTTAAGTAGTTCTTCCCATTCAATCCCTGATTTCTTGCTCAAACAATGTTTTTTCCAAACTTTATTCAGCTTCTGAATGTTCTTAATTTCCATTGATTTATCAATCGGCAACTGAGAATAATTCTCAACATCTGATTTCAACTGATTAAGGTAACTCTCAATCAAATCTGCAGTAACATTCTGAACATCTGTAAATCGACTTACATTAACCATCATAGTTCTATGCTCTGAATTATCAAAACGCAAATCACTCACAGCAGTTGCCAAGACAAAATACTGTATTGCTTCATATAAAGACGGCGGCAAATCCGTCAATTCATCTGCCAAATCTTTCTTATGTTTAAAAACATAATAATACTGCTGCTCATCGTTTAAAATCTTTATAATTGAAGAATCATATTTTGCAGAAGAACGGATATGCCAATCTTCCTCATAACCATTTCCAAATATCTTGTCAGCTCCGATATAGTTATCTGGAGTCGGCAATACAGTAAGAAAATCTTTGGGAAATAAATCTTTTGCAGCTCCATCTTCTGCAATATCCGGATTTATAAATATATTTGCGAATGGAGTCGCAGTAATACCAAGATAAGTTGCTTGCTTAAAACTGCGGAGAATTTTATTTATTGCCTTATTAATTGCTGTTGGATCCTTTTCCTCCGAATTAGTATTTACTGATGCATTATCTGCTTCATCATCTATTAAAAGCATCGGCAAATCCAATATTTCTTCATCCTTTGTCAGCCATTTTTGAAGATTATTCAAAACACTCTTATTCTTCTTGACCACAAACAGGGCCGTTCCATTTAAATCATTCAAATTTAATCCCATAGATTTTAAAATACCTTTATTAAAATCTACAGTCACTGAGGTAAATCTAGTTATTCTTTTCTCAGGACGAAGAGGAGGAATTTTCCCTACCCCTACAGGAATATTTCTCATAGCATTATCCGCTTTTTTATCCAAAGAATATTTGCTGTCAAGTCCAACAAACTCCGCATCTAATCGTTCCTGAGTCTGCACTCTTAAGTTCTCCATCATACCGGCAAGTACAATAATCACTTTATATCCTGCATCTGCTGCTTTATTGCATATGGCAGTATATGTAGCCGTTTTTCCTGACTGCACATCACCCAGCAGAAGTCCCCTTCTCTGGAAAGGATTGTCCTGTGTAGGATTCCCTAAATCATTCATAATGTTGTTAGTTGTCTGATGCAGGCGCTCTACTACATCTGAACTCCGCTTTTTTGACAAATATTTTTTATATCTATTCCAAAAGAAATTATCATTTTCGTGTACCCAATACCAACTTTGATGTTCACTGTCTCTGCTCCTTAAAGTATCCGCATATCCGATACTATGTAAGATTTCTTCGGGCAATCGCTTTTTTATACTTAAAAATTCATCATCAGAAATAGGATATACATCTTCCCATCGTTTTCTCATGTCCTCAGCTTCTTTATAAATTTGATCAACTGTGGGTTTCTTTGTTTTGAATTTTACATCAATTATAGTTTTTACTTGCTCGAAAATTATCTCCATATTGGTAGTCATAATAAATCTCCTCTGGCAACTGCCTTATTAATTTCATCTGCATAACTACAGAAAGGCTCACTTATCATTAGTGCTTCTAACAATTCCTGTTTATCCTTTTCGTCTGAATAACACAAAATTTCTTCTAAAACTGCAATGATTTCTTTTGCCCCACCCTGTGTATCATTATCTATCTTTTCATCATTAACCAAATCCAAATATAAAGTATTCAGCGGTAAATTTTCTTCTATTTGTTTAAATAAAATATCCATTTTTCTACGAATATCAGGATATTGTTTAGACAATTCTTCTATCAACGGATATTCCCTATTTATTTCATACAGTACACCGCCATTTCTCGTTTTAAAACGATTCCAGATATGGCATATAGAGTCATCTATTTCTCTCTTACCCCGGTATGTCCATGTCCTCTTACTTTTCTCTGCCATTTTTTCAATAATAATACCCAGATTATCACGAACTACAGCTGGAGGAACAGCTGATGATTTTTTTATATCCAACGTCCATAAATCATCCAGCGCATTTGGTATATCTACTCGGATCCTAACCAACTTAGATAGTTCCCCTTGGCGCATCATACGGAACCATGTTCCCCAAACCAATAAACGCTTATTTCTATACACATAAAATCCCTGACGCTTTCTCAGCCCTTCTCTACCCCCAAGCATTTCTATCTCATCTGATGTCAGCCTTGAAATATGCGGCAATATATAAGGTCTCACAACAACTTTGTTTCCATAAAGAATAATGTTTTCATCATCCATAGCACGCAAACTCTTATTTTCTAAAAATGGATCCATTGGTTTTACAGCCACTTCATTAAAATATATCTTTATTTTTCTAATTTCTGCTTCACCACTGAGATAACGATGATAAACCAAAGATAGATGCTTTTTTACTTCATCCATCTTCCTTCCCATAGCAAGTTCAAAATTAGTTTCACCTAATTTCATTCTATCAAGACTCTGCCAAATTACTAATGTGCCTGTTTCTAATTCCATTAGTTCCTGTACTCCAGGAAAATGTGCAATCTCCTGAGCATTTAAAATTTTTAATGACCATTTACAAGTTTGTGCTATATAATCCAAATCCCACTGCCTTGATTCAATATGATTCTGGTATTTACTTATAACTGTCAAAACCCTGCATTGAGATAATGAAGCCGTTTTTAGTCCTAATCCAAATCTTCCTAAGTCGTTGCTTGTCCGACATTCGTTAGGATTCTGACTTCCATACTGCATGGCGCGGTTAATTTGATTGCTGTCCATTCCTATCCCATTATCTAAAATCGACACATATTCCCCATCAATTGGAAAAAAATTTATTTTTACAATTGATGCCATTGCAGTAATGCTATTGTCTACAATATCCGCTATTGCAGCTTCTAATGAATAGCCGATTGCTCTGGTTGATTCCATTAGTATTGGCGCATAGGGCGGTAACTCATAATCTTTCATAATCATTTCCCCAATACATTATTTTTCTTTCCTGTAGGCTTTTCAACTGATTCAGGTATCAGCCAAATCCTGCTCATTTGAACAGCCCCCGGTATACGATTATTTTTACATAATATCTGAACTTGTCGTTGAGTAACATTCCATTTCTCAGAAACCTCTTTTACAGTCAAATATCCCTGTAACATTTATTACACCTCCATGCTGTATAACACAACTAAAATTATATTCGTTCAAACGAAATCCGTCAACATTTTGCTCCATAATTCGATAAAATATTTATGTCAAAATTAAATTTATTATCTCATACGATTCGCTTTTGTTTCCTTTTTTACATGCTATCTATTCTTATTTTCAAATAATACAGGGTTTTGTTCTGAGATATTCAGGAGAATGAATATCTCAGAACAAAACCCTGCTTTCTCATAAAAAGTACTTGAAAATCCACAAAATTAATACCTATTGACGAACAATGTTACTATTTCAACATATGCACTATAATCGTCTTCTTCTATTCATCTGGAACACATCATGCCCCATAATACTCCGTACCGCCTGCCCCAGACTCCTGGCCCTCCCATGCTGATGATAAGGCTGGGAAGCCCTATGCTTTTGGAAAATAATACACTCCCCCTCTCCCGGATACTCCGGATTATGGATATACCAGATATGCCCCGTATTCTTAGACTGGATCGTCACATCATATTCCTCCGCCAGAATAATATTAAAATAGGACCTATCCAGCTTCTCTATCTCTTCCGCCCGGAACATCAGCCACTCCCCCTTTCCCGAACCATGCCGCCAGCGCTTCCTCCACAATCCCTGCCACATCCGCAGGCTTCACACCGTCAAAATACCTCTCATACACATCCGCCGGCAGCTTGATAGGCTTTCCGGCAGAATCCTTCTTCCCTCTCCCGCCGCCAAGTGCCTCCAGCACCCTCTTCTCCGTCACATTTCCGGCCATGCCCCTGACACACTTCGCCGTCTTCGCATCCAGCTTTATCTTCCCCTTCTCCGCAAGCCCGGACACCACCTCCTGCTCCTTCCCCGACAGATAAGACAGATCCACCGCCGCCACCAGAGGCAGCGCACCCTCGTCCAGCCGCTCCTTCAAAGGCTCCTCCAACTGCTGCACCCGCATATACCTGGCAATGTTCCTCCCGGTCATCCCGTACTCTTCCCCAATGGCGTCCCGGCTCTTCAACCTGTGGACATCGTGTCCACAAGTCCCCTCCGTGTCCCGGCCATTCAGCCTGGCAATCTCCTCCAGAATGTCATTCCGCCTCCCCTGGCTGCTGACCTTCTCATACCGCTCCGCCAGCACCGCCGCCTTCTCGGACGG
>ERZ808051.1798-NODE-1798-length-12734-cov-3.788338_pt1 | contig 12734 bp, 5 predicted proteins | sample MGYA00380199_ERZ808051 | MGnify/ENA primary metagenome ERZ808051 (study PRJEB31490, sample SAMN06133391) | mouse gut metagenome | isolation source: J11 | host: mice | place: China: Chengdu | collected 2015-05 ...
GCAATTGTGAAATAGCAATAGCTGGCTTGAAATTGTCCATCTTGGAACAGTGCTTTCGCCAAATCGTAGGCGTGCTCCGCAACTTTATTGTGGGCGTTCAATATTTGTAGCAGATCAACAAGGAGAGCTTCCCGGTGAAAGGTATCCAGTTGGAGTTCGTCTAAACAGGACAGGACTTGTTCCGACAGATGTTGCTTTGAAAAAACGGAAATATAATCATATCTCTGAAGAGCGGCCAGATACAGGCTATGGGAGACGTAAATTTCCCCCTGCCCTTTCCGAATCAGCGGCGTTTTCGTGGCCAAATAGTCCAGTGTATTCTCCACAGACTGTTCTATACAGCGATCCAGAAAACTCGGCGGCGCATGCCCCTTTAAAATGCCCAAAAGAAAGAAGATTTCCATAGCTTGAGGAACTGTCCGGGTCAGGTGTCCAATCAGCAAGAAAATAGTGTGGTCAATGGTTTCCAACGGATAATTAGAAATATATTCTTCCCAATAGGAGTCAGGAATGTCTTTGTTTTTCAAGCTTAAGGAAAGATAACTCAAAAACGTATTTAAATGCAGGGGATTACGTCCCACACGCTTCTGAATGATGTTCATACAGTGGAGCGAAAACCGCAGTGGCTTTATACGATTGCGGATAAATGTCAATATCTCGTCTGGTTTCCAGGTTTCTAATTGGATTCTTTGTCGCAAATATGGCAGTTGCCATATCTCGGACAAAAAATCTGACCATATTTGGTCGGACACCCGCCCATCAATGTACAGTGATGTCCGCAGTTCCAAAAGAACACAGACATTTCCATCAAACTTTTTGATAATAAGGAGGAGGAACCGAAGAAGGTCTTCATCCGCATAATTGACATTGCTGAAACATAGGAGCGGAATTTTTCGTACCTTTACTATGTTATAAATTTGATAGAGGTATTCCGTGAGATAATAATTGAACAGATCGGAAAAGTGGTGGTATTCCTCCACAGATTTTGAAAAGACGGACATCAGTGTTTGACGCATTTCCTCTGGAATTTCCCAATCTCCAATCCAACGTAAAATGTCTTTTACCGTATTTTCATCGAGTGCATTAAGAATTTGGAAAGGGATATGCCAAATGTGGTCTAAAAGCTTTATAAAAAGCACTCTGGGTGTCCGATAGTATTCTATATCAATTTTTTGAATGTTATAGGTTCCCCGCTCCTCCATCGTGCGCAGAACCTGATTTGTGAAGATAGATTTCCCTATTCCGACTTCGCCTTCTACAGTAATAACACCGGGAAATTGTTGAAAAGTTTCAACTACCTTCTCCACGGCCTTCTTGCGCTTTTGCCCAATAACCTCTTCCAGACAAATACTTGGCCGGGATATGTAGATGCTTTGCTCAGAACTGCTCTGTGCCTTGAGACGGTTTTTCGCATAGCTTTCTTGCAAAAAATCGAGCAGATTTGAGGAACTGAGGTCAGGTTCTACGGATGCAAGACCTCCGCTTTCAAGCCATTGGCAGATATCATGGGCCGTTAAAAATCGAATTTCCAACCCAGTGCAATTGGAATACTCTAAAAGTGTATCTATGGTACCCTGTGAAAAATAGAGATTTGTGGCAATAATACACCGGTTAGCATTCCTGTTAATGCTAATAATCAAAGCCTTTGAAAACTCTTGCAGTGGCAAACTGTGACTGAGATCGCTCCGTAGCTTTGCCTCAAATAAGGTTCGAATAAAGCCTTTGTTAGTGTTCTGGTCTCCCCAAAAGCATGGAATATAGAAAATGCCATCGTAGCCCCCATCATTTTTTGCCTGAGTGAGCCGATTGATATCGCTTTCTTCAATTCCATATTCATCGAGCAGCAGCTTAAAAACGAGCCGTTCAAAATCCTGCCAGTCCGAGTCAGAAATATTAAAGGCCATTTTCGAATCCCCTTATGCACATATTCCATTCCTTTATAACTGAGTTTTTGAACAGAGGGAAGGATAATTCCTGATTATCTACCGCTATTTTACAAGATTTGGGCCCAAAATGCAATATGTATTTGACCTATACGTAGAAAAATGTTACAATAGGGGTAATAATGGAAGTGGAGTAATGGCTGATGAAGAAGATATACAATTTTCTGCTGGCATTGGCATCTACATCGCCTATGATACTTATTTTTACAGTAAATGCACAAATCGCAATTTTGCCAGCCGCATGTCCATATTTATCCTATTTGTTAATCCTTTTTGGTATTATTCTTATCAATGCTCTTGGTATATTTTCCTTTCGTTTTCTAAGTAAAGATAGTATTGACGGGCAACTGAGAGATCTTGAATTGGCCAACAGCAATTTTCTTCCAAGTTATCTTGGCTATTTCTTTGTTGCAGTCAGTATCACAAGAACATATACATTTTTGCTGGTTTATAGCCTAACTGTATTGTTGGTCATGCTGTCGCAGTCTATGTACTATAACCCCCTGCTACTCATCTTGCGTTATAACTTCTACCATGCAACAGACGAAAATGGAACTAGACTTTTTCTTATTACTAAGAAAAAAATTAGAACTATTCAAGCAGAGGGGTTCGCAAAACTGAGACGCATAAACGATGTAACCTATATAGAAATATAATGTACGGAGGAACACTGTATGGAGCACTTAATTGCCCGCGTCCGTTCCATAAAAGGAACAGAAGTGTCAAAATTGAAGAAAGTTCTATCAGATAAAACAATATATAGGTTAAGCGATGATTTGTCATCTTTTGTCCCATACGATCCAGATCATAATTTAGACCCAGGAACATGGTTTGGCATTGAAAAGTTTTCTGAAAAACCGTATTTTCTGGATTGGCTTGGCCGGCCTTTTGCGTCGAGCGACTATGACCAATTGTCCGCATTAGCGGGAAAACAAATTGACTATATTTGTGCATATCAGGAAGGCAATACATATTGCTTTCAGAAAATAGTCAAAAGTAACTATTTAAGTAAACGAATGTTTATTTCTATTGGCGATGAATTTTCTTTGGAACCGGATAAGACATTTTTAATTGTAAATGAAAATCCCGATGCAATTTATCTAAAAAACCAAGACATTCTGCTCTTCAGATCTCTCCCGACAATTACTAGTATTTTTAAGGGGATTGATACATTATATCGTGAAGCAACAGAAAGTGAAACCGCTCAATTCTTATGTAAATCTTTTATTACATTAAGGGACGGATTCTCTGCACAAAAAGTCAGCACGCCAAACAGGCACAGAATCTCGATGGCAATCGAATCCATGGAAAAATTTGATGGCAGGCAGCAACAAGAAGTGGTAACATATATACAAGGATACTGTCCAACGCTTTCCTATCAAAATGGAGTTTTTTCTATTGGAACAGATAACGAACTCAAACTACTTCTTTACGGGATTGAGCAGCGTTATTATACTACTATTATTACAAAAGAAAAACGTTTGGCAAATTCCATTCTAACAATCGCATAATAAATTGTATAATCCGATAAAGACAAGTGACCGCAGGGGTTAATCCATGCGGTCACTTGCCTCTATGATCAGGCGTCCGATATCTCATGGTCACTCACCTGCCGAGTAACTAGAAAAACATCCCCCAAGAAAATAGTGCGATTTCGGCTGGATTAACGTTCGTCTACCTAAGCGTCTTATCACATTATGTGCGATGAGACGCCAATTTTTCGAAAATAAGCATTTACAATGTAATCGGAGACATACAGCACAATTTTTTGAAACGGCTGTTGTAAGCCAAAGGAATATGGTATACTGCGTATGTAGAAAGGAGGCGCACTCTATGCCTGACGATGTGAGAAGAATGGACTATATTAAAGAGTATCTTTCTGCGTATGAGGCAAAACTTCACTTATCCAACCGCTTGGGATTGCTTGACAGCGCAAAACTTTTTGAGCTGTTTGCTGTTCGGGTCTGCGGGATATGGTTTGGCCAGAAGTTTCACAATTTGAACAAGAAAACGGCGAACTATCCTTATGTGGATTTGATTTCTGAAGATGAAACAATATATGTACAGGTGAGCACTGCATTAGATGCGTCAAAAAAGGTTAAAGCCACTTTAAAAAAACTCCGCACCTGCACACAGCCCCCTTTCAGTGATATCCAACGGGTCGTCTTTTTCATGCTGGGCGATCAAAACGAGGTGAAGGATGAACTGGGAGAATCCACTGGGCGAATTCCATTCTCTGCGGAAGATGATCTGGTGACTGTTAGAGCTATCGCCCAGCGTGCCGTGGAGGATATGGATTTTCAACAGGCACTCTATGATGCGCTTTATGATGAATTTACAAGTATTGAGACAATTTCCCAATCCCTTTCTGACGTAGTTGCGGTCAGCCGAGATGTGGGGCTTGCTGGAATCGAGTATAAAATCAATGGTGAGTATGAGATCGACCGAAGTGCCTTAGTTGACAATATCCTTCAGGATGGGGCGAAAAATGTTGTTGTTTTAGGGCCTGCAGGCTGTGGAAAGTCAGCTCTGTGTCGGCTTTTGGCGGAAAAAGAAACGTTGGTGCTTTACGCCCGTGCGGAACTCTTAGCAGAGGTGACCCACCTGAATCAGGTATGGGATCTAAATCTAAAAAAGGCATTGGCATATTTGGGTGAGCAGCGTACATTGATTTTTATTGACGCACTGGAATTTATCTCTGATTGCTCTCCGACGAAGAACAGAATACTGGAGGAACTATACACCGTTGTAAATCATTTTCCCTATGTTTCTATACTGGTCTCCTGCCGTAGCGGAGACTGGTCTTCTTTCCTTACTCTGGAATCCCGTTTCGCCATTGTGCCCTATGAAGTTGGAGAGATAACGGAAGAAGAACTATCTCCTTTGATGGAACGGTATCCGGTGCTGAAGCAAATGCACCAATCCCGTTGCTATTCCGATTTGCTTCGATCTCCATTCTATATTGATCACATCATTCGTCATCAGGTGGACTTGGATAACATCAGGGATGAAAATGAATTTCGGCACTATTTGTGGGAGTCAGTTATTTGTCTGGGTAGTCGCGCCAAATCCTATGGCCTCACCATTGAGACGATTGAAGGAACGGTGGAGCACCTTACGTTAGAGCGGGCCCAAAAATTTCTGCTTGGGGTACATCGAAGGGAAGTATCGCCCAATATCCTACATGCATTGCTTTCAGAAAATATCCTGCGCCAGCAGGGGGACTATGTCCGCCTAAAATATGACATCTTTGAGGATATCTGCTTTGAGCAATACTTCGACCGAGCGTTTGAGGCCTGTCGTGGGCAGTACCAGATGTTTTACCAGGAAGTTGATTCGCTGGGCCGCTGCGCATACCGGCGGTATCAGATTTGGATTTCAAATAAACTTTTCGTTCAAGAGAACCGGGATAAATTTGTTTATGTTCTTCTGTTTTCTGACTGTATTCCTCCGCAGTGGAAACGTGAAACTGAGATTGGCATTGTAAAATCACACTATTGCGATGAAATGTTTGCGCAATATGAGCTTGAACTATGGCAAAGCGGGAAGTGGCGTGGGCTATTAAACACAATCAATCTATTTGCCTTCGAAGCGCAGCTACGTCAAAACGAAGATTCACGGCCCCAGCTGTTGTTACGGCCCACTGGGAAAGGCTGCTCCTGCCTGATTCGTCTGCTCCGTCATGAGGATAGATTTCATGAAGCAGAGTACACAGAAGTAATGCAACTCTGTGGAAATTATGCTGCTGGTGAGAAGAAAAATGACGAAACAAGCCTTGCCGCCTGCGAAATGGCGGAATTCTTCTATGGACTGCTTTGGGAGAACTGCTGCCAATCTGGTTCATTCTATGATGTGGTTGAAAAGCTGGCCGCTTGCCTCAATGTGCTCTATTCCCTGGCAGAAAAATCCCTTGTTTGGATTCGTGATCTCTGGAGAAAATGGGTAGCAGAATACCTCAAAAAAGACCGTTCTGAATCTAGAAAAGCTGAAAAACTGATTGAATGGACTCTTCAAAATCCCAGCGCATCCCTGATTGACAACTTGGGACGAGAGATGTGTGCGCTAGCTGAGGTCTATTGGGTTCGAAAGCCCATTGAAAACCAAGTGTGGATTAATGATTCGCTTCATCGTGAAAAATTGTACGGGTTAAGCCAGAATGCAGATGATTATCATTTTCGCTCACCCAAAAGCAATCTATTTCTCTGGGCGCTATTCCGCCGGGATTGGATTAGGGGCCTCACATGGACGGTGGATTTTGTCAATAAAGCGGTAGAGTCTTTTTCTCGGGAATCTCCAAATGAAGTGGTTTCAGTGACGTTGTGGTTTACTGATACGAATACATCTCGGCCATATCTTGGCAGCGCACACTTGTGGCTGGCTGGAATCGAAGAAACCTCTGCACCCCTTTTGTTGGGAGACATGATTTATCTCCTCAGGTGTGCTGTGCTGGAACAATTGGAAGCGTCATATAAAAAGTCACCCGAGGATTTCAGAGAAGTGGCAAAGATTCTGAGGGAATATCTTTTTACGCATTCCAATAATATAGCGCTTCTTACTATCATAGAAGCAATTGGAATGCACTTTGTTCAGGCGTTCCCTGGATATGCTCTTGATCTAGCAACAGGCATGGAGCTTCTTCACTGGGATACACTCCGATACAGCAAATATTCAAAGAACCCAGTACATACTCAACTGGAGCAACTGCTTTATGTGTCTATAGGGATGCCGTTCCTGGAACCCCGATACCCTCTTGACCCTATATGCGGTATACCCCTTCAGTCGTATGTTGCTCAAAGCTATTTTCAGCGGGGGTCGGCTCGGGAAAAGTACGAAGCTATTCTGGACTATATGTACAAAAAAACACCAGATGACCGGGAACACGCTTCAGACTATCTGCAAATACAAAAGATGGATTTGAGGGGAGCAACAGAAATATCTTTAGGAGATGGAGCGGTAGCATTTAAACCAAGGCTTACTGGGGAAGCGGAGAAACTTGTACGGGAGAATGAACAGTCAGAACTTCCTGTCAGGCATATGGAGTCTTCGGTGGCGAGGTATGCAAAAACTGTCTCCATGGGTTCCCCTGACTTGGATGCTGCGATAAAGGCGATAGACGAGATTCTAAATCAAATGGAGAAGAACCCTCTAAGATTTCAATACCAACAAGCCCTTATTACAGTGGTTGCATCCGCCTTGACAAATCCTGCGTTATCCATGGAGAAAAGGGAAGAATTATGCCTGCTCTGGCTTGGAGAAATTGGCCAGATTTTTTCTCACGACACTTATTTGGGCGAAATATCCCTTACAATAGCTCTCTTAAAACAGCTAGATACAGGAGTGATGGGTCGAGCCCGAGAGGGAATTCTGCTCTTGATACTCAGTTGTCTTTTATATGATGAATCAGATGGAAACGTCAGGAAGCTGGCCCAGCACATAAAAAATTATCTGATTCAAACGCCTGCGGTAGCTCGCATGATATTCAATACCTCTGTTGCTATCGCAAAACTCCACGTGTATCGTAAAGGGATGCCCGAAGCTCCAAAAGAAGAAGGCACCAATGATGAAGAATATATCAGAAAATATCTTTTTGAAGGAGAGCCGCTAACCATTGAATCATTTCATCCAGAGCAGTATGATGTGGAAATGTTGTGCAGGTCTATGGGTTGTGGCCTAAGCCTGGATGACCCGTTTTTTTCGATTGTGGTAGCTGGCGTTTTACCTTTTGCGGCAATGGAGCGGTGCCCGGACGGAAAGCGTATGGATGTATATGCTCAATATGAAATGGTTGAATTCCTGCGACGCGAATTAATTCATTCCCCGTCTGAAGATGCAGCCTTATCTCTGCTTTTCGAAGAAAGGAATTTTTCTCCATATTCTAAAGAGATAGTAGATTTCTACTCGGAAGTCCTGGAATGCTTCTTATGTGAATTTATAGATTCCCACGGCGATCCAGTGAAACGGAGCCAATGCAAGCAGAGATTATTAGCATTGGAGAAGAAAATATTGGCAATTATAGATGTTCGTTTCCAAAAAGCGATGTACCCTGCCTTGACCTTTTCGGCAATGCGGCACGTTGGGGGTGATTGGAGTAAAGTAAAAGTTGGTTATTCTTACGCTGATAAGCAATTCTTGAACCAGCAGTTTTCCAGATACGGTAAATATCATCTCAAAAAGCTTCTGAGAACGATTCACCAAATGCACATGGATGCTCTGCTGCCTGAGATTCTACCGTCTCTGAGGGACAGCTTGCGGGATGCTATAGCAGAGAAATACCCATATCAAGATGCATTGGATGGACTTCGGGAGGTGACCTTATGCGCTTTTCTTACTTACAGTGACAGTATCAAGGGTGACCAACAGCTAACTGAAGCATACGAGGAGCTGCTGCAGTTGCTTGTGGGCTTGAATGATCCTCAATCTGCTGTTCTTTTGGATGAATTCCGATTGCATTAACAGGAGCCTTTATGACTTCAAAAGCAACACGTTTCAGACTAAGGCCCTGGATGCACTTTGCTTAAAATGCGTCCAGGGCCTTTCTTTGCAGGTATCCGATTTCTCATTTTTCTTTTATAAAGAACAAGACCACAAAACCATGGCTTTGTGGTCTGTTTTGGTGGAGATAAGCGGGATCGAACCGCTGACCTCTTGAATGCCATTCAAGCGCTCTCCCAGCTGAGCTATACCCCTCACCTCAACTTTAACACTTGAAAAGTTTCTGTTTTATATCTATTTATAGAGATTTATATACTTATCAGAAACAACCGCGAGGGTCTCCTGGTCATCCGCCTGCAGAGTCACCAGAAAAATGCCCCTCGCAAATACTATATGATTCCTGATGTACATTGTGTCTGATTTGATCGTGTGCGATTCGGCTTGGTTGTCTTTAGCAACCATACCGTCATCATCGCACGTTGTGCGATGATGACGGCGAAATTTTTGGATTTTGAGGCATGTTGAAATGCATATGTGGACAGGCAGGAATAGAATCTCCATAATAAAGAAAGTTTTTAGAAAATGGAGGCTGTGTTATGCGGACACTATCATCACTAATCGCCGATTATCTTGAAACAGGCGAGTACGAAAAACAACTGTCGCCAGATACGATAAAAGCTTATCGCATTGATCTACGGCAGTTTGTTGACTTTACAGAAGATGCGTGGGCTGACAAGGATACGTTGAATCAGTACATTAAATACCTCAATCAGCACTTTGCACCTCGGTCTGTAAAACGTAAACTGGCAAGCGTTCGGGCTTTTTATCACGAGATGGAAATAAGTGGAGAAATCAAAGAGAACCCGTTTGACAAGCTCCACATCCGTATCCATTCGCCGCAGCAACTTCCACGGATTATTCCCGAGCAAATCGTGCAGGCCCTTTTGCAAAGTGCTTATGCCGCCTATGCACAGGGGGACCGAGAGGTTCTTCGAGATATTCTGGTGCTGGAGCTCCTATTCAGTACCGGACTTCGTGTATCTGAACTGTGTGCGTTGTCTCAGGATACCTTTCTGTTAAGTGACAGCGGTCTTCGGCTCTTAGTCAAGGGTAAGGGCCGAAAAGAGCGCATAATTCAAATTGCAACTGCCGAACTGCTTCAGCTTGTGCGAACGTACTGCGATGCGTTTTCCAAGGAAATCCAGGAACAGGGGGCAATTCTATTCAATCGGCGGGGACGCCCCCTTTCACCGCAGCCAGTCAGACGGATTATTAATAAATATCTGAACCGAATTGGTGCATCCAACCGTATAACACCTCACATGTTTCGCCACACATTTGCTACCTCGCTCTTGGAGGCTGGCATGGATATACGGTACATTCAGTCCCTACTGGGTCATAGCTCCATTTCTACTACGCAAATCTACACCCATGTAACTGCCCGGCAACAGACGCTGCTGTTAGCTGAAAAACATCCACGAGGTAAAATGACATTTTCGCTTTAATGATTGGGAAGGGCCATCAAATCTCTGGTGGCCCTTCCTGTTTCGACAGATAATCAGGAATTATCCTTCCGTTATAGGCGGTAGGGATTTATATAACGCTTCCCTTGGTATCATTTTCCCCTATCATATAATCCAGCTCTTTGGAATGAAATGCAAAAGTATATTTTGGAAAATACCTCTAATGCTTTATAATTGTTTCAAGATTAGAGAGGTGTCCTATGAACGATAAAACACTGTTGATTCTTTGCTTTTTGGGAGACCCTGTGCTTCCTGCAGTATCCGTTCCCAACACAGGCGGTTTTAATGCCGATATCAAAGAACTACTCGACTTTTTATCTGACACTTGCTGGAACTGTATTGTCGTTACGAACACTAGCATCTATCTGAAAGAGCAAAAAACCGTCTGGTCAAAAAATATTCAGATATATCGAATTCCCATTGAGGACACCTATATCAATCAACAAGAATATCTACAGTTAATTTTCCCCGGGGTTTTGGAAAAGACGGAGACACTGTGCCGCAATATGGGGATACAGCCTGCACTAATACACAGCTACTATTGGTTTTCTGGTTATTTGGCAAAACAGCTTAGCGCGCGTATAGGGGTACCTTTTGTCCATAGTGCTGTTTCCTTATCCATGGATAAGATAAATTCCGGTATCTCCTTGAGAAGCAGCATTCAAACCGAGTGGGAACATGAATTTCTCCCGGCGGCGAAAGCCATATTTGTGATAACGGCTCAGGAGAGAAAACTCCTCCTTCAACACTACGCTGTCCATACCGAGCGCATTTTGATTGTGGGCCGCGGTGTCCCGGAAGAGTTCCGTCACCCGCAACATGATGCGGAGGGGATCCCTGCCCAACTGATCCTGCCGGACGATCAGCGGTTAAAATCAGCGAACCGTGCGATTCCCGCTTCGACTTTATGGTGGAACAACGGTGCCTATTTGTTCATAGGGCGCCTAAGGGAAAGCAAAGGTATTGATATTATTATCCGCGCTTGGCTTCGGCTCTACCAGCTTTATGGCGAACATATTGCTCCTCTATGGATCGTAGGCGGAACACCGGATGTAATTTCAGAACTGCGGGAACAGCTCTCAAAAGAGCTCTCAGAGTTAGAATGGGCAGAGGAGAGATACAAACTGGTTTGGTGGGGCTACCTCTCACCTGCCGGTATAAGCACACTGATGTTGAAAAGCTCCGTCCTGTTAATGCACTCTCTTTTTGAGGCGGGTGGCCGAATTATTCTGGAGGCCATGAGTAGCCGTTTACCTGTCATTGCCACGCCGACCGGCTTTGCCAAGGATTACGTTCAGGACTGGGTTAACGGTTTTTTGGTGGACTATGGTGACATGGATGCCCTTGCACAAAGAATGGAGCTATTTTTCCGCCAACCCCTTTTAAGCAATGCTATGGGAAACAACGCCCATCAAACATTCTCACAGATGGAGAAGCAATGGAATTGCTATGAACGCCATGTGCAGGTTTACCGTGCCGTATCCAGTCAGCCGGATCAACCAATTCCGGAGAATTTGATATCGCTCCAGGAATTTGGAGCCATCACCGATTTTGTAAAGCAAGGTCTCTTGACTGCGTATCCCTATTGTTCCCTAGATAAGGCGCACTTTGAAAGCCAGCTTCGCAACATCGTGGAGGAGCCCATTATCCCGCTAGAGCCGGACGGACACTCAAATCGGTGGCAGGCCGTCTACGCCGGTACACCGTGTGTTGTGAAGCAGTTCTATTCTGCGATGAACGAGTTTGCACTTTGGGGCGGAGACAGCTTCCCGAAAGTACTTTTAGCAGCAGATCAGTTCTCGCGTGCAGCCTTGTCCTGCGAGATTCAAAGCATTGTTCCCGCACGAAAAATGGATAGTGAACATTTTCTTCTTCTGATGGAACATCGAAAGCCGCTTGTTCCTCTTATGAACGATTACGTCGGCATTCACGATTTGCTGAAACAGATTAACGCGTATCCTTGGAATGAATCGCTTCCCAAAAATCCGCTGGGCGCGCCGGAGTGCTTTTCAACACTATCAGGCCGATGGCATACACTCAGGGATGCGGCATCCGACGATCTATGCTCAGAATGGACAGATTTCTGGGAAAAGATCCGTATATTCCTTGTACCATATTGGGAAATAGCTGAGACGAATATCCCTACATACTGTACACTGTACGGGGATTCCGTTTGGCGGCACCTATGTGCAGGAAGCAAAGACGGCATAAGCTTGTATCCATCCGCCAAATTATATTGGGGTGAGCGAGGCTTTGACCAAGCCCGCTTGTGGCTGGAGCGCGAGTGGTTTTGCGGTGAGTCTTTGGATACGGACACCTGGGATAGATATCAATTAGCCTTGTCCTACGCAGATATTCCAGATAAGCTTTTCAAAAGCTGGTGCCTGTGTATTCTGTGCCAAGGAATGCAGCGTGGATGCAAACTAAAAACTGGGGAAGAGTACCGGCTGACACACTATATAGACTTCCTGCTTAAAAAATAAGAACTTGGGTGTTCAATCTTTGATATAGATTTCTCCTTTTACACAAAAAGCGGAACTGCAAGCCAATTCTACGGCTACTTTATGGGATTTGATTTTACGCAGCGTCTCTATGACGGCGCTCCCTGCGGCAAGAGTAAAAATCTCGTCTAAAACCGGCTGGATTACGGCATTGGGGAGATCTAATTCAAGCAATGTCCCTGTCAACAGAATTAGTGCGATGTGAATCTTCTCATAGGTTTGCCCCATCGCAGGGGTTTGTTTGATGCGACGGGAATAGCTGTTCCGAAGAATATTAACACATTGCTGAATCGTGCAAAAAGCCTCTTGGTGAGAGCTACATTGCCAGTAAAGGG
>ERZ808051.1799-NODE-1799-length-12729-cov-4.014148_pt1 | contig 12729 bp, 8 predicted proteins | sample MGYA00380199_ERZ808051 | MGnify/ENA primary metagenome ERZ808051 (study PRJEB31490, sample SAMN06133391) | mouse gut metagenome | isolation source: J11 | host: mice | place: China: Chengdu | collected 2015-05 ...
CGTGCATTCCACGCTGTACTTTGCCTGCTTCATGCTGCGCAGGGCAAGACGGCTGATCATGGGCTCCTCGGGAGTTCCCTCAATCCTTGTCAGAAGCTTCTGGATCTCCTTGGGATGGATCTCCTGGTCGGAGACCTTCGCCCCCGCCCTCCCCACGGCCTTCATATAATAGCCGAAATTATTGATAAACGCGGACAGCTTTTGAATGCGCTCCGCATCCGGCACGTCATGAACACGGTACACAAAAGGAAGCTCCAGCCAGTAAAAATGCTGCGCCACCGTCTCGTTTGCCGCCAGCATAAAATCCTCGATAATATCGGTGGCAACGTTCCGCTCATAGGGCCTGATATCCGTGGGATGCCCGTCCTTGTCCAGGTAAATTTTGCACTCCGGGAAATCAAAATCGATGGAACCGCGCTTTTTGCGCTTTCTGCGCAGCGCCGCCGCAAGCTGGGCCATATCCTGGAACATGGGCAGAAGCTCCCTGTACTGCCTGTACTCCTCCTGCCTCTCCACCAGCGTCTCGTCCTCCAGCATGTTTTTCACCTCCGTGTAAGACATGCGTCTGTCTACCCGTATCACGGACTCACAGATCTCGTAATCCGTGATTTCCCCTGCCAGGTCCACCGTCATCAGGCAGCTTAAGGCAAGCCTGTCCTCCCCTGCGTTCAGGGAACAGATGCCGTTGGACAGCGCGTGGGGCAGCATGGGAATCACCCTGTCCACCAGATAAACGCTGGTTCCCCTTTTCAGCGCCTCCCTGTCAAGGACGGAATTTTCCTGCACGTAATTTGTCACATCGGCAATATGGACTCCCAGAAGATACCTCTGCCCGTCGAAGCTCACGCTGACGGCATCGTCCAGATCCTTCGCGTCCTCGCCGTCTATGGTCACGCACACCATATCCCTCAGATCCCTGCGTCCTGCCCGGTCCGCCTCCGAAACCTCATGGGACACCCTTGCCACCTGGTTCATAATCTTTTCCGAAAATTCCACCGGAAGCTCATAGCCCCGCACAATGGACATGATATCTACGCCCGGATCATTGATATGTCCCAGAATCTCCACAACCCTGCCCTCGGGATTTTTATCCCGGGTTCCATAGTCCGTCAGCTCCACCACGACCTTGTGACCGCTTACGGCGCCCTTGGAACGCTCCTTCGGCACAAAAATATCCTGGGTCAGCTTCAGATTGTCGGGAATCACAAAGCCGTAATTGTCGCGAGCCTGCTCAAAGGTGCCCACTATCTCCGTGATGCCCCTGGCGATAATCCTGACGACCTGCGCCTCCTGTCTTTTCCCCTCATGCCCGGGAAGCAGGGCAACCTCCACGATGTCCTTATGAAAGGCTCCGCCCGTCTTATCCTCGGGAATGTACAGATCCTCCTGGCGCCCCTCTATCTCCACAAATCCGAATCCCCTGGTATTGCTGATAAAGGTGCCTGTCAACACCTTGCCGTTGGATTTCATGTACTTGCCTCTGGCCGTAAGCATCAGCTGCCCTTCCGCCAAAAGCTCCTGAAGGACCCTGCGCAGCTCCTCCCTGTCCTCCTTCGCCACCTGAAGAAACATTGCAAGCTCCTTTTCCTTCATGGGTACATAGAGAGGATCTTTTACCAGATCGCAGATCACCTTTTTGCGTTTGTCCCTGTTTTCTGCAGTACCTGTGCTGCCTGTACCGTATTTATTCAATTTATTGTCTCTTTTATTCCTATCTTCCACTCCGCCATTCCTTATCTTAAATTCTTTTTAATTTTCCTAAGCCCGGCCTCTGCCTGCACGTTTCCCCCGCTCAGGCATAAACCCGTCAGCCGCCGTGATAAAACAAAACACCCTTGTGTCAGCCACAAGAGTGTTTTCTTAAGCATACTTTAGAATACATTCAGATTCAGTATAACCGCAATCACCATAAACAATACCGCCAAAACCTTCGTGAGCTTAACCAGCATTCCCTCCATGGAACGCCCCTTGTTCTTATCCCAAAAGGTCTCCGCCGCACCGCCGATAGAACCAAGTCCTGCCGACTTGCCCTCCTGCATTAATACCAACACCACAAGCGCTATGCAAATCAATATAAAAACAATTGTGACAATAATTCTCAATGCTCCCATTTCACACCTCCAATGATGCGAAGCTTCATTCCTGATGTGAAGCTTCATCCTTGATGCAAAGCCCTGTTTTAAATGCAAAACCCTGCTATTAACACTAAGCTTTGTTTTTATGACACAAAATATCACCTTTGCCAAGCAGGGTAAATAATACCATATTATACGCAAAAAAGCAAGTACTTATTTCCGCGGATACATACCCGATTGCAGCCACAGACTGACCGATTACAAGGCCCGGCGCTCCACAGGCTGACCAATTACAAGACCCGGCGAACCACAGGTCAAACGCTCACAGCGCGGAAATCAGTACGGATACCAGCAAAAAGACCAGCCCTACCACAATATACGGCATATAGGTCTTGTTCTGCCTGCTCCGCTGCTCCTTTTTCCGGACAGTGTACTCATACAGATCCCTGTATTTTCTCACCGTGCCAAAGGTGGAAAAGCCATAGCCAAACATATCAAACGCCCCGGCTGCAGCCACCCAGAGAAGCAGCCCGAAAAAGACGGACGCAGCGCCCGCGGCGCTGAACGCGTCCACATAATAGATCCTCACCTCAAACCCTCTCACGCACAGCACGATCAGCACAACGGCAATATTGAGCACAAGCGCCACAATATACCGGACCGGCGAGTGAAAAAACCATCTCTTTAAAAAGCCCATACTCAAGCCTTCAATTCTTCCACATATCTGTCATACTCCGCTTTGTTACAGTAAACAAAGTGATCCTTCCGCACTTCCCTTAATTCGGGTTCATCCCCGTGCTCATAGTCATGCACCTCCGCGGGATTGTAAAGAATACGCTGTCTTCTCCTTTCCGATCTGGGATTCGGCTTGGGAATCGCGGAGAGCAGCGCCTTTGTATACGGATGCAGGGGATGCTCAAAAAGCTCGCTGCTGGACGCTTTCTCAACCACCTTTCCGTAATACATCACCACAATGGTATCGCAGAAATATTTTACAACGGAGAGGTCATGGGCAATAAAGATAATAGACAGGTTCAATTCCTCCTGCAATTCGTTCAGAAGATTGATCACCTGCGCCCTGATCGACACGTCCAGCGCCGAAATCGGCTCGTCGCAGATCAAAAGCCTGGGATTCATGACAAGCGCCCTGGCAATACCGATTCTCTGTCTCTGGCCTCCGGAAAATTCATGGGGATAACGCGACGCGTGCTCCTCCACCAGACCTACCTTATTCAGCATCTCCACAACCTTTTTATGGTTTTCCTTCTTATTGCGGAAGCCCTGAATACGCAGTCCCTCCTGTATGATATCCTCCACGGTCATGCGGGGGTCCAGGGAATCGACCGGGTCCTGAAAAATCATCTGGATCTCGTTTAACAGCTTTCTGCTGGTATGCGCATTGTCATATCTGATCTGTTTGATTTTCTCCTGCTGAACCTTTTTTATGCTGTTAATTCTTTCCTTTATTCCTGCAACGGCATTCTGTGCGTCGCCGTTCAGCTTTGAAAGCTTTTCCTGATAATCGGCGCTGCCCTTATCCAGACCTGCGATATCCTTTGCCAGCTTTTCCTGAATCCTTTTTATTTCCTCATTGCCGCGGATTCTTGACCACTTGATCTCTTTTCTGTTCCATCTGGTGCCGCCGCTGATCCGCACACCCTTATAATAGACGGAGCCCGACGTAATATCATAGAGACGGATAATACTTCTCCCCGTGGTCGTCTTGCCGCAGCCGCTCTCGCCCACAATACCAAGGCACTCTCCCTCCCTGATATCAAAGGAAACGTTGGAGACTGCCTTCAGCTTCTGGCGGCCGGGACCCTTTCCAAAGAAAAAGAACTGCTTCAGATTCCTGACGGACAGTATCGTTCCCTGCTCTCTGAGCTCCGGCTTCTGCTTCACCCTGGGATTTATATTGTAATGATTGTTAAACTCTGCGTCACTTATTTTTCCTGCATTATGGTTTTTTGTCTCACTCATCACATCTGTCCTCCTCAAGTGAAATTCGGATTCTCTCGCTCACAATCTTAGGCATCTCAACCTTCGGCGCATGAGAATCCAAAAGCCATGTAGCAGCATAGTGGGTATCGCTGACCTTAAACATCGGCGGTTCTTCCCTGTAATCAATATTCATCGCATACCGGCTGCGCGCGGCAAACGCGTCTCCCTTGGGGGGATAGATCATATTGGGCGGAGTGCCGGGAATCGCCTCAAGCTTTTCCTTGCTGTCCACATCGGGGATACTTGAAAGCAGCGCCCATGTATAGGGATGCTTGGGATCGTAAAATATCTCCTCCGACGTGCCGTACTCCACGATCTTCCCTGCATACATGACGGCCACCCTGTCCGCCATATTTGCCACGACCCCAAGGTCATGGGTTATGAAAATACAGGAGAGATTCCTCTCCGCCTTGATCCGGTTTATCAGCTCCAGTATCTGCGCCTGGATGGTAACGTCCAGGGCCGTTGTGGGCTCGTCGCAGATCAAAATCTCCGGCGACGCCGTCAAAGCGATGGCAATGACGATACGCTGTCTCATTCCGCCTGAAAACTCAAAGGGAAACTGCTTATAGCGTCTCTCCGGATCAGGTATGCCTACCTCCCGCATAATCGCAAGAGCGCGCTTCTTCGCCTCCGCCTTGGTGATTTTAAGCTTGTTTATATACGCAAGCTTTTCTTCCTCTATCTCCTTGCCAAGCCTTGTCTTTTCCTCTCCCGAGGCAGCCGCAAGCTTTTTCTCAAGCTCCGCAAGCCGCGTCTTGTGCTCGGAGATAACCTTTTCCTTATATTCCTGAACCTGCTGTTTTGCCTTCTTCTCCGTCTCCTCCAGCACTGCCTTCAGCTCTTTTGCCTTTGCCTCATAGGTCTTTCGCGTGTTCTTCTCGAACTCCTTAAACGCAAGCTTCCTTTCCCTGATCGCCTGTCTGTCGGCGGCCCGCTCCCCGGCGCTGACATTTTCCTTTGCGTTCAGCTCGGATATATAAGCTTCCAGCTTCTTTTTCTCGTTTGCAATCTCAATGCTCATCTTTGCCAGAGCATTCTTGTACCTTATAAGGTCGTCGCTGATCAGGTCATTGTACATGAGCTTCAGCTTGTCTGAATTAATCAGCATAGCCTCCGTGATCTGCTTGCCGATTCGGACAATCGGATTTAAGGAAGACAGCGGGTCCTGAAATATCATGCCGATCTTATGACCGCGAATCTTATAAAACTCGTCCTCGGAAACCTCAAGAAGATTTTCTCCGCGGTACATGATATTTCCGCTCTCGATAATAGCGTTATTTGCAAGGATACCCATGATCGCCTTTGACGTAACCGATTTACCCGAGCCCGATTCTCCTACAATACAGAGCGTTTCCCCGCGGTTTAAGTCGAAAGAGATATCACGCACAGCTTTCAAGATGCCATTATCCGTTTTAAAATTAATAGCAAGATTATTTACCGATAAAACCTTATCCTGTGACATTTGAATCACACACCTTTCTGTAACCTGATAACAGTTTCTCTCTCCTTATTCGCTGCCCTTCAAGGCAGGGTTAAACGCATCTCTCAGCCCGTTGCCGAACAGATTAAACGATATCATCATAAGGGCCATCACGACCGCCGGGAAAATGACAAGGTTTGGATAAATCCCCAGGTACGGCTGGTTATTGGACATCATAACGCCAAAGGACTGCTTTCCCTGAAGCCCCAGATTCAGATACGCCAGCGACGCCTCCGAAAAGATTCCGCTGGGAATCATCAGTACGCTGGAGGTAATAATCGTACCCATTGAATTCGGCAGAATATGCTTAAAAATCAGCCTGATATCCGTCGAACCCAGGGTTCTTGAGGCAAGCACATACTCACGTCCTTTAAAACGGTAAAACTGCGAACGGGTCCTGTGCGCGGTCCCGATCCACCCTGTCAGGCAGAGCGCCAGCACAAAGGTAAAGAAATTATTGCCCAAATGCAGGATACACAGAGTCATGACAACAATCCAGGGCACGCCGCCCAGAATCTCGCAGAAACGCTCCATCCAAATATCCACGTTGCCGCCGAAATATCCTGAAACGGCGCCCCATACAAGACCGAAGGAAAAGCAGAACGCCGCCGTGCACACTCCCAGAAACAGGGAGGTCCGCAGACCCGCAAAAGCCCGCTTAAAGGTATCAAAGCCGGATGCATCCGTTCCGAACAGGAATTTCGGCATCTTGTCATAGCCCAGCTTCTTATATCCGAAGCCTCTGGCAGTGATGCTGGAAAGCTTCTTCGTAATGCCCATCACGGTCTGGCTTTCCACCACATCGATGGGGCAGTCGTCCGTAAGCTTGACAAAGGACTCCGGACCCACCGTGTAATCGTATGTGCAGTAGCCCGCTTCTATCCAGTTGTTCAGCTCCGTGGCGGAATAAGTCACCAAATCCGCGTCGTCATAGACAAGCGCATAGGTATCGATGGTATAATCACAGTAATAAATCAGAGAATCATGAATTCCCTTACGCCCGGTACATGACCAATAGGACAGAGAATTTACATCGCCCGTATTGATAAAATCCGTGGCATCCGTGATGGAAACGGCAGCAATCTCCTCCGCGTTCTTCACCGTATCCTTTGCGCTTATGACAGCGCTTTCAACAAGGATATACTGAAAATTGGAGGAGGCGGATTTCACCTCAAACACGATCTGCGCCCGCAGCGAATCATATCCCGCCTGCTTCAGCACATCGCTTATGCTTACGGAAAGAGGGCTGTAATCCCGTGAAAAATCCCTGAGCATAACCGTCTCGTCACCCGATTTTAAATAAACCGCGTACTCTCCAAGCTCCGAGCTGCTGACACCGTTCTCATCGCTGAAAATCACATCCAGCTTATACTCTCCCGCCACATTAAAGTCTACCGCCCGGGAGAGCATTAATGAATTTTTATTCTCCAATGCCGCGTCAGTGGCAACCACCACTACGCCGCCCTGTCCGTAAGGATTCGCCGTGTCGATCTTTGTGGGCTGTTCATCCACCTTGATCTTGACCAGCGCCGCCTTAATCGCAGCGACGGAATATCTTCCCGACAGGGCGGGCACTTCGTTATCCACATCGTAAACGATATGCTCCATCTTCCTGGTCCCGTCCCAGAAGCCAGTTCCCGCCTCAAAAAGCTTCGGCGCAAGAAAAGCCTCCGGCGTGCTCACCATCGTGATATTACAGGGAGAAAGCATGGGCACAAATACAGTAAGAAGTATCAGTATGCCGAGAATAATACTGCCGGCAACCGAAGCCTTATTCTTACAGAATCTCCTGAGCGCGTCTTTAAAGAAGGTAGTGGGCTTTGTATCAAGTTTTTTATCCGTGACCCGTTTATCCTTCTGAATCAGGACAAAGTCATCGTCCCTGAAAACAATTTCTCTTTGTTTTGTATCAGCCATTATTTCTTTGCCCCCATTCTGATTCTAGGATCAATAAACCCATAGGAAAGATCCAGCAATATGCCTGCCAGAAGACCCAGCGTGGTAAAGATCGCCATGTCCACAAACAGAAGGTCATAATCCTTGTAATTCAGCGCCAAAATAAACAGTTTCCCGATTCCGGGAATGCCGTACAGCTGTTCCAGTATCATTGCGCCGCCCAAAATACCGATAAACTCCGCCAGGATAGACGGGAAGATCGGCACCATGGCGTTTTTCATGGCATGACGCATGATAGCCTGGCTCCTTGTAAGCCCCTTGGTACGAGCCAGAAGCAGATAATCGCTCTCCATAACCTCGCACAGCTCCGCCCGCACAAAGCGGCAGTATCCGCAGATGGAGCCGAAGGACAGACAGAACACAGGTATGATATAGCCCTGTATCTTCATGGCCGTAGTCGCCGAGTCGGTAGGCCAGGTGGACGGCAGCCAGCCCAGATTATAGCAGAATATCCTGAGCACAAAGGAAATCAGGACAAAGCTTGGTATCGATATAAAAATCATGACCAATGTAGAAATCGTATGGTCCGTCATTGTATTCTTTTTCAAAGCTGCCCATATACCGAGCAGAATTCCGATCGGCACCGAAAAGATAACCGACAATATATTCAGCCGGATGGAATACCCGATCCGGGAACCGATAATGACCGAGGCCGAGACATTCGGCTGGAATGTCTTGCTATAGCCCCAATCCCATTTTGTGACAATGTTTTTCAGCCAGTTTGCATACTGTTTAATAATCGGAACCTGATAATAATAATTGGCACGACCATTATTAGAAGGCGTCTTGTACAGATACTCGCCGTATTCCGGTACCTCGTGGTCAAACCGATAGACGTATCCAAGATTATACTGTTTGTCAAAATATGAGATCTGCTGAGTATCTCCCCCGATAGGCCGTTCAAACGGAAGGAGCTTAACTAAAATATAGGTCAGTGAAAGTATAATAAAGGCTGTCATAAGAGCGAGTCCCACTCTTTTTACAACATATTTTCCCATAGTCCTCCCTTTGCTTCCTCGTAGATATTTGAAAGGTAATGTGGCCGGCAAGCCAGCCACATTACCCTCAAATGAAAAATAACAACGATAGCTTCCCTATTCCGTATTTACATTAAAACTTATCTTCTACCGAATGACTGGCCGACTGATCGTCGCCGTTAAAGGTAGTTGTATAATAGAAATCAAAGCCTGTAATTCCTGTAGGCGCCGTAACAGTACCGCTGCCCGTCGCATAATCAGCAGCAAGATCCGCAGGAACGGTAAAGGTGATAAGGGTCACACCGTTTCCTTTATCCTCAGTCTTGAATTCGACCTCTTTCTCGGCATACTCCTTGTCTCCGTTGCGGTAACGCTCATAATTGCAGCATACCACACTCTCAGGAGTTACCTTTGTCAGCTCCGGAAGCGTAGCGGTTACCTGGAAGGAACCCGTATAAGTTCCGTCCTCGTTCTTAGTGATAGGCGTATAACCAACTTCTACAACAGGCTTGTTAGCACCCTGCTTGACAATCGCCTGAGAATTCGCCGCAGTTACAAATGCGTCATAGGAGTAACGCTCGCCCCTGTATACAATAGGATAAGCGTCCGGATCGTTTGTATCAGTGCCCCAGTTCAGCGTAAAGCCGCCCGAGATCGTCTGGTCGCTGGAAAGAACGCTCACATAATCCAGAGGATTCAAGGTATTGCCGCTGATGGAACCGAAACCGATATCAAACTGCCCGTACTGCATCTTGTCATAGGTCTCCAGATAAGTATTGCCTACCCAGAATTCAAGGTTGAGCTTGTACTTTCCGCCGGAAACGCTTGCGTCGTTAAACGCAGCCTCAAAAAGCGACTTCAGCTCGTTGTGGGCACTCTCCTCCTGAGATGCTCCCTGCCATGCAACCTCAAGGTTGATCACAGTGGGATTTGCCTCTGTGCCAGGCTTATATGCACCCTGAGCCTCAAGCTCGGTAAGCGCTATCCTGAAATAGTCGCGGGCAAGCTCAAGAGAGTAGCCATAGCCGTCGGTCTCCTCAAGCAGGGAAGACACTGCCTTCTTGTGAGCGTCCGTCGTATAGTAAGAAATGCCGTTTTCAGGATCTGACATATAGTTTGAGGACAGGTAATCCACCGTCGGGATTGTTCCTCTCGCGTTGGCATAGGTCACTCTGTCAATGGAATGCTGCAGGCCCTGTACAAAATACTTGTTGCCAAGCGCGGGCTCAACCTCCCAGTAATCGGACTTGGCGGTCTCCGTTACAACGCCGTTCTCTCCGAACAGATACTCCCAGGTCTCCGCATCCAGTCCGTTGATATTCAGCTTGAACACAGAATTACCCGTGGTAGTTCTCGTGCGGGGATCGTTGCGGTATTCGTCCAGCATTGCCTGCGGAATTACAGCGGCATCCGTATGTCCTGCAAGGAACTCCTGGAAGGAAGCCGTTGCGTCCTGCTTTGCCGCAGGGAATATCTTAATGTGAACGCCTTCAATGCTGTACTTGGTGTCTGCAAAGACATAATTGGGGTTCTTCTTGTATACAACCTCCTGCTCCTGGTTGTAGGTCTCAAGATAATAAGAACCCAGTGAAAGCGAATTGTCAACCGGCGTCTGAGTAGCATCCTTGTTAAAGCCAAGGTAATTCTGCACGGTCACCAGGTCGATAAACTCCTGGGGAACAGGCATATACAGACTGCTGTTGATATAATACATCGCATAGAACGCGGACATGGTCTGAGTAAATTCAAACTCAAAATAACTCTTTCCGTCCTCCACATAGGTCTTAATACCTACGTTCTTCCAGAGCTCGTCGTTATAGCCGTTGGCCGTAGCATCATAGAATGCCTTTGCGCCGACAATGGCTCCTGTGGTGTTGTTCGCAAGCTCAGAGCCTCTGAACAGCTGGTTCTGCTGAGTGAGAAGCACCTTGAAGGGTGTTTCGTAATCCTCCAGCGCAACCTCCCTGTTGTTAAACGCTGCTCTGTCAGCCATCTTGGAGCCTGTTGAATACTTCAGCCCCTCCGCTCCGGTGCGGACCTGGAATCTCCATTTGCTTGCAGCTCCATCGCCGTCATCGTCGTTCAGGGCAACCGGCTTCTCCATTGCAAGCTCGGGAACCCAGTCATATCCGTCCTTGGTGCTGTTCATAAACTGGGTAAAATAGCCTGCCGAAATATAGCTGTAAAAATCCGCAACCTCACTGCCGCTGGCATCGAGATAGTTCAGGGTACCCGGATCGCTTGCGCTCAGGGTATGGTAATATCTCTTCCACGCAGCGTTGCTCTCATAGTCAAGATCCGCCGTAATAGCGCCCTCTGCAAGAGTACCGAAGCCGTAGCCTACGATATAATTCTCGGTTCCGAGAGTAATGCGGGGATTGTACATATTATAAGAGCCGTTCTCGTACAAAGAAATACCCGTGATGCCGTTCCTGACCGCATAGGTCTCAAGAATACCCAGCATGTTTGTTCTCTCGTCGTTCTTCTCGCCCGCAAAGGTCTTGACACCGTCGGCCAGCGGAACACATGCAAGAATCGCGTTAAACGCATCCTCATATGCCTTTCCTACCTCCGCTACAGTACCGGCGTTATTAATAGCCGTAATTCCGGCTGTCTTTGCCGACTCAACCGCCTTCTTCTGATCCGCCGTAAGCTGATCCTGCATCTCAGAAACAATCAGCTCCAGATCATGGCTGATGTATGCCTTATAGTCGTCAGCCTCGATATACGCTCCGTCCCAGGTCGCCGACACATCGGGGGGGGCGCTGGTGGGATCAGTATTGCCGGGCGCTTCGGTTGTTGACGGGCCTGCAGTTGTCGACGGTTCCGGTGTTGACTTACTGTCGTCATTGTTGTCCTTGCCGCCGCATGCCGCCATGGAAACTACCATCGCTGATGCAAGCAGAAGGGCCAGTGCTTTCTTTTTCATAACTTGTTCTCCTCTCTGCATATTGCATATCTCACAGACAAACCGTATCCCTGACAAAAACGTGTTTCCGCCCTGAAGATTTTATCCAAACATACATGTATACAGGGCTGGTTCACACTTGTCTTAAATATGTAACAAAAAACCGCCTTGAACGCCTTTGTCCAACGCAATTCTGCCATATCCTGCCACAAATATTATTTATCTGCTACACATATAACGGGTACCATTATACACATATTATAATCATTTGTCAAGTACCGCATAAATATAGGTTTGCCTGCACCCATCAAAAAATAAGCAAAAAAAGCAAGGGCCGGCATCATCCACGCCGCCCCTGCTTTTTTCTTACTTTATTTTACATGGAACGCAAGCAGACCCGGATATTCCGCCGCTCCCAAAAGCTCCTCCTCTATCCTGAGCAGCCTGTTGTACTTTGCCACCCTGTCGCTTCTGCAGGGCGCGCCCGTCTTGATCTGCGCGGTGTTCCATGCCACCGCCAGGTCCGCGATCGTTGTATCCTCCGTCTCACCGGAGCGGTGGGACATAACCGCGGTATAGCCGTTCTTGTGGGCAAGCTCCACCGCCTCAAATGCCTCCGTCAGGGTTCCTATCTGATTGACCTTCACCAGGATGGAATTAGCAGTGCCAAGCTTAATTCCTGCGGCAAGGCGCTTTTTATTTGTGACAAAAAGATCGTCCCCTACCAGCTGTACCCTTCCCCCAAGCCTCTGCGTCAGCTTCTGCCAGCCGTCCCAGTCGTCCTCGGCAAGGGCATCCTCTATGGATATAATAGGAAAGCTCTCGCTCAGGCTCTCAAAATAGGATATCATCTCCTCTGTGCTCCTGACAATCTCCTCCCCCTTAAGGCTGCTTTCCCCGGGGAAGTGATACATGCCTGTCTTTTCGTTGTAAAGCTCGCTGCTGGCCGCATCCATGGCAATTTTGATCTCCTCTCCCGGCACATATCCGGAAGCCTCTATGGCTTCCACCAAAAATCCCAATACACTCTCCGCATCCGGCAGATCAGGTGCAAATCCCCCTTCATCTCCCACTCCTGTGGACAATCCTCTGGACTGAAGCAGCTTTTTCAAATTATGATACACTTCTGCACAGATGCGCAGGGCTTCCCCAAAATTCTTCGCCTGCACAGGCATAATCATAAATTCCTGAAAATCCACTGTGTTGGCTGCATGCTTTCCACCGTTTAAAATATTCATCATAGGAACAGGAAGAAGCCTCGTACCGGTTCCTCCCAGGTAACGGTACAAAGGCATTTGAAGCGCCGCCGCCGCTGCTTTGGCGCAGGCC
>ERZ808051.1802-NODE-1802-length-12713-cov-6.625831_pt1 | contig 12713 bp, 12 predicted proteins | sample MGYA00380199_ERZ808051 | MGnify/ENA primary metagenome ERZ808051 (study PRJEB31490, sample SAMN06133391) | mouse gut metagenome | isolation source: J11 | host: mice | place: China: Chengdu | collected 2015-05 ...
CGCCTGACAGAACATACCAGGGGAGGTGTGACCAGAAAATACCAGTACGACAATGCAGGGAACCTGCTGGAGGACGGCAGGGCAGTGTACGGATATGACGCCTTCAACCGCTGCACAAAAGTGGAGACCTTTGACGGCAATGTGCAGGTGAACCGATATGACGCGGAAGGCCTGCGGCATGAGATGGAGGAGAACGGGGAACTGGTGTCCTTCATCTTCCGTGGGAGGGAAATCGTGGCCGAGGAGAGCGAGAAGGGTAAGATCCGCTATATCCGTACCGGGGAGCTGTTGGCCTCCGATGCGGAGTATGCGAGGACATACTACCACTATGCCTCCGACGAGATGGGGAGCATCACCCATGTGGTGGCGGGACTGGGGAAGGAATCTGCCGTAACAGGGCAGGGCAACGGACCTGTTTTAGATGGACAGGGTAATGGATCTGTTTTGGCCGGGCAAGTTAACGAACTTGTTGCGAGCGGAGACGTCCCCGAAAACAGCATCCTGAACCGCTATGAATATGACGCATGGGGGAACCTGACCGTCTGTGAGGAGACGGTGGGGAACCGCTTCAGGTTCAATGGCCAGCAATATGACCCTGTCAGCCAGCAGTACTATTTAAGGGCAAGGTACTACAACCCCGTCATCGGCCGCTTTACCCAGGAGGACACCTACAGGGGAGACGGACTGAACCTGTATGCCTACTGCCGGAATAATCCGGTATACTATGTGGATCCTAGCGGGCATGCAGTCATAAGCTGTGAAAAAGCCCAGGAACACATGCGGGATGCGATAGCTGCCGACCGGAGGATCCAGGACATAGATACCAAGACCGCAAACCAGCTGAGGAGATGGTATCAATTTAAGGACAAACGTGGCCTACTGACTCAGGATGAAAGATATTTGGCTAGTACATCAAATATTAATTAACTGTTACAATCTATATTAGATTGAACACCAGCCGCCATGGCTTCCTCAGGACTTATTTCATCCATTTTGTATGTCCAATGATAGACTACCGGTTCACGGTTAACCTCCTCAAAATACAGATAGATACGATCCATTAATTCCTGTTTCGATTTTACCCGGATCCCTTTCAGCATCTGCTTCGTCATCTTGCTGAAAAAGCTTTCTATCATGTTCAGCCAGGAACCATGTGTGGGGGTAAACACAAAGACAAACCGTCCCTCAGGGCATGCCGCAAGATAGTTTTTTGTCTCCCTGGACTTGTGGGCAGAATGATTGTCACATATGATGCGTATCACATCCCCTTCCGGATATTTATCATCCAGCTTTTTCAACAGGTTGATAAAATCCGAACTTTTATGGCTCTCGCTGACCAGGGGAACTGCCTCTCCGGTCAGCAGGTCAATTCCTGCCAACAGGGACAGTGTCCCTAAACGTCTATATTCTGCGTCCCGGCAGACACAGCCTGTATCCGCCGTCGGGCGCAGATCATCCCCTGTCGTTGCGATCGCCTGTATGCCGGGTTTTTCATCGCAGGAAACAGTATGGACAACAACACCGTCTTCCGGGATGGCTATGCTGCCATCGTCATTAAGCTGTAAGGATATCTGCTTATATACCAGGAGCACATCATGCATTTTGGACTCAAATTCAGGATCCCGTTTTTCGCAGTAATATTTGATCCTGTATGGTTTTATATCCGTGCCCCGCAGTATTTTCTGCACCATGGCAGGCGAAATGGTGGCCAGCCTCGGGTATCCGGCCTCTTCCGCATGGCAGAGGATATGCCGGTGCAGGTTTTTAAGTGTCCATAATTCCTGGGAGTATCCCAGATCCGCGGGACGCTGGCACGCAATGTTTATGATCCAGGCTGCTGCATCATCCATGATCTCATTTGGTCTGCCCTGACGCTGGTCATCAAAAAGAGCCCGGGCAGCACCACCTTCAACATACTTATTGATGCAGAGCTGTACAGACGTGGGACTGAGGTCATAGATCCTCGCAATGTCTCTTGTTCCCATTCCGTTTGATTTATCGAGCAGTATGTGTGCCCGGATCACGATCTGGGCCTGGATGGTCCTTTGTTTTATCAATGAGCGGAGATATTCGTAATCCCCGTCATTCAGTATTAATTTATTTGCTTTGCGTGGCATTGTGCTTACCTCCCCTTTGTGATAAGTACATTGTACCACAATTTGGATATTTGTTACAGTTATTTATTATTCGATATACTAGTAATAGTATAGCCAGTCTATTTGTTTCTATACACATATTTCAAATTTTTTACACGCTAATCGGGCATTAGCAGCAGGGAAATATTATGTGGGCGCTGCCCACACCCGGCCTCCGGAATAAGGCTGGGTATTTCTGGCAATACTGCTAATGCCGATGGAATAAGGCCGGGACATTTTTTGATAAGATATGGTGTCCCGGTTTTTCCTTTTTACAAATACTGGGTAAGCCTGTCTCCATAAAGGACAACCATCTGGTTGAGCACCTGGTCCCAGTTCCTGTACCGCTGTGTCCACTTTTTGATTACGTTCCCGCTGGCAAGATAGAGCATTTTTTCTAAGGAACTGTCGCTTGGGAATACACTTTTTGTCTTGGTCACTTTCCTGTACTGGCGGTTAAGGCCCTCTATGATATTCGTGGTATACATGATGCGCCGGATATCATCAGAGAACTGGAAGAAGGAGCTGACATCCTCCCAGTTGTTTTCCCAGTTACTGACTGCATAGGGATATTTGCGTCCCCATTTTTCTTTGATCTTTTCCAATTCTGACAGCCCAGACGTTTCGTTTGGGGCATTATAGACTGCTTTGAAGTCGGAAGAAAATTTTTTCAGGTCGCTGTAATTGACATATTTGAAAGAATTCCGCAGCATGTGGATGACGCACCTTTGGATCTGCGCATCCGGATAGACTGCACTTATTGCTTCCTTAAATCCTGCAAGCCCATCCACACAGAAGAACAGCACATCCTGTACGCCACGGTTTTTCAGGTCATTTAACATCCCCAGCCAGAACTTGCTGGTCTCATTGGCGCCTACGGTGATACTCAGGATATCTTTATAGCCGTCTGCGGTGATCCCCAGCACAATGTAGGCGGCACGGCTCAGTATGCGTCCGTCTTCCCTGACTTTATAATGGATACAGTCCATGAATACAAAGGGATAGATGGGGTTCAATGGCCGCGCCTGCCACTCTTTGACCTCTGGGAGTATCCTGTCCGTGATCTTACTGACCATCTCTGCGGACAGTTCCATCCCATAAAGTTCCTGTATCTGGTCATGGATATCCCTTGTGCTCATACCCCTTGCATAGAGGGAGATTACTTTTTCTTCAATACCGGAGATATCCCTCTGGTATTTTGGGATGAGCTTTGGCTCAAATTCACCCTCACGGTCTCTTGGGACATCGATCTGGAATTCCCCATACTGGCTCTTGAGGGTTTTGGGAGAATGCCCGTTACGTTTGTTGGATGTGGGAGCATCACCTTTCTGGTTTTTTTCGTAGCCAAGGGAAGCATCCAGTTCCGCCTCCATAAGTTCCTGAAGGATATCTTTGAAGCTGTCCTTTAGCAGGCTGTAAACATCAGCCACGCTGTTAAGGTTGTTATCTGCAATAATCTGGCGTATTTGTTGTTTTGTTGCTGGCATAAAAATACTCCTTTTCGATAAGAATTGTCATATCTTAATTCTTACCCCAAAAGAGGTATTTTTTTCCAAAGACAGAAACTATTTTACACTACCAAATAACGCTCGGTCTTGAACTCCGAAATGACAACAAGTTCTTACATATCTGACCCCTAACAATAAAGCTTATTCCTCATAGACACAGGATTTTTTAACTGCCTCTAAATGGTCAAAAAAAGCAGAAAGAAACCTGCTTTCATTCTTCATTTTTCCACATAAGCCTCTCCATATCACATTTTTCCAGTTCTGTCAACACAGCATAAATTACCTTGCCCTCTTTCTCCCTTATCCTCTTATATTTTTCCGCCGTTTTTTCCTTAATGGAATTCTGACCTGACATTGCATACTTCAGTACCATATTTCTCGGACTTAATGTTTCCCTGACAATCTCCTCTATCCCGTCCATCACTGTATTGTCATATATATACTCTTTTTCCAATAAATATTGAATAATATTCCTCAGATGCTTTTTATGCTCCCACATTAAATGGTAGTCCTGAATATGGATGTCATTCATTTCCAACGCCAACGCTCGCTCCACCAAATATTCATAACAATTTTGCCCAAAATACCACTTTCTGTTTCTGTTATAATTATGAATTTCCATGATATTCCACATTCCAGTAGGTCTGCTGAAGCAATAATCACCCAATGCCTCATAAATTCTTCTCACACTTAAATCGGGACGCCTTGCACCATTATATTCAATCAATTTAATTGCTCCGTCAAATCCCCCCCCTTAAAGTTATCCGCTATATAAAAAATCTTTTCCGCTAAATCATGTTAATAGTTTTCACGGATTCAAAATACACTCAAAAATACAGTTCTGCCTGCGCTCGGAACAGATTGGCGTAAGCTCCGTCTTCATGCTCAAGCAGCTCCCTGTGGCTGCCGATTTCCAGAATCTTCCCACCATGCAGGTAAATGATGGTATCACATATTTGACAAACCGGAAGCCTATGGCTTACAACAACGGCTGTGGCATTGGAAAATAATTCCATAAACTGACGGTACATTTTCACTTCATACTCTGCATCCACTGCCGCATTTGGCTCATCAAGGACAATCAGGCCCCCGCCCCTGAACCTGGTGCGTGCAAACGCTATTTTCTGCCATTGTCCTCCTGAAAAAGTCCCCCCATGAACTACATCGGTGTCCAGACCATCTTTCGCTCCGCCAATAACCTCCTCAAGCCCGGCCCACTTAATCGCGTCATCCAGCCGCTGCCCCATGTTCTTTTCCTCGTAACGACTCACGATTATGTTGTCTTTTAAAGACAGCTCAAACCTTGCATAATCCTGAAACATGGCCGCAGTATTTCTGCGAACCTCCTCAGGACACAGATGTGCTTCCCGCCCGTTTATCAGCACTTTTCCGCTCTGCGGAACGTCATAGCCGAGCAGCAGCCGAATAATGGTGGACTTCCCGGAACCATTTTCCCCCACAAGCGCGACTTTCTCATAAGGATGCATGCAGAAAGAAACATTTGTCAAGGCATTTTCAACACGATTAGGGTAAGCATAGCTTACATTTTTGAATTCTATGGCAGGAGCCGTGTTCAGAGCAAGCGTCAACTCCCCCTCAGCAGCTCCGGATTCTTCTTCAAACGCAAGTATTTCCTCAATCTCTGCAATGATGTGCCTGTTTTTTGCCAGGAAACTATAGTACCCCATCAAAGAATCGCACACACCCTCGATGCGGAAAACAGCATAGACAAAACCGGACATCACTGTCATGGATATCACATTTCCGACATATAGTACGCCAATAAATATAAAAGACAGCAAAGTCCTCAACTGCCCAAGAAAATAAATAAAAAATTCACTCTTCCGCTTCAGGGCGTTGTGCTTTATTTTCAATGCATCCAATTCCTGTTTCTTTTCACCCCACTCCCGGATCAGGTCTTCCCGCACCCCGTTAAAAAGAATTTCAGGCGCATTTTTTCTCTCCAACAGCATTGCTTTTAAAGCCTTGCAATACCGCTCCAATTCCTCTATACTGACGGAAAATATATGGTCTTTGTCAACAGACTTTTTATGGGCCGCTTCTTTCCAAATCGTAACGCCGATGCAGATCAGAATCACCCCACATCCCGCCTCCCTGTAAAGCAGGGAAATGCTTGCCAGCGAAACCACGGAAACTGCCATATTAACGATATTTTCATAGATACCCAGCAGCCCAGCTTTCCCGCTGTTGAATGCATGGGAAATCTTGCTCGGAAGCGTCCCGTTTTCCAGATTCCGCAGGCTGATTCGCGCAATCTTCTCCATAATGACCGACTGCATAGACATATCCAGATAATGATTCAGCATCAGCCTGATCACATACTTTACGCTTTCCATGATCTCCGGCGCCAGATAGTACAATAAAATATACAAAAGCAGCACCCCCACAATCTGCTGATAGGGCACAAGACTGCTGACCATGCCAATTAATTCATTCAGAAAATAGATTTCTATCGCTGGAATAAGCGCAAGCATCAGAATTAACAAAATCATAATCCCGGAAAAAACAGGCTTTACCTGAAATCCTATCTTCAGAACGCCAAAATAACCTTTCTTTTTCATGCTTACACCCCTTACCTTATGCATACCAATGTTTCTGTGCTTCATAAAGATTCCGATACACCTCGCATACCTGAAGCAGCTGTTCATGAGTCCCTGTTCCAACCACTTCCCCCTGCTCCAGCACAATGATTTTGTCGGCCTGCCTGGCAAGTCCTAAGCGGTGAGTGGAAACAACCACGCTTTTCCCCCGGGCAAGCGCTAAAACGGTATTAAAAATATCAAGCTCAGCCTGCGGATCCAGGGCAGATGTGGGTTCATCAAACAAAAATATCGATACATCCCTGTTTTTCAGCGCCCTGGCAAGGCATATTTTCTGCCATTGTCCTCCTGAAATGTTGACACTGTTTTTAAAGCCGGAAATTAGGATGTCATCTTCTGATGCTGCAGGGCCGTTGTACGCAACCTGTTCAAGAAGCGCCTCCAGATCCGCCTCCTTCCCTTCTGACCCGAAAAGAATATTGCGTTTCAGATCAAACGGATAATGAATTGGCTCCTGAAAGGAAAAGGCAATCCGGGATTTGACTTGGCCAATGTCAAACTGCCCTATCTCTATATCATTATAGCGCACATATCCTTCCTGCGGCGCATAGATTCCGGCCAGAATTTTTAAAAGAGTGCTTTTTCCCGAACCGTTTTTCCCCACAAGCGCCACGGCTTCGCCCGGCTGAATGAAAAAATGAATACCCTTTAATACCGATTGTCTGCTTTCCGGATACCGAAAGCTGACATTTTCTACCTTGATAGAAACAGGTTCCTTCCATGCCTGTGCATTTGCCCTCCGCTCCGAGTCGTTTCCTGCAAGGAACATACACACATCCCGGTATTCAAGGACAGAATAATAGATGCCGTCCACATGATTGGAAGTTTTCTTAAAAGACTGTGCCAGCATAATCATAAAGGGAATCAGTGATATCAATGTTCCAACAGAGCCCCTGCCATCTTGAATTTCCAGATAAACCAAAAAAAGCACCGCAAACACAACTCCTGAAGTAAAGATAAACATCAAGGCGGTACATGCTGAAAAACGAATCTCCAAACGCATTTTCTTTAAAAAAATTCCGTCCATTTTTCCTTTCCATTTTTCGACAAGCTTAGAAGCCGCATTGTAAAGTTTGATCTCCCTTATAATATTGGGCTTTGAAAACATATCCCTGATGTCATCTGCCCTCTGTCGATCCATTTCCACATCCCTGTTATGTAGATAATTCTGTCTGGAAAATATAAAGGACTGAAGCAAAGACGGCACCAAAATCAATGCCCCCACAAAAGCATACCATGAGATCAGGCGGAACAGATAAAAGAGATATGTGGCAAGCATTACAAACTGAGAGAGCAGATCCCCTGTTGAAACAAACACATCATGTACACAACCCGTTATGCGTTCGGCGCGTTTATATTCTTTCAACCACTTTTCATCCTCATAACATACCGCCTCTGCTCTGCCGGCCGACTGTAACACCGCTTTTTTCAAAATGTTATCGATTCCTGCACCGGTGGACAACAACAATTGACCGGATAAAATCTTTATTAAATTCCAAAGAATCTGGAAAACCACATATCCCAACATGGAAGCGGCCATGAATCTCAATGTACGCTCCTCGATATTTTCCAGAATACTGTTTAACAACAGGGTATTTATGTACGGAAAAAAGGATAATATCAGCAAAATCGCCACATATAAAAGAATCTTCGGTTGATTTTGTATATAATATATGATTGAGCGAAACCATGTTTTCAAACCATTTGCAGCCATAGCAAAACCTCCTCTCATTTCACAAAAATACATTCAAACATTTTTCAATTGCTGAGGTATGTATTAAGCCCCAATAAGAAATCATATATATCCATGTTATAATAATTATATTCAATTCTATTATAGAGCAAAGGACTATAAGAAATTAAATTTACATCCTTGCTATTTTCATATAATTTACTTATTAACTGGGTGCATTGAAGCGTGCATGCTCCTAAAATCACAACGGTATTATAATCGTATCGTTGAAGTTTTTGTCCTTTATATGGCTTAACAGGAAGTATCCCACTTAATTCATTAAGAATGTCCACATTTTTTGTAACCAAATCTCCACCAAATTATTTTATTACATTTTTAAGCAAGTAATGATTCGAATTCGGGCGTGCCTTTTTTATGCTTTCATAGAAATCATTAAAAACTAATAGAGGAAATTCCGGATTATATTCCAGCAAACTGAGTATTTCTACAGGAGTAGTTATTCTAAGTTTCCTTTCAAGTTCAGGCATCGTCAATATACCAGAATCTCTTGATATGCCTGCTCCCGTGTAATATAATACCCGGTCAGGGTTTTCAGATATTTTACTGTATAATCCAAATGGATCAGAACACTCAATATATTTCGCCTTCGACTTCTCATGTAAATATGGGGGAGTAGTTGATAATTGAGAACAATTATCTACTTCTACTTTTTTACGCTCTTAATTAGATTAGAATTAAAATACTCAAATACTTGTTCTTCCGATCCATCATTCACGTACAAACGATATCCTTTATTATTAATATTAAATCAATATTACTATTTATTATATGGGTGGTAACCGTTGTCGAAATTTTAATCATGTTTTCTTCCCTTGCCTACTACAACATATTTATGTTTAATACCCCCAACAGCCAATAAGGAATTATCCATCTTGTTGCTTAAGCTGTTAGAATGAGTAAGGCAATGTGTATGGCCGTTACCTCCCAAGACTTTACATCCGTAGAATAGTCAGCTAACCAACCCCCTCACTCACCAAAGGAATTTAAGCTATGCTGATTTCCTTACTCATATTTTTGCCCTTAGCGTAACACACCACATCAATCTTGTCAACATTATATTTTCATGCATAGTATTGACATCGTAATATAATTCCCATATAATTTATAAACAATAATTTTTATAAACGGTAAAAATAGGATCTGAATCCGTGAACTTAGTATCAAAAACATGAGGCATCCAATAACGCCCCTCACAATGTCCAAATTATGAGTTGCAGCTTGATATTTTCATACATTAGGGGTCAGCAAACAAACCGCAGTACGAATGTCTGCGCCGATCTGTTCAGTTATAAAACATCAGGTCACTAAAGCGAAGCTGTCATAGATCCGTTTGATTGTGAATCGCCACCGATTGCTTTTGCCGATGGATAATACCAATCGCCCGGCATGTTCTGTTAAATGTCCTGCAAACTGCATGAGGTTACTGATGATCGTGCGGATCCTGCGCCGGCTCACCTTCCTGCGCCCGGGATCATCACGCTTCTTCAGCGATTCCTGACCGATTATACGCAAGATGTTATAGGCGATCACAGTCAGTTCAAGCACCAGCTTGTTGCTGTCAAATTTCCCGGATGGCAGCCGTTCGTTCGAGCTTCATTTCGCGCAGCAGATCTACATTTGCCTGCAGGATGTCCCCGCGGAGTGAATCCCCGATCATGTCGAAACGCTGCCGCAGTGTTTCCGCTGAGGGAATGGCATATGAGATCCCCAGAGCGTATTTGTAATAATCGGGATCATCCATCATTTCACGTACGGCTTCATACTGCGGCTTTCCCTGACAGAGCATACCGATATAGGTCAAGAGGATATCTCCGTTTTTGATCTGCTTTTGCAGATATTCACTGGATATGGGAGCCCGGTTGATCTTCTTAACGAAGCTGCTTTTGCCAAGGATCTGTCCCACGAACACAAGCCCGCTTGGGGTAATCAAACGCTCATCGCTGAACTCTATATGTATTGTTTTCACAGCAGTACCTCCATATGTGGATCAATACATACATTATACAGGATGTTGCGTTGCAATGCACTAAAATATCAACATTTTGCGTCACCCATTGGGGTAGACATCAGGAATATGTCCAATTCCGGCAAAGAGGTGTTATTAGTGAATTTTTCGGCAAAATCATGAGGCATGGTTCACGGAATCAGGTAGGAGAAATCAATGGCATTATCAGAGGGAATCAAAAGAGGCACCGTTGAACTTTTGATCTTAACAATACTTCAGTATCAGGACATGTACGGTTATCAGCTCTCACAGGAACTAGCAAACCGCAGCAAGGGGCTATACACACTCCAGGAAAGTTCTATGTACCCTACCCTCTATCGTTTAGTCGAAAAAGGAGTGATTTCCGACCGGCAGGAAAAGGTGGGAAAACGGCGGGTACGGGTCTATTACCATTTAGAAGAAGCAGGAAAAGTTTATCTGGAAACAATACGAAAAGAATATTGCTCGATATGCCGAGGAGTGCTTTACATTTTAGGCATTGAGGATATAAAAGAACTGGAGGAATAATAAAATGACTCAGCAAAAGATAATTTCCAGCTACTTAAGACAAGCGAAAAGAAACTGCCCTTTTTTTATCCAAAAGAAACTAATTATAGACCTTAAAAACCATCTCTTTGATTACTTTGATGATAATCCGGGCAGTACATTGGAAGATATCATAAATCATTTGGGACCACCTGAAAAATTTGCAGATGAGTATCTCTTACTTATGGATGAACCTATCAGAAGGAAATTCATACAAAAAGACAGATGGATCAAATGGAGTTGCTTGACCGGAGTTGCTGCTATTGTACTTATCGCAGCGGTAACGGCGTTTGGGATTCTTTATGAGGTTTCCCAGACAAAAGTGTACTATTGTTATGAATGTGTAACCGAAAATAATATCAAACAAAATTAATGGAGGACAAATCTATGAAGAAATTACTGACACTGTAAATGACAACTGCTATGTTGACAGTCGGTTTATCAGGCACTTCACTTTCTGCCCATGCCGAAGCAGACAACACAGCCCACGAAAAAATCATCAGCGAAACCACCGAATATTTTGAAGATGGAAGTTCTGTCACCATTATAGTGACAGAAGAATCAACTGCCCCAACGCGGACATCAGCGTATTCAAAATCCGGTTCAAAACATTACGTTTTCTTAAGCGAGGACAAGGCTGAACTCTGGCGCTTTACCGTTCATGGGACGTTTACGGTAAATCCCGGCATAAGCGCCACATGTACAGAAGACTCCTACAGTATTGACATCTCTGATGATGCAGGGCACAATGAATCAGCTTCAACATACCATTCTGGGGATCAGGCAATAGGAGATGCTACTTTTAGCTAACAAACACATGTCATCACAATTTCTGTTTATACGCAAAAAAAGAGGCAGAACCCATATGGCTCCGCCCCAGCATAAATTTTGTTCCATCACGCATCAACCTGGCTGATAATATTAAAATTCTTCGAGTCTTCCTTGTCGGTGATAACGACAACCTCCTGCGCAGACCCTGTAAAAAAGGACAAAACACTCCTCCTTGTCATAATTCCCCACCACCTGCCATAAGATTTTTGAGTTCAGGATTGTCTGGGTATAGTTGCCTTTCATCTTGCATGGGACAGGGGTTTTTGACAACTCCCCTTTGGTGCTGAAACATAAAGCACCAGTCTTGTCTTTTGTAATATAAACAAACGGATCCTGGCCTTGATTCGACACCTCAAAAACCGCCAGAGCGTCCAAGATATCCTTTGGAACCGCCTGATTGGTGCAGGTTCTGCTATGCGCCTTTGCCATTGCCACAGAAGACTCCAGGGGATAAGGTTTTTCAATGTCCTTTGCCATGAACAGGGCAATATCGGTACCGCTCTTAAAATAAACATATTTGTCATACACGCAGATTTCCGTGTTCTTGCCTTCCAGGAATTTAGGCAGTACCTTAAATTGGTCCCCGTCGATCTGCATTGCCAGAAGATCCCCAGACTTACGCATCGTAGGCGGCAGCGGTGCATCCTCCTCGCCAAACTTTTTCAGTTTTTTCCTGTCGTTAATACAGCATTCATACTGCGGGAACCCATTTTAAAGTATCTGTGCTACTCATTTGGATTTTATTGTTCTTTAAGTCAAAACAAAGGCAGACATCCCCCTGTACATCCCTCCGCCCCAGGACTGTAAAATTTAGAGGCATAATTTAACAGATCCGCAAATTGCCTGCTGTCAACGGAAGAATGGATATACCACTCGTCAGAAGGGAACAGGATAACCGGCTTTTCCCCTAAAGGAAGCTGTCCTGGCTGCCTCCCTTTTTTAAAAGACAGTTTTGGCCACCTCCAGCGTCATAGGAATATCTTTCCCATTATCCATTGCCGCGCTGATGTCACATAGCCTTTGTTGTGATAAACAATCCTTGCTTTTGTAGTCATACTTTGAGTAGCCCAGTTCTTCATCCAGTTCCTCGTCCAGTACGCCCTCTAAGAGGACAGACATCATGTCGCGCATAACGGCATTGACATCTGTGCTGTTTTTGATGCTGATATCGTTTTCTTTCAGATATCCCCGCATCATTTCCCGCATAGCTGCTTTCTGTGGGCTTTCTTTTCTTCTTGCCATAATAATACCTCCATACTGATAGTGTCAAGATTTTTTCGCAAATTTAATTTCTGCCGCTTGGTATCCGAAAGTCAGCCGGCTATGTTATCAGGT
>ERZ808051.1803-NODE-1803-length-12702-cov-5.770772_pt1 | contig 12702 bp, 8 predicted proteins | sample MGYA00380199_ERZ808051 | MGnify/ENA primary metagenome ERZ808051 (study PRJEB31490, sample SAMN06133391) | mouse gut metagenome | isolation source: J11 | host: mice | place: China: Chengdu | collected 2015-05 ...
CTTAAGTGTGGTAACTTAAAGATACCATAAATCCATATGGAAGAGTTATTTTTTTGATAGAACTTTTTACTCTCAAGTGCTATATTATTATAACTTTTTTTGGCTATTTTCCATAGTATAACATACATTATTGTGGAAATCACCTATTAAATAGTAACATATCATCAATCATGCAACAAGCTATGCAGAATCGCTTCGCAGTGTCAAAGCCATGGAACCATAGCCTGATACATCCCAACCACTACGTATTCTTACGGATTTTGCAGTATAGTGCAAAGTCCTGGGCTGAACTATTCCTCAGCTACAGATTTAACCCTGACATAATGAAAGAAGTATCCCAATATTATGAACCATCATCAGATTTTTGTTCATCTTAACCGCAAATCCTATGTCATCTTCATTCATCCATTCCAGAATGCACCTGACCGTAATCTCCCTCTGCCTCTCCCCACTAATACCGGGGATTCCATCGCCATCCTGCCTGCCATAATTTCCAAACTGTGCATGACATCCTCCCTCTATTTCGTATTCTTCCATATGTTCAGGTAAATTTATCAGATTTTTAGTATATTTATCCATGTTTAATATACCATCCTTATTTCCATAAATAGAAAGTACCTCCAACCCAGACTGACTTATATCCTTCGTTGCATATGCTGCCAGAAGAATCAGACCGTCATATTCCTCCGCATGTTCAGATACGTAACTTGCTGCCATGGAACCTCCTAAGGAATGTCCGCCTATATACCAATTCTCTATTTCTGGAAACATTTCCTGGATTCCCTCTGCGGCATTCACATCAAGCACTGCCAGATTACACGGCATTTTGACCAGCACACAAAATAATCCGTGCTCTGCCAAGCTGTGAAGCAGGGGCGCATATGCTGTATATTCTACCTTTCCACCCGGATAAAATATGAACCCAGCTACAGGTTCCTTCGGTGAAAATAAAATCATATCCTTCAAAGTCTGATTTACTTGTACTATATCATCTGTTACAAGAGCATTTCTTGCAAGCTGATCTGAATGATAATAATCACCAAGATAAACCGCAGTAATCAAAAACAATATTGCAAAGACTCCGCAAACAGCAATCGGTATAATTTTCCACTTTTTGTATCTATGTCTCTCATTGACTGCGCATCCATTCATAGTATAATTCCCCTCTCCAATTGAGAATACGAAGACCCCCGTCACAGATAGAACTTCATTTTTCTGTATCCATTATAAACAAAATTTCTTTTTCCCACAATCCAAATTTGATCTCTTCTGGTTACATTTTGATTTTTCACAGTCCCCTCATTGTAATTTTTCCCTTTACAAGATATAATGTAATTGCTATATTATAAGCATCATAAAATTTTCAACCAGGTACAGTGTTGCCCAAATAACGATGAAAAAACAATACTTGATATTTGTGACAGGACAAGGCGGAGGAAGGAGGCAATGCGATAGCATTGTTGACTGACGACAACAGAAGAACTGTACCAATCCTTTGGACTGGTGCAATATTCACTATTATTTGTGCCAAGCTATACTAAGGAATTGTAAAACATAAATGACACATCTTGACTTGACTATTTCTCCGATTATAAATTTCATATGCAAAGGCATATGAAATTGTCATAAAACCTCGCCATAAGGCACTGCCCTTTATACCTTTGCCCACTACGCCTACGTCACCTGGAAGAAATATCCTGCGCAAGTTGCATCACTTATTTTCCTACAACTCCTAATCCGGCGAAGGAAAAGCTTCCTATTAAAAATAACAACTCATTCAGAAAAATCAACCTGAAAGGGGATATGCATGGTATATATATTCACTGCGTTGTACTGCGAGGCACACATTTTTATCAGGCAGTTCAATCTGATCAAAAATCAGGAACGTACCTGGTATCAGGAATTTTACAATGAAACAGCTGGCATCCGGCTGGCGGTCACTGGTGTTGGAGAAATCGCAGCCGCAGCTGTCGTCAGCAGTGTTTGTTCAATATACAGACCAACACAGAATGATCAGCTCTTCAATATTGGAATCTGTGCACATACCACCAAAAATGAAGGAATATTCCTTTGCAATAAAATCATAGAGAAAACAACAGGCAAAACATTTTATCCCGATATGCTCTATCGTCATCCTTTTAATGAAGGAACAATTGTGACTGGAATGCTGCCATGGATCACGAATCATGACAACACTCAGATCACAGAACCCAGTTCCACAGATAAATTATACGATATGGAAGCTGCAGCAATCTATCAGGCTGGTATTCATTTTTTTGATCCGCATCAGATGATATTTCTGAAAATAGTGTCTGACCGGGGAGTTTTAGAAGATGTTTCAAAAGAACAAACTTCTCTTTTGATGGAAAAATATCAACAGTCCATATTTGATCATATTGAATTGCTTTCTACGATATCACTAAAAAGTAGAAACGATAAATACCATTTATGTACGGAAAACGAACAACTTATCGAGACATTTTGTGCAGATCTGCACTGTACCAAGGCAATGCAGAACTCTATGAGACAGATCATCCAATATCTGACACTGTCAGGAATAGACTATATTTCCATAATACAGAATATGTATGGGCAAAAGCTTCTTCCCTGCAAAGATAAAAAAGAAGGAAAACAACGATTTGAAGAATTTAAAAGAAAATTTTTATGAGAATTATTTTAACCCGTTTTTTTCACATATTTATGTTGAAAGATCAGTTCGAAATCATGTGCGCACGCAGGCAATCCTTGCTAAATTTCCGTCTGCGAAGGTCATCGAAATCAATCATTACAAAGATGTATTCTGCCGGAGCAGACAAAACTGTCAGCTTCAACATCGTACACAAAAGCTGATTCTTGCCGCCAGACAGGGGACACTGCTCTACGAAGGAGCACCTGTCTGCCAGAGTTTTGATAATCCATATTTTTATTATACATCTTGTGTTATGAACTGTATATTTGACTGCGAATACTGCTATTTAAAGGGAATGTATCCTTCCGCAAACATTGTAGTGTTTGTAAATCTTGAAGATATCTTTGCAGAAGTTGCACAGAAATTGGAAAATCATTCACTCTATCTATGTGTGTCATATGATACCGATTTGCTGGCAATGGAATCGATCACTGGCTATGTACGGGAATGGCACGATTTCGCCGCAAGACATGAAAATTTAAAGATTGAGATCCGGACAAAATGTGCAAATAAAACCTTCTTTCAAGGTATTGCTCTTCTTTCCAAGATAATCTATGCTTTTACACTATCTCCGCAGGCAGTCATAGAAGCCTTTGAACACCATACCCCTTCTTTGACAGAACGGTTATCCTGCGCTGCAGAACTGACACAGAAAGGCTGCATGGTGCGGCTCTGTTTTGATCCAATGATCTATATTCCTGATTGGAAGCAACATTATCAGGAAATGTTGGAACAGGTGTTTAGCAGCATCAATATGGAAAAAATCGTTGACGTCAGTGTCGGAACATTTCGCATATCACAGGATTATCTAAAAAATATGCGAAAAAGGGAACCCGAATCTGCAGTGATCTGGTTTCCTTTTCAGAAAGAAAATGGCTACTGCCATTATCCAGATGATTTGATGGAACAGATGGAATCCTTTTTAATAGAAGAATTAGAGCAAAAAATTTCCAGAGAGAAGATTTTTAGATGGAGAACTTAAAATGAAGAACTTAAATAAAAAAACTGCAATTGTAACCGGCGCATCGTCCGGAATCGGATATGCCGTCAGTAAAACGCTAAGTGCACTCGGATATGAGTTATATGGATTCGGCAGAAATTTTAAAAATACAGACTGGAACACAATGGATAATGCCCACCCAATTGTCTGTGATATATTGGATACAGACCGGTTATGTGCAGAACTCAAACAAATCACGGCGCAGAATCAGGTTCATGTCCTTGTGAACAATGCAGGCGTTGGATATTATGGACTTCATGAGGAACTGAATCCTGATAAAATCAAGAAGCTTGTTCGGACAAATCTGGAAGCACCAATGATTTTAACCCAACAGCTTCTGCGTCCTTTAAAGAAAACCGCCGGATATATCATTAACATCTCCTCCGTGACCGCAGGACAATCCAATCCGCACGGCTGTGCTTATGGCGCCACAAAAGCGGGGCTTGCCAGTTTTTCACACAGCCTGTTTGACGAAGCACGAAAATACGGTGTCAAGGTCGTAACAATTTTTCCGGACATGACGCAGACAAACCTCTATCGCAATGCCGATTTCAGGGAAGGGGACGAGACAGAATCTTATCTTCTTCCAGATGATGTTGCAAAAGCGGTGGAGTGGATCCTGAGTCAGCGGGAAGGTGTCATCGTCACAGACATCACATTGAAACCACAGATCCACCGGATTAAAAGAAAACACTGAAATAAAAAGACAATCATTCCATTTTTTTAACTGCTTCCAGAACCTCCTCCGAAAAATAATCCAGTAAAGAATTGCCGTTCGAATGCTGATCCAGACCTTCACTCTTCTCTTTTATTTCCTTATTAATATGCTCAATCTCCTCCCTGAGTCCGTTTGCTGAAAGACGCTTCGCCCCCTGTCCCCATACAATCATCTGTTCCAGACGGTCAGATGTGGCAACAGTGACATTATGTTTTTTCCCTAACTCATTTGTCACTTTTTCGATATATTGATCGGCCGTTTCCGCTTCCTTTGTGTATACCACATGGATATTGTGATACTGCAGTACTGCCCCCTGTCCTCCATGAACCTTATATGCATCAAATACAAGGATCAGATTTACCTTTTTATATCCCTGATAATTACACAGAATATCCATTAACAGATCCCTTGCACTGTCAATATTGATCCTTGCCAGCTCACTCAATTCTTCCCATGCAAAAATAATATTGTAACCATCTACAAGTAAATATGAATCTTTTCTTTCACTTTCATATGGATTCTCAATCCCCCGGTCACTGCTCTGTTTTACTGCTGATGAACCGATTGTTTTGCCCCAGCCCCGCCTTTTTTGCCTCGTGCGCCCAAATGTCCTTTCAAATATTTCGTCAATCTCTTCCTGTGCAATAACTATATCTCCAAAATCTGATTTTTTCTTAGTAATATTTTGACTTATTTGATCTATATTTTCTTTGTTGTTATCTAATTCGGTCAATTTATCTTCCACATGCGCAAAATCTGCCACCCTGCTCCAATCTACGTAATAACCCGCTCCGTGGGCACAAAATATGGATCCAGTCGGATTTTCCGTATCATTTTCTGAATCATATGCATTTTCTGATATCACTTTTTCTGCATTGTGACATAGAGCATAGCCCTTCAACGTACAGAAAATTTTTCCTTTTCCATGACTGAATGAGTTAATCTCTAACTGATAGTCTCTCATACATACCACGGGTGCCGTTCCCTGAAGTACCGCCACTCCATTTTCAATACATGGTGATTCAAACTTTCCATTTCTCTGTTGAATGTCAGACATGACACGCCCGATCAATTCCTGCGGAACTTCAATCCGAAATGCATAGAACGGCTCCAGCAATATACTTTTGGACTTTTTCATTCCATTTCTGACTGCCCGATAAGTCGCCTGCCTGAAATCCCCTCCTTCAGTATGTTTCTGATGAGCCCTTCCCGAAATCAAAGATATCCTCATATCCGTAATTTCAGCGCCCATCAAAACCCCGATATGTTTCTTCTCTTCCAGATGCGTCAGGATCAGTCTTTGCCAGTTTTTATCCAATATATCCTCACTGCACCTGGATACAAATTCAAGCCCGCTTCCCCGCTCCAACGGCTCCATCAGAAGATGCACCTCGGCATAATGCCGGAGTGGTTCAAAATGGCCAATCCCAACAACGGGCTCCACAATCGTTTCTTTATAGATGATATTTCCAGCACCAAACGCAACTGCTACATGAAATCTGTCCGAAATGAGATTTTTCAACACTTCAATCTGAACTTCCCCCATGATCTGTATATGGATTTCGTTCAGTTGTTCGTTCCATACAACATGCAGCTGGGGATCTTCCTCGTCCAGAATGCAGAGCCTTTTGTAAAATTCATGTATATTACATTCAGGTGGTAATATCATTTTGTAGTTCAATACAGGTTCCAGAACAGGTATTTCAATTTTATCCTCAATTCCAATCCCTTCTCCTGAAAAAGTACTTTTTAATCCCGTGACCGCACAAATCATTCCGGCACACACTTCATTGACAGCCTTATACTGATTTCCAGAATAGATCCTTAACTGGTCTGCTTTTTCACTCCACGTTCCATTCGACAGGACTGATTTTACTTTGAGACTCCCTCCGGTAATCTTCATATATGTCAGACGGTTATTCTGTTCATCATGCGCTATCTTAAATATCCTCGCCCCAAATTCTTCCGGATAATCTTTATCCTGCATAAAATAATCCAGAACTTTTAAAAGCTCGTCCACCCCTTCCTGCTTCAATGCAGAACCAAAAAGGCATGGAAAAATCTTTCGATGCACAATTGCATTCTGAATATGGCATGTTTCTATCTTCTCCGACACAAGAAATTCTTCCATGAGCTGTTCATCACACATTGCCACACTGTCATAAAATTCCGGATCCGGCTTCATGCAGCTCCCAAAATCAATACAGGCAGTATCCAGCTGCTTTTGAATTTCATCAAGAACACGTTCCCGATCTGCCCCTGGCTGATCCATCTTATTGATGAATAAAAACACTGGAATATGATGTCTCTTCAATAAATGCCACAGTATCCTTGTATGCCCCTGTACACCATCTGCACTGCTGATGACCAGAATGGCATAGTCAAGCACCTGCAGCGTTCTCTCCATCTCTGTAGAAAAATCAACATGTCCCGGCGTATCAAGCAGACAGATTTCTTTCTCACCTACACAAAACTGTGCCTGTTTGGAAAAAACAGTAATTCCCCTTGTCCGTTCCACATCATAATGATCCAGAAAAGTATCTTTGTGATCTACTCGTCCGATCTTCCTGATAATCCCGCTTTTGTATAAAATGCTTTCCGCCAATGTTGTTTTTCCAGAATCTACATGTGCCAGAATACCAAGTACATATCTGTTTGTTCTCATAACCGAAATCATTCCTTTTGACTGATTTAGTCTTGTGTTAAATTGTAATTAGGCGTTATCCATTTTGGTCAATGTTGATTTGTTCACTATCAGTGTAAAATTTATTAACTTAATTGGTCAATACTTTTTACATCAATTTTCTAAACCGATTCATGCACATATACAATTCCTGTTGTCTTGGCATTGCCAGATTGCATGGTATTCGCTGATTTTGAAAAATTTCCTTTAAACCACTCTTTTCCAGCAACTGGTATAATTTTTCCACAGCGTTTTGCAGGGTCATGTTTTTTCCGAAAACAGAATGATTCATATATACAAATAAGTACCCGATCATTCTCAGCTGCTCCTCGTCTACAAGCTGCTCCAGATATCTCGTATCAATTTCGTCCCTGTTGATACTCACCATGTCTTTTCCATTTATCTTAATCTTTACACGGTCTCCGATCCAATCCCTGTTTACATGGGCACTTCTGTTGAAGTCCGGCATCACGGCAGCCCTCTCATTACCTGCCTTTGCATGAGAGCCATATTGCTGCGCAATATCCTTAGCATATTCTGTAATATCATATGTATGATATTCGTCCATCTGGATAATCTTATCTGCCTTATTAAAATATTCCCCAGAACTTCCTGCAACAAGGATCGTTGACACGCCATAAGAGTCATACAATTCCCGTACCCTGTCAATATAAGGAGTTATCGGTTCCTTGTCTTTCGTCACCACCAGCTGCATCAGTTCGTCCCGGATCATAAAATTTGTGGCACTTGTATCTTCATCTATCAGAAGCACCCTGCAGCCTGTCTCAACAGCCTCAACGACATTTGCAGCCTGTGACGTACTTCCACTGGCATTCTGTGTACTAAAGCATTTTGTGTTCATCTTATTGGGCAGATTATTGATAAACATGGATATATCTGTCTGTGATATGCTTCTGCCATCTTCTGCCCTGATTTTTACGGAGGAAACATCTGAAAAAACGTATTCCCTGCCATCTCCCGCTATATGGTCATACACACCCATCTGAAGTGCCTCAAGCAAAGTGGACTTGCCATGATATCCTCCGCCCACGATCAGTGTGACCCCTTTAGGAATCCCCATGCCATATATTTTTGTTCCATCTGGCAGATCCATTTCTATTTTCATTGACTCAGGTGATCTAAACCGCACTGCATCTTTTAACGACTCCTGTGAAATTCCTGACTTTCTTGGAAGAATGGAATTATCCGCGATAAATGCAGTCAGTTCCTTATGTTTCATCTCATTCCTGATAAAGAACTGATTTTCTGTCAGACGCATTACATCATCTAATTCCCCAACTTTTATATTCTTAAAAAGGACTGTTTTGTTGACTATATCAGGCAATATGCGAAATAATATCACTTCCAGCTCACCTGCATTGATTGTCCTTCCATTTGCCGGAAAACCAACTTCCAGCCTGATTGTCACCTCGCCATTTTGTTCATTGATCTGACATGCGGTCCGATCCAGTATCTGCTGTCCACACCTGCTAATGTGGATCATTCCACTTTTACCAGAACCCCGCTGTTTTGAATTTTTCATGATCTCAGAACCGATTTTCCTCAACAAATAATCCTGTGCTGCAATTCTTTTATGCTTTTTATCGTAATATTTTGATGGAATCCCAGCATTCTTTCCATTCACGACAATACGGAGCTGTGACGGTGACGCAAAAGGATCCCCCTGCACATGCTCAATGTCCAAAATATAATTGCCAAACTGATATGCGCCCTTTGTATCCTTGTATGCCGGATATCCCCTATGATCAATCCGCTCCAAAATACTTTTTAAGTCCCTGTCTGATTTCATAATAACATTCCTTTCCACTGTCTTCTTGTGTACTGACTGACAAAATATTTAATACTCTTTACTATGAGCAACAGACACCCAGCACACTGGTAACAATATATTTTCAAATTACATATTGACCAAACAATATTTTTTTTAGATAATGTTTGTATTACTTTTTTATTATAAACTAAAAGCGTCCAAATTTGTAGAGAAATTTTTAGAAAGGTTATTTTTATGAACGAAAAGAGAAACAAACGTCTGATGCACATTGTAAAACGTGTCCATGGATTGATTGAAAATGACGATCTGCAGAAACAGCGCAACTCACAGAATCAACTGGGATCCGTTTTCGAAAATGATAAAAGATTTCGTTTTACACCCGTAAATGTGAATACAATGCATTGCGAATGGACAGAATATGTATATCCCAAACCAGTCGAAAATGATTCTAAAATCATCTTTTACTGTCATGGCGGTGGCTATATGACTGGAAGCTGTATGTATGCCCGTGAAATTACCACAAAACTTGCAAGAAAGAATTCCTGCAAAATTTTCAGCTTTGACTATCGTCTTGCCCCAGAACACCCATACCCCGCTGCCCTGGAAGATGCATTATCTGCATGGAAGTATATTCTCTCCTGTGGATATCTGCCGGAAAATGTGATATTTGCTGGAGATTCAGCTGGCGGCAATCTGTGCCTGGTATTGACACTTTTGTTAAGGCAGCTTGATATGCAGATGCCGAAATGCCTGATCTTATTTTCTCCCTGGACTGATATGACCGCGTCCGGAAAAAGCTATCATTCCAAGGAATTGCTGGATCCTGTCCTCGATAACAATTACATACAAAAAGCACTAAAATGCTATCTGCAGGATACGCCCCCGACTTCCCCTTTTGTCTCACCGATCTTTGCAGACTTTAACGGATTCCCTCCTGTCTATATACAAGTGGGTGATAATGAAATATTATTGGACGATTCGCAGACGCTGTATAATCATTTGTTAAAATATAACGTATATGCCCGGCTGGATATTTTCCCTGGACTATGGCATGTATTTCAGATGTCTCCGATTAAGGCTTCGCGGACTGCGATCGACAAAGTCCACGCTTTCATCAGCGAATTAGATACATTATATCCGTGATTTTTTCATAGCTACAAATGATTACGGTGATAAATTGTCGAACTTACGTACTTTTTCCTTACTATGACATGAAAGAATGACTGCTATATTATGAAAAACAGTCATTCTTTCATAGGATCACCGTCATCTTTATACCTCTCCACGGTGATTCTTTTATCCCATTTCCGTGATTCTTTCATCTCTTGACAGTTATTTCATCATAGGATAGCCGTTATCTTTTCATTGCTCAACAGTCATTCTTTCATGGAACTATAGCGGTATCAGGCATAAACACGGGCTTTTTGGTTATCTTTCATACATATTCATACAATTTATACATTATCATACTTATTTTATACTACTTCATACATAAATGTTGTTGATATTCATCTAAAAAAGAAAATTTTAAGTATTCAATTACATAAATCGGGTATAAAATACTCAGATTTTAGATTTAATTTGTTTATTTGGGAATATTTGTAACCGTCATTTTTTCATTTCTTGTTTTAGATCATTTTAAATGTGTAAATTTATTGTACTATAAACACATAAACTAACCGTCATTTTTTCATTCCTATTTTCAAATTCTATGGTCTAGTATAATTTTGCAAGAAATAACAGTGAAAAATTCATAGCTTGTCTTTTTAACAGTGAATTTTTTATATCTTATAATAAAATGTCGAAAAATCAAGCTTTTTTAAAATCTGGAACTAGAAATAGTGACTTAAATGGTCAAAGTATTCATGTGATTATTAACCGTTATTTTTTCATTCCTTATGGTGAAGAAAATAATATAAAATGATTTTATAAGCTATATTATAGAAAATGTCTTGGAAACTAGAAAAAATTGCAATTAACAGTGATTTTTTCATGCCTTATTGACTGGAATGATTCATCTGGGAAACATATGGTTGAATTAAATGGGATTGTATAGATATCTACTGTTAAGTAGAAAAAGTGGATTATAAAAAAGGACTCCAAAGCCCTTTTTTATAATCCATATTCATCTATAAAGTTATCAAGCAATGTCTGGATCAGCTCATTGAAAGAGCCGCCATTCTTTTCACAATAATTTTCTGCTATTTTCACAGAAGTAGGTTTCAGGACAAGTGATTTTCGCATTGATTTTGCCTCACCCTTGGGGGCAAAAATATTAGGTACTGATTTCCTGCTGCTTTTGTTATGTTTTATTGCCGCCGTTTCTTGAGAAGGTTGAGGTTCAATATAAGGCTGCTGAATAGCCTGTGAAATATTATTATATTCTGTCGGAGTTGTATAAGTCGGCATTGCTGGCTGGCTGGTAATTGGAACTGGTGCACTGACAGTTTGTGAAATTGCAACTGGTACATCAGGCGTATTCCATAGCTCGGGCGTAGCTGCAGGAATAATATGTTCTGTTACAGTCTCATAAGAAATCTCAGGTTGTTCGATCACAGCTTCTTCTGTCTGAGGAACTGGCTGATTGTATGTAATTGTTTCAGTTGGTTTTGTTACAGGTTGTTCGATTGCTACTGGTGCAGCAGTTGTTGTATTGTCTGGCGTTTGTGCGGAAAGTAATACTGGTTCGTTTGTTTTTGTTTCTGTAATGGACTGGACGGTAGTTTGTATATTCGCGTCAATACCTGTATTGGTGTTATCTGCCGTTGATTCTGCGTTTGTTGTCAATGTGTTATTTTCTATTATTCTGGAATCGGACAAAGTATCAGTACTGGTATTATCTGGTTGAACTTTTTTTTCCTCTGTTATAGAAGGTTCTGTATTTTCTACTTTTTGGGTTACGCCAGCTGTTTTCAAGTCCGTGATGCTTTCTATTGCCTGGCCTGATTCACTTCTAAGTTGTTTTGCTTTTTTAAACTGATTCATTTAAAAAACCTCCCGTACAATTAAATCTTTTACAACTCTCTTGATCGCGGTGGCAACCTGGTGATGTGGCTGTAATACTACAAGTGGTAAATGGTTGATTGAAGTATCTTTCATTGCTACTGATCCGGGAATGGGGACTTCTACAAGAATGTCTTTAAACTCTGCCTCTGAAAGATAATAGTCCTGCAAATCCTTTGCCAGATTGATTCGTTTATCAAAGTTATTGATGATGAGTGCTTTAATGTTGTTATCGATGCCCAAATCCTCAATGTTTTCTTCCCATAAAAATGTAAAGAGTTCTGCACCCTGTATCGCATTCAACGACACATCTGAAACAAGAATGATAGAATCAACAAAATAGAAAATATTTTGGTTGATCACTCCGAGGTTCGGGTTGGTATCAAAAATAATGTGTGTATACTGTGAAAAAAATTCTTTGTTCCGTTCAAAATAATTAGCGAGAAGTTTTTCACGTCCGGCAATACTGACAAGCTGCATTTCTGTCTTGATCAGCAAAATATTAGATGGAATGATATCTATATTAGGAAGCTGTTCTAACACTCCATGCATGATCAGTTCAGACGGATCGATCTTCTTGTTTTCAAAAATAGTTCTGATATTATTTCGTTCCATGTCCGAACAGTCTATGCCAATATCATTTGTGAGGTTACACTGGGGATCTCCGTCTACGAGTAAAATTTTATTGTCTGGATTGAGAGCCAAAGCTCCTGCCAGATTGAAACAACTCGTCGTTTTGCCTGTTCCACCTTTTAAAGTTCCAAAAGCTATTGATTTCATGAATGTTACCTTTCCTCTTATAAATTGTAATGTGCAA
>ERZ808051.1804-NODE-1804-length-12696-cov-3.950155_pt1 | contig 12696 bp, 9 predicted proteins | sample MGYA00380199_ERZ808051 | MGnify/ENA primary metagenome ERZ808051 (study PRJEB31490, sample SAMN06133391) | mouse gut metagenome | isolation source: J11 | host: mice | place: China: Chengdu | collected 2015-05 ...
TGACAGAGAGCTATAAACTGTCATTTTTTAAAGACTGTGATACGGCGATATCCACAGCGCGCGCAGGAAATGTAATCGGAGGTGGGGACTTCGCAAAAGACAGAATTATCCCGGATTGCATTCGGGCCATCCAGGCGGATGAAGAGATAGCGGTTCGCAATCCTCGTTCAATCAGGCCATATCAGCATGTCTTAGACCCGATTATGGCATATCTGCTGATAGCGGAAGCGCAGTATAGGAATGGAGAGTTTGCCGGAAACTATAATATTGGGCCGAGTGAAGCGGACTGTTGGGAAACAGGCCGGATAGTTTGTACCTTTTGTGATAAATGGGTTAATCTGACAGGAAAAAAAGTAGAGTGGAAATATCAGCCTGGTTCCGGGCCGCATGAGGCGAACTACTTGAAGTTGGACTGCTCCAAAATGAAGAGCGTGTTTGGGTGGCAACCGAAATGGAATATGGAAATCGCCCTTGAAAAAACGGTAGAATGGTTGGACATATATCTGAGTGGAGGCGATATTGCAGCGTGCATGGAACGGCAGATTAGGGAATTTGCTTTGTGAAGGGTATTGCGGAAATATTCAATTTAAGGGTATAGCCGAAATCAGGGGAACACAGATATTATAATTGGAGTGGTCAATGGAATGAGAAAAAGGAAGATTTTGTCATCATTGTTGCTAGGAATTGCAGTGGTGGGAGGAGTTGCATTCAGTGCAAGGATAAATAAGATAGCAAATCTGGAAACAGAGAAATATAAAAAAATGTCGGATAAGCATTTGGCACTATTTCTTTTAATGAATCAATGGGTGAAAGTAAAACAGGATGGGAAGAAGCTGTCTTCTTTTTTGGAGGAAAAAGGTTATAAAAAGATTGCCATATATGGGATGAGCTATGTAGGCGAGACATTGCTAAACGAGCTGAGAGAGGGAACGATACAGACGGTTTACGTGATTGATAAGCAGGCAGACGGTATATATACGGACTTAAAAGTCGTTTCGCCGGAGGAGTATTTGGAAGAGGTGGATGCCATTATAGTTACGCCCATTACCTTTTTTGAAGATATAAAGAGAATGCTGGAAACAAGAGTAGGCTGTCCCATTATTTCAATAGAAGATATTTTATTCAAAATGTGACTTTCGAGGAAAGCGATATGAACATAGTCAAAATAACGGATGGATTAGGGAATCAAATGTTTCAATATGCGTTTGCGAGAAATTTACAGATTCAATGTAAAAAAAGGGTGTGTATTGACTATCGTTTTATAAATCATGAGGACTTGATTTTTCAGGGCGGACAAAATACGTTTTACAAGAAATGTGATACAAGAAAGTATAGATTAGATTATTTTAAGATTACATTGCCACAAGCAGAGGATTCTGATTTGCTGAAGTGGAAGTTCCTTAAGCAGGAGAACCATATCGAAAAAGCAATGTATTGTCTCGCTCAGAATAGTCTGTGGCCATGGCAGTACAGAAATGAAGAGAAAATAAAAGCAGGAACCTTATTTGATATGAAAAAATATTGCTTTCCTACCTATTTTGAGGGATATTTTTTTGATTTAAGATATTATGATGATATAAGGCATATTTTGCAGAGAGAATTTTGTGTTAAAAGGCCAATTCCTCTGTCAAACGAGCTGAAGCGGGTATTAGAAACAAGAGAGACAGTAGGGATTCATGTAAGAAAGGGAGATTTTACGAAATTATCCAGGGACATAAGCCATACGGGATATTATAAAAATGCGATAAAAGAACTGCAAAAATGTGTCAAGGAGCCAGTTTATCTGTTGTTTTCGGATGATATTGAGTGGGTTAGAGACAACCTGGATATTGATGGGGAAAAAATTTATGTCAGTTCGCTTGGATTAAAGGACTATGAAGAATTTACGATTATGAAACATTGTAAGCACAATATTATAGCGAACAGCACATTTAGCTATTGGGCAGCATATTTAAATAATTATCAAGATAAAGTTGTAATCTGCCCGAAACGATGGAGACCCAATACGATTCCGCAAGATTGGATCAGCATTTAGGAAACCTATACTGATAGCGAAAGATGCAGAAAGAGATGCCTGATATTATCGAAGTGCAAAATGGAGTAATTCTCCCAGCTAAATATATGTCGCTGGTATTTCCGTGCGGACTAGGTGGAGTCATAAATGAAAAGGGAGAGTTCATAGAAGAATCAGGGACAGAGTTCCCCGAAATATTCGGGGGGGCGTATGCCTACAACATATTGGAAGAAAACAGTCTGGAAGAGGAAGTCATATATATAGGCCATCTAAGGACACACTGGGGACATTTCCTGATAGACTGCACCATGAGGATGTGGTATCTGGCTGAAAAGAACGTTCCATGCAGGATTGCCTATTGTGGGACTATGTTTGATGAGAATACTCTGCCGGAAAATATCCTTGCTTTTTTTAACCTTTTCGGAATAAAGCACAATCAGCTACTGGACATAAAGGTACCTACACGAGTTAGTCGAATTCTGATCCCGAGAGTTTCTCTGGGCCCGGAAAACCTCTATACATATAAGTTTAAGGATATGTTCCGCAGCGTATCGGGAAAGATAGATGTGGATTTATATGAGACAAGTGAGAAATTGTATTATACACGGACAGGGCTTGTAAACGAGAATGAAATAGGTGAAAAGTTAATAGAAGAAATCTTTAGGAAAAACGGATACAGAATTATATCGCCGGAGCGGGAAAGTCTGGAAAGACAAATTGCCCTTATGAAATCCTGTAGGATATTTGCCTCTATAGAGGGAACCGTAGCTCATAATATAGTCTTTGCAGGAGAACAGACAAAACAGATTATTTTGAGAAAGCATACATATATAAACGTAAGGCAGCCACGTCTGAATAAATGTATGGATGTAAAGGCTGATTACATTAATGTCGGATGTCGGCCTTTCGGAAAGTGTTTTCCACCGGATTACTATGGGGGCATCTTCTGGCTAAGGGCAACCAAAGAACTGAGAAGTTACTGCAGGGAAAACAATATGTGGTTTCCGACACGAAGAGAAATACTATTGGCAGATATAAAAAATGTAGTTAAATATCTGCACCGATGCGGAAAACATCTTAGAGAATGTCTGGAGACACGATATCAAACGGATCGGGAAGACAGGGCTATTCTTGGGAGAGTGTATCTTTATAAGAACATAGTAATATATGGCATGAATGCGAGAGCGCTCAGATGGGAAAGGAAAATCAGGAAAAAGAGACGTACATCCCGGATTTTCATGACTGATAGTAACTGGAGACGGATTCAAAAATACAGAGAAATGTATGACTGGGAAAGCCTGATCACTTTGGGCAGCTGCTGTTTCCTGATCAGCATTAGCAATGCAGAAGCTTCGGCTGAAGTCAAGGGAATTCTGGTGAGGCGAGGAATAAATGAAAAAGATATCTATTGTTATGCCGGTTCATAACACGGGTACACTGTTACATGAGAGTATTGAGGCGCTCAGCAAGCAGAGTTTAAATGATTTTGAACTCATCTGTGTTGACGATGCTTCAGAAGATACTGTCACACTGCAGGTACTGGATTTCTATGAACAAAAATTGCCGTTTATAAAAGTGGTACATTCCGGAAAAAGTCTGGGTGCGGCCGAGGCCAGAAACAGGGGCATGGATATAGCCGTGGGAGAGTACATTATCTTCTTGGACTCGGACGACGAATTTGATGAAGCCCTCTTAGAATCTATGTATGATAGCATTACCGGAAACCGTGCGGATATCTGCTGCTGCGGGTACGAAGAATTTTATGAGGACGAGCAGGGGAGACATAGCCTGGGGATGCATTTTCCGAAAGAGATGGGAAGTGTGACGCAGGCGTGGTTTTGCTTAGATGATTTGGATGAGGCAGCTTTGACACTGTGGACATCGGCGCCATGGAAACTGTTCAGGCGGGATTTTATCCTGGCAAACGGAATTCGCTTCCAGACGCTTCCATCAAGCAATGACGTATACTTTTCATGCATGACAGCCATCCTTGCAAAACGGATCTGCTACACGAAATGCGACAGACCGTTAATCTTTTACAGACAGAATGTAAAGAACCAGATATCCGCGAATCGCAATCCGGGAAATCTGCTGGAGGCAGTGGAATGGCTGGCCGTAGACTTGAAGCGAAGAGGGCTGTATGGTGCTTACAGTAATAAGATAGCATATTTTCTGTGCGAGCATGCAGTCTATGAGCTGGGCGCAAGCCGGAATGAGGAACAGTGCAGAAGATTTTACTATGATTTAAGGGATTTTATGGCGGAGTGCCGGGACAGGACAGCCCTGCAGAATCCGAAACTTCTCTACTTTGTGGACAACCTTTTCAAACAGGAATATGACACCGGGTGGTTTCGTCTTATGGGCGATTACCGGGCACAGCTGGAAATGGAGAGGAATACCATCCTGGAAAGCCTGCAGGGATACAAAAGGATCGTTTTATGGGGAAGAGGAAAGCGAGGAAAAGCCTTTCAGGATTTCTGCCGGACCCATGGAATAGAGCTGGCCGGAATAGCGGACAGGAACAACAGGGATGCGGGCAGTACCACGGAGTACGGATTTAAAGTGACTGACAAAGTGCAGGCCCTGGAGAATGCGGACGTGATAGTGGCATCGAACAGGGAGATTTATGACTTTCTGCAGGCGGAATGCGGCGGGACTCAGTGCATTGATTTAAGCCGGTACTGCCCATACTGATGTTGCGATAGGAAAACGGGATGAATGATGAAAGTGTGAAAGTAAGCATAGTGGTGCCGGTGTACAATACAGGACGGTATCTGCGCAGATGTCTGGAAAGCATATGCAGCCAGACGCTGCGGGAGACAGAGATCATTCTGGTGGATGACGGCTCCGGTGACGGTTCCGGGGAGATATGCGATGAATACGCCGCCCTGGATGCAAGGGTACATGTGATACATAAGGAAAACGGCGGCCTGGTCAGTGCCAGACAGGCGGGCCTCGCAGCTGCCAGTGCCGGATATATAGGCTTTGTGGATTCGGATGACTGGATTGAGGCGGACATGTACCGGACATTGTATGAAGCCGCAGTATGCAGTAAAGCGGATATTGTCGCGGCAGGCATAGTCGATGACATGGGAGGGGAGTGCCAGAGGAGACTGAACCAGCCTCCGGAGGGAAGATACGGGACGGCGGAGGAAAGAGGTAGGATTTACAAATCCATGATTTCCTGCGGAGAGTTTTTCTGTCTTGGCATTCAGCCGTATCTTTGTAACAAATTAATCCGCAGGGAACCTGCTCTTTTGCATATAGGCGGGATTCCACAGTCTATCCGGGTAGGGGAGGATGCGGCTGCTGTCTATCCGCTGCTTGCGCGGGCAGACACCATTGTGCTGTCTGATACGGCCCATTACCATTACTGCCACAGGAATACCTCCATGATGCTGGGAAGTCGACAGGAAGACAAAGAATACGATAATGCCCTGCTGCTTCATTCTTTTCTGAGGAAAGCGCTTCAGGCAGCGGGGATATATGAAGCAGTCAGAGAACAGCTATGGCGGTATACAGCAAACAACCTGCTGACACGCGCGTACGGAAGATTCGCAGAGACGGACAGGGAGAGCGCATTGTTCCCCTTTGAGGATATTTCCCGGAAAGACGCTCTGATCATCTACGGCGCCGGAGCGTTTGGAAAAGCAGTCTGTCAATATGCGGCAGGCTGTAAGGGGATGAAAGTGAAAGCATGGATAGACCAAAAAGCGTCTGCATACCGGGAGCTGGGACTGGATGTGAGGGTACTGGAGGAGGTATGTATTGAGCGCGGAGATAAGATAATTATCGCAGTCCTCAGCGAAGCTGCATACCGCAAGATCAGGGGAGAACTGATGTGCAGAGGGGCGGCAGCGGACCAGATAAAATGGATAGACACAGGAAAGTTACGGAACCTGTTGTGGTCAGAACAGGTCAAATAGCATACCCCCTGGTGTCTGAAAAAGGCGTATATTCCAGCCGGATCTACCCAGCCGGAAGAGAAAGGTGGCTCATGAACTGTAAAATCTACATATTCGGCGCACATTCCCGTGCTCGTACACTAGTTGCATATCTCCAGTCCCTGTATCCCGGTGTGGCAGTCGAGGCATATCTGTATGACAATGACGAGGCAAACCCATGCAGCATTGACGGCGTAGGGGTCTTCGACATGGACAGGGAGGCCTGTACCGGGCTGCACCGTGAATATCCGGTATTTATCGGTACAAGAGGAATCTACCATGCACGTCTGGCAGAAAAGCTACATAGTTTGGGATTTGAACAGATCTACCCGGTGACGGTGGAAATGGACCGGAAGCTTCGCGGAGCGTATCTGGAAAAGTACTTCAAAAGTATGGGGCAAGAATTTAGAAAGATAGATAAACTGCTTCCGGGGGAGAGGGATGCAGCGAAAAAGTCGGCTTCTGTCTACGTAGTAAAATCCGCTCTCGATGGCCCGCTGCAGCAGGCGTATATTCTTGCGCCATGGGAGAAAGAAATTCAGGCAGGAGCCGGTCTTACAGAGGAGAGAGTCTGCGGGATTTTGGATGATGCGGGAGAGAATATCTCCCAATGGAACCGGCAGTTTTGTGAGCTGACAGCCCTTTACTGGATCTGGAAAAACGCGCAGGAAGATATTGTAGGGCTTGCCCATTACCGCCGGCACTTTCTCCTGCCCGAAGACTGGCAGGAGAGGATGGAGGCAAATGAAGTCAAAGTGATTCTCCCGGTACCGCTGTATGTAGCGCCCAGTCTGGCCGGAAACTACAGGGAGCGCCACGACCCGTCGGACTGGGATTATATGATGGAATATCTGAGAGAACGAGATATGCAGGAAGCCCGGGAGGCAGAGGCTTTTTTTCGGAAAAATCTGTATTCGCCCTGCAACATGCTCATTACACACAAAGCAGTCCTGGAGGAACTGTGTGAATGGCTGTTTCCCATCCTGTTTGCGGCAGCGGAGCATGGCGGTACCAAAAAAGATAGCTATTGGAACCGATACCCGGGTTTCCTGTCTGAGAGGCTGATTTCTTTCTTTTTTGAGAGGAACAGGGATAAGTATAAAACAGTATATGCGGATAAAAATTTTCTAAACTAAAACGCATAACAGAGGCTGTAAGTAAGAAAATAGTGCATGCCCTGAAGATCGGAATTGGTCATATTTCTGACCAGTGCCGGAGTCATCCTTTCCGGAGGATTTTGGATATATTCATGCTAGAGTTTCATAAAATACCTTCATCTACCCTTTTGTGCACCGCAAACACGCTACACATGCAACGCGGCCTGTATCAATTTTGGCTTTATTTAACGGTTGAACTCCCGAGTACCTTTATATAAAAAGGTAAAATCTCATAATAATGCTTTCAAATTGCACGAAAGGGCATAGAATGGGAGCATAAAGAGAAAAAAACTCCAAATATGTATTGACGATCAGCGTACACATATGTATTATATAGATACAAACACATGGTGGAGGAGAACAACATGTTAGTAAAAGTAACAGCAGAGAATTTTAAGTCATTTGAGGAGACGGCCGAGTTGACAATGGTTTCGTCAGCCAAAATAAGAAAAAATAATGAACATAAAGTTACGATAAAGAGGGTCAATCTTTTGAAATCTGCAGTAGTGTATGGTGCAAATGCTTCTGGCAAGTCAAATTTGGTGGAAATATTACGATTTATGAAATACTGTGTTTTAAAAGGGATTCCTTTAGAGGCAAAGCAAATGTATTGCAGAAATAAAGAGGAAAATGCAGGTAAAGAATCAGTGTTCGAAGTCCAGCTTGTCAAGCATAATAAATTTTACGCATATGGATTTTCAATGATTTTAAGCCAGCGGACAATTACGGGTGAATGGGCATACGAACTGCTGCCTGGCGGGGACGCACAGATGATTTTTGAAAGAGAAGCGGGTCAGCCGCCACAATTAGGCGATAAGATCAATATTTCTGGGGCAGACAGGACGAAGTTTCAGATTTATGCTGATGACATGTCAGATAATAAAAATTCGTTATTTTTGTCAGAAATGAACAGAAATAAGAATATTTCAGAGCATTCAAAGTTAGCTGTTTTTAGGAGGATATTTGACTGGTTTTCAAACGATATGGTGATTTATAGTCCGAATACACCCATCACTAATTTTGAGTATTATTATGATGCAGATTCGTTAGAGATAGTAAACCGGCTGATTGAATCATTTGACACAGGAATCAGCGAGGTGAAAATCAATAAACTTTCTATGGAAGATATTAGTTCTAAATTGCCCAAGGAAATATTTATGGATATAGTGGAAGAGATAAAAGAGAAGATGCTTACCGGAAAGCACAAGGGTGTAAAAATTTCATTGAGATACAACAAGGATTTTTACAATTTTTCCATGGATGATCAACAGGATTTGGAAATTACAACGCTTTCCCTAAAACATGGGAATTCTGTTGCGGATTTTGGGTTTAGCGAGGAGTCGGACGGGACAAGAAGATTGTTTGATTTGATGGATATGTTGCTGAAGACGGATGATGATGAAACGGTGTATGTTATTGACGAATTAGAGAGAAGTCTGCATCCCAAGCTGACATATCACTTTATTGAGTTGTTTAAGAAACTCCATGAAAAGAAAAATGTCCAGCTGATATTTACAACCCATGAGCCAACGATCATGGATCAGGAATTGTTTCGGCGTGACGAGATATGGTTTGTAGAAAGGAATGCTGATAATTGCTCATACTTATATTCGTTGGATAAATACAAAGAGAGATATGATAAAAAATTAAGCAAAGCATATTTGGAGGGGAGATATGGAGCAATTCCCATATTTAAGTCTTTTTCGTTTGCAAAGGGGGAAGAGTAATGGCCCCTGTGCGCTCATATGGAAATTGGGATATAAGGAAATCAGACCAGGAACCCGCAGTTGATCCTTACTGTAAATATTATTTTATAGCGGAAGGTGCCAATACAGAAAAATTTTATTTTGAGAAGCTTATCGATGAAAGGAAAAGACTTGGGTTCAAAGATACGATTGATATACGTTTTTTGGAAAAGACAGAAGATGACCGACACATATCTTATCCTGCACATTTGATAAAATTTGCCGAGAGACTTAAGAAGACCGGTGAAATTGAATTTGACGATAAACAGGATAAAATGGTAGTGATTTTTGATGCTGATATTTTTGAGAAGAAAGTCTGCAACTTTCAGGAACTGTTGCGGGATAAAAGTAAAAGCAGCATATATGCCATAACCAATCCGGTATTTGAACTGTTTTTATTGCTACACATAGAGAATTCATTTGAGGAAATAATCAATCCCAATTATTCTCTTTTTTTGGAGAATCAGAAAGTGCAGGGGAAAACCCCTGTCTATAATATACTCTTGGAAAAGACAGGGATGAATGCAAAACATAATCCGGATATTGGCAATTTAGCGTTAAAAATAGATGTGGCAATAGAGCAGGAGAAGAAGATTAACCAGGATGTTTCGGGTTGTAAAGGGAAACTTACTTCTAATATTGCGCAGATAATTTCAGGAATAAAAAGGGCCTGATCAAGGTGTGGGGTGATACTGTGAAACCTAATCCATCCCCTCCAAACCGCTTGAAAATACTACGAATTCTGCTATAATGAAAACATCGAAAAGCAGACAAAACGGCAAAGAAATTCGTGATTGGCCCAGGAGGTGATACTATGGCTCGATATTTCAACACAGAGGGCTTGTGCGACCCGGCTGTCCACTACATGGTAAGGCTGGACGATCGACTGAACAGGATAAAGCAATCATTCATAGACAAAGGCAAATATTTTGTCATCAACCGTGGCCGACAGTACGGCAAAACCACCACACTCAGAGCCCTGGCGGAATATCTGCAGGAAGACTATACTGTCATCTTCATGGATTTCCAGATGATGAGTTCTGCCAGCTTTGCGGACGAATCCGCCTTTGTAGTGTCCTTTATTGAATATTTGGAAGACTTGATGTACAGCAACAAAGCCACAGCAGAGAGAATAGACTGTGAAGCCTTTGAGCGGCTGGTCTCTCTGAAAGACAGCAATAGAATACTCATGGACCGAATGTTTCGGGCACTGAGCGGTGTCTGCAGGACAGCGAAGAAACCGATGGTCCTGATGATCGACGAGGTGGACAGCGCGTCAAATCACAGAGTGTTTTTGGATTTCCTGGCGATACTTCGAGGCTATTATCTGAGCCGTGACAGCCGCCCGATCTTCCAATCGGTGATTCTGGCAGGGGTGTATGACATCAAGAACCTGAAATTGAAGCTGCGGCCTGAGGAGGAACATCAGTACAACAGTCCGTGGAATATTGCTGCCGATTTTGATATTCACATGAGTTTTTCTGCGGACCAGATTGAAGACATGCTGAAAGAATACGAGACGGAACATGGCTTCGGAATGGATACAAGGGGTGTTGCGGAGGAGATTTACAGCTACACGTCGGGATATCCTTATCTGGTGTCGGCAGTTTGCAAGACATTGGACGAAAGGCTGCAGAAAAGCGGAGATTTTCCAAGTGAGAAAGGTGCCTGGTCGCGGGAGGGCATTGCCGAGGCTGTAAAGATTATTTTAAAATCCAAGACGCCTTTGTTCGACAGCATGGTAAAGCAGCTGGATATCTTTAGAGATCTGCGGGATATGATACAGGATATTCTGTACAGAGGGGAGAAGATTGTTTTCAATCCCGATACCAGATCCATCAATATGGGACTTATGTTTGGCTTCTTAAGGCAAAAAGACAGCCAGGTTATCGTGGCGAATCGCATTTTTGAGATGAGGCTGTTAAATCTTTTTATTGCCGAAGAATCTGTTAAAAGCGATATATACGCTTTCAGCCAGGCTGACACGACCCGGTTTGTCACCAACTGCAGACTCAATATGGACCTGGTACTGGAAAAATTCGTGACTTATTTCACGGAGATTTACGGCAAAAACGATCAGAAATTCGTGGAGGCCCAGGGCCGGAAGCTCTTTCTGCTGTATCTGAAGCCTATCATAAACGGTGTGGGAAATTACTATCTGGAGGCCCAGACCAGAGATATGAGGCGGACAGATGTGGTGGTCGATTACCTGGGAGAGCAGTTTGTCATAGAACTGAAGATCTGGCACGGCAGCGAGTACAATGAAAGAGGCGAAAAACAGCTGACAGACTACCTGGACTACTTCCGTCTGCAGAAAGGCTACATGCTCAGCTTCAATTTCAATCAAAACAAAGTCCCCGGCGTCAAAGAAATCCGGGTGGGAGAGAAGACGATCATCGAAGCCGTGGTTTGAGCAGTGAAGTGAAAAGGGTGCCCCAGGAGGTAGGAGGTGACGCTATGGATCGATATTTCAATACAGAGGGCCTGTGCGACCCGGCTGTCCACTACATGGTAAGGTTGGACGATCGACTGAACAGGATAAAGCAATCATTCATAGACAGAGGCAAATATTTTGTCATCAACCGCGGCCGACAGTACGGCAAAACCACTACAATCAAGGCGCTGGTAGAATATCTGAGGCCGGACTATCTTGTCATATCCATGGATTTTCAGGAAATCGGAACCGATGAGTTCAGGAATGAGGCGGCGTTCTCTCGTGCTTTTGCGGAAATACTGACAGAGTTGTTTCAAAGGGAGTATGGAGATACGCAAACAGAGGCTGCAGCATGCCTGTCCGGTTTGGCAGAGCAGAGGGAAAATCTGTCCCTGAGGGAGCTGTTCCTCTGGCTGAGCGAATTCTGTACAAGGGCATCAAAGCCGGTGGTCCTGATAATCGACGAGGTGGACAGTGCGTCCAATAATCAGGTTTTTCTGGATTTTCTGGCATTGCTTCGGAAATATTATCTCAGTCGAAAGGACAAGGCCGCATTCCACTCTGTGATACTCGCAGGTGTATATGATATCAAGAATCTGAAACTGAAGATTCGGCCGGAGACGGATCATAAGTACAATAGTCCGTGGAACATTGCAGCGCGCTTCAATGTGGAAATGAGTTTTTCGGCAGAAGAGATTTCCGCCATGCTGCAGGAGTATGAGGAGGACCACCGGACAGGGATGGATGTGGAAGCTGTGGGAGGCTGCATTTACGAGTATACTTCCGGATATCCGTACTTGGTTTCGGCGATCTGCAGATTTTTGGATGAAGACATTTTAGGCGACAGAAGCTTTGAGGACGCTGCCAAGGTATGGACCCGGGCAGGGGTCACAGAGGCGGTGAAGCTTCTTTTATCAGAGAATACGCCCTTGTTCGACAGCATGGTGAAGCAGATAGATATATATAAGGATTTGAGGAATATGCTTCAGGATATTTTATATCTTGGAAAGCAGATCCCCTATAATCCTTATGTGGAATCCATGAATTTGGGAATCATGTTCGGATTTTTGAAAGAGGCCGGGGGATGCATTGTGGCGGCCAACCGTATTTTTGAGATGGGGCTGCTTAATCTCTTCATCGCGGAGGAAGCGGTCAGGAGCGAGGCGTTCCGATACGGACAGATGGAGCGGAACCGGTTTGTCACCAACCGCAGACTCAATATGGACCTGGTACTGGAAAAATTCGTGACCTATTTCACGGAGATTTACGGCAAAAACGATCAGAAATTCGTGGAGGCCCAGGGCCGGAAGCTCTTCCTGCTGTACCTGAAGCCTATCATAAACGGTGTGGGAAATTACTATCTGGAGGCCCAGACCAGAGATATGAGGCGGACAGATGTGGT
>ERZ808051.1805-NODE-1805-length-12689-cov-3.826594_pt1 | contig 12689 bp, 11 predicted proteins | sample MGYA00380199_ERZ808051 | MGnify/ENA primary metagenome ERZ808051 (study PRJEB31490, sample SAMN06133391) | mouse gut metagenome | isolation source: J11 | host: mice | place: China: Chengdu | collected 2015-05 ...
GACAAGGCCTCAGATGCCCAGATCCGTCCGGGCAGCGCAGTTTGCGCCCTTTGCGGCGCTTGCCGGATTTGAGGAGGCTGTCCGGGAGGCGGAGGAGGCTTTTGCGAGAAGCCAGTCCCAGGCGTAAACCTTGGATTGGAAAAATCAAAAGGACATGGTATAATAAGGGAGAAATAAAAAAGATTTTTCTTTAGCAATTTATTTACAAAGAGAGAAAGGATGTGTTCTTATGTGCAATAATGCAAACAAGCTGGAATCCCTGCTCGCTTCCTCAAAGATCAGCGACATGTTAGCTGAATCAAAACTCGGCGAGCTGATTAAGAAAAAGGAGGACCCGATCGAGGAAAAGAAGCATACCCTGATCTTCGTGCTGGCAATTATCGGCGCGATCGCAGCGGTTGCAGCCATCGCCTACGCGGTTTACCGCTATGTGACACCGGATTATATGGATGAATTCGATGACGATTTTGACGACGATATGGAAGAAGACCTCGATTTTGACGCTTCGGAGGAAACCGATACGGAAGCTGAGACAGAGGACAAAACCGAAGACTAATTGAAGGATACCGAACGCCGGTTTTTAGGAATTGCAGGCGGATTTAAAAAGGGGGGCGGCAGCTCCCTTTTTTTGTACCTTCGATCATGAAAACCGGACTGCAAATATTATATGTAAAAGACGGGGACAGAATCTTGCGTTCTGCCCCCGTCCTTTCTTTTGTCCTGTGTTAATTAATTACTTGTTGCCAAGCATTGCCTCTTCCTGTCTTTTAATCATCTGGCGGACCATCTCTCCACCGACAGAACCATTCTGGGCACTTGTTAAATCGCCGTTGTAGCCTTCTTTAAGCGGCACGCCGATCTCGGATGCAACCTCCATCTTAAAACGATCCATTGCTTCCCTTGCCTGCGGCACTTCCATTCTACCAGATCCTGACTTGTTACCTGACATAATGATTCACCTCCATAATTGTATCGTGTGTTTTTCCGGCACTATTGCCAATTTTTCGTTTTGCATTCTAATGCATTCTTCTGCATGTGTTGCAAACGATTCCGCGCTCTCCCGCGCTTCTCCTTTGTTATCCGACAGGGAGCGTATGTATCTGGCGTTTGTTTCTTCGTTTCCCCGTCGGATACATTCCGTTCTCTATCGTGATAATATTATGTGCAGGATGAGAAAAATTATTTCAGTAAGAGCGGTCTTTTTTGCAAGTAAATTATGGCAGAATTTTTCGGTTTCTTCTATTTATATTGGTTTGAAACCGCATTGCATTCGAACTTTATTCATTTAAATACATATCCATTTTTCTCTTCATCTCTTTTACCGTATCTTCAAAAGACTGCCCTTCCATGCGGTAACGGTACAGCTCATCAAGAAGAATATCCTGCGGATACTCGAAATAAACCTCCGCGTCCGACAGGATGGCATGTACTTCCTGCCACAAAGGACGGTCACTGAAATCATTTGTGCGAAGCATCAGGGAATCTTTATTTTCACTGATTCCTTTTACAGTTTCTTCCAAATATGAGAAAACCCATTTTTGCTTTTTTGAATTCGGGTTTACCACAATAAAACTTGCATTCGCTTTTCCCTTCTGTTTTTCGCCCTTAACCAACCCCGGCGCAGGCGCGGCATGGAAATATTCATATTCATCATAGTGGAAATAATCATCCTCTTTTACAACGCTGCTCCGATTCATAGTAAACAGCGTTTTTAAAAAAGGCTCCTCGGGATTCTCGTAATAATCCACATCTTGCACCCCAAAAACAGCTTCCCCCTCATTTACCCGCGCATCGTACCGGCTCATTATATCCAGATAGGTGCGAAACAGATCCGTATCGAAATCTGAACGATTATCCACAATCGCATAATCCAACATATACTTATTAATAATATCCGTTGTCATAAGATAGTACGGCACATCGTATAAGACAGTCCCGTCTTTTGGCAGTTTTGCAACCTGGTCAATAAACTCTTTATAGTTATCCAACTGCTCAATCTGCAATCCATATTTCTCCATCTGATTTTTATTGTAAAACAGTACGGGGCATTCTACATTTAATGGCAGCATCCACAAATCTCCGTTTTGAGCCGTCGCAGCTTCCTTTATATAATCAAAGCAGTTCCCAAGCAGCCCCGAAAGCCCGTCAACCGAATCCAGCGCGGAATATGCACCCAGTCTGCGGATATTTTCGGCAAGTGGATGCCACGAATCCAGAACAACAAAATCATAATCCGTATCCCCCGCCAAAAAAATCATTACCAGCTCATCAATGGATTTTTGTTCATAATTAATCTTATAACCATAATACGGCGGATTATAAGAATTGTTGGATGTATACGCTTTAAGCTCCGGAAATTCATCTAAAAACAAGCTGTTATCCAGGCGGATAAGGCGCACTTTTCCTCCCTCGTCAAACACTCCATAAGTGAAGCCACCCTCCGAAAACAGACTGTCATATCCCCTAAGCATTCCCTGAAAAATATATGTTTTATCCGACAGCTTTTCTAAATCAGCCAAAAATATCCCCTCGATATCCGCACAGACAAAGCGGTCAAAACTGCCATCATACGCGATATCCAACACCTGCTTCCATCCCTCCCCTGCATACTGCTTTTTTGCAACTTTTCCGTCCGTATCACAGGTGGTAAAATAATATCCCTTCCCGGTATCGTAAGCATAGACAAGAAGTTCTTTTTCCCCTTTTTTCGCAATCTTTTTAATATTTGGGATATCCGGTTTTATTACAGTACCCCCAGAAAGTTGATAGCATATAAGTTCCTCCCCCTCATATGTATATCCATCCTCCCCGTAACCCCCCACATTATCCATTTCCTCCCTGTACTGCTGTTTTCTAAGGATAAACAGGGTATCCGATGCAGCCACCATCCTGCCAAACGAGAAAATATCACCATCGAAAGTATATAGCACCCGCGATTCCCCCGATGTTAAATCCATCTCACAAAGATTCTCCTGATCTATATAATAAATCTTCTGATTATAGAAACAAAGCGAAAAAATCCCTTCCCCGCTAAACGGGTACTCTTTCACATAAGTTCCCTCCGCATTGTACTCACAGAGTTTTTTACCATCCCTGCTATATGTATAGATTGTCCCGTTATCGCCGCAGCAATATAAATCTATAGTATCACTGCCATAATAGAAAACTGACTCAGATAATTCTTTTGTATCCGGCTTTACCCAGTTATCACTGTTATCCTCCGTATCCGGATTTTTTTTGCCGCAGGCAGAAAAAAACATGCAGAATATTATTGCCGCAATAGCAAACATATATTTTTTCATAATTATTCCCCCTCTAATTTTTTTATCTTTTTATACTTTTCCTTTAGACCCAAATTCCCGCAAAATAAAATAACTGTCAATGCCACCACAAACAGCCCCGCCAACAATCCCTTAAATCCTGCATATTCCTGATACCCCGGACATGGAATATCCCCCATTTTTTTAATCGAGCCAAAATATTCCACACATTTTCCCCACCACTCCCGAAAATAAACAAATTTCTTCGGGACACATGCGGATGGTAATATTCCGTTTTTACTTACAAAAAAACACAGAAGGAAAAACTCTGCGATTCGCAGGATATATCGGTATTTTTTACCTTTTTCTCCCATAATAAGGAAAATTATCGGATTGATACAGATAAACAGCGCGGCATATGCAAACACGCCGATCAGGGCAAGTCTTATGCCCCGCTCCGCTTTAAGGTCACGCACATAGGCATCGTTATAATGTTCCCTTAAAGTGAAGACCAGTATCTGTCCCATATCTTTTTTTGGTGTTAACAGCAATGCCTGTCTTTCCCCCATCTCTTTTGTATCATATCCGCTTACTTCGGCATATAAATCACGGTATCTTCCCCTAATTTCTTCCTCCGGGATATCATACACCAAAATTCCCGCAGGTATCAGGGAATTAATCTTGTAGAGCCCAAATATACAGAAAAAAACTATCCCCGCCGATACCGGGCAAACAATGATTTTTTTCCAGTTAAAGCATTTTTCCCACTGTTTTTCCATAAACTTTTCCCCTTCCCACAAAATCCCGCCCCTAAAAGAAATTCCATATCCCTATGCTGCTATCACGGCTTATCCGATGTGGCTTGCCCCACCTGACACAAAGAAATCCCCCATACCCTTATGTTCTAACAGAACACTGTATTATTTTTCTGGCACGATCAAATTTACCCGGTCACCGTCCGCAAGTTTACGGTCAGCCGCACAGACCACCCTGTCTTTTCTTCCCACGCCGCTCTCAACCTCAAACCACCCATCCGCCTGCCCTCCAAACTTTATAAGCCTCTCCCGCACAAAGAACCCCTCCTTTGTTTCCTCGAGCACAAAGACACTCGCCATCCCGCCGCTTTCGCCAAAATCAAGACTACCGGAGAAATCCCCGGCAAAATTTAATACATGACCGGGCAGGGCAAACTCCACTTTTTTTGTAGTGTACTCCGTGCCATCCTCACCGCATACTGTAACCGGGAATTCTTTCTCCCTCCCCCACATTACCATAACATCCGGCATGGTCTTTTTCCTTAACTGACCGGAAAAAAAGGTAAAGAAAAGGATAAATACAAAAAAGAAAGCTGTGAACCGATTTAAATACTTCCATTTTCCCATAATTTTCCTCTTTCCATCCACCGATTTTTACTCCCTTATAATTTCAGACTCCCAAGACCGTCCTCAAGGCTCCCATGAAAATACAGGGAAAGGATTACCACGGGAATCATAAAGATAACGCACCCTGCAAAAAGTCCACCCGCTCCCTCCTGCGCTGCAATCAAGACCGACAGCGGCTGCTTATCCACGGTTTTTAAAAAAATCTGCGGCTGTTCCACCAGATTCCAGTTCTCCGCAAACGTAAACAAGAACAGCGCTGCAACGCAGGTCTTTACCTGCGGCAGGGCAATGTGGAATACAATGCACAAAATCGACTTGGTTTCAAGCCTGACCGCCTCCAAAATACTCCGGTCAAGCCCCCTCATATACTGTCCCATCAAAAATACTCCAAAGGGGGTAAATATTCCCGGCAGAATCAGTGCCAGACGTGTATCAAGCAATTGCATATCCCGCAATCCGATATAATTTGGCAGCATTGTCACCTGCAGCGGCATCATCATCAGAATAATATAGAAAAAATAAAGAACCCCTTTCCCACGAAACTCCGCTTCAAAAAACGCATAAGCCGCAAAAACAGAAATTATAGTATTAAAAACCGTAATCACCGCCGCATAGCAGACCGAATTCCAAAACCCCCTTAAATACCAGGCCTCTTCCACCAATATATCATAATAACCAACCAGGGAGAATTTTTTAAAAAATGTCCCCATTATTCCATATCCCCCCGGATCTTTAACAAACGAACAGTATACGGTAAACAGAACCGGAAAGAGAAAAATCCCGGTTAAGATAAGCGCGGCTAAAACTGTAATCTTTTTCTTCATCACCCACCTGCTTTCACTCAAACCTGCGCTGTAGGCGGATTCCCACTGCAACAACAACACAGATTAGTAATGTGGTGATAACAGCGCCCGAAGCCAGATACTGGTAATTCAGCTTCATAAAATGGTTGTTCATATAATATTGCAAACTGTAACCGGCATCCGGGGGATAATTCGAGCCATAGTATAAATAGCTCTCCCTGAATATACGGAAGCTGTACACAATCCCTAACAGGGTGACAAAAAACAGGGTGGGTGCCAGAAGAGGCAGGGTTACATAACAGTGCAGCCGCAGCCCGTTAGCACCGTCCAATTTTGCAGCCTCATAAATACTCGCATCCAAAAGCGAAAACGCTGCGCTGCACAAAATCACTATAATCCCGATATTTTTCCAGATAAACAGAGAATAGACTGGCAAGGGTGACTCCCCGGCAGCAAATACCATGCGCCACACCAGAATAATGCCCGCAGTTGGCAGTAACATTGGCAGAATCACAGCAAACCGCAGTTTTCTTAGCCTGCTGCCCATCTTTAAGAACAATAAAGAAATCAAAAAAGCGCCCGCAACCAACACTGGAACCCCTACAATAATCAATATCAGGGAATTTTTCATCGCCAGCCTGAAATACTGGTTGTTAAAAAGAATCTGATAATTTTTGAAACCCACCCACTTTTTGCTAAACTGGTTTTCGACCAGCGAATAATAAATCACACGCACAAACGGAATACAATAAAAAAATAATATCCCGATCAGGCTTGGCAAAAGCAACAACTTACATTTTCTAAGATACCCCGCCCGCATTCCCGTTCTACCTCCAAATTCCACTTATCTTCAAGGAAATATTTACCATTTTTCATGTTTCCTGTAATACCTTCCCTATATATTTCCGATTTCTTGCTCTATGTACACAACCAAGTGAAACAACCGCAATATAGCGATATACCCCGCATAATTTATCCCATATTGCGGCTGTCCCCCACTTTGTGTAATAATCTTTTCCCGCACCGATATGCCAAATTTTTCCGTGTGATTTTCTTCCCTCAAAAAAATTCAGGTGTTCCCTAGATGTGGAATATCTTTCTTAGGATCCCATCCGTCCTCAATACTTCCTTCGCCCTCTCCCTGTACTTCTCCTCATGCAGGTAGGTGTAGCGGAACGGTTTGATGGACGGTGCCATATCAATCGCCCGGATATAATCTTCTACATCAAGATTTAATGTTTCGACATAATCAAAAAATCCCGTGTCAGAAAAAACCGTATGCACCCTTTTATAGCGGTGATCCTGCACCACACTCATCAGGTAAGTAGCGATCCCAACCTGCACGCCGTGAAGCTGCGGATTTTCAAGCATCTTATCGAGCGCATGCGAAATCAGGTGCTCGCTTCCGCTTGTCGGCGCGCTGCTGCCCGCAATCTCATTGGCAATGCCGCTCATGGCAAGCGAATCCATCAGTTCCTTTAAAAACAGATTTTCCTTGATATCGGAAAACGGTGTGCGCACAAAGCTGTTGACTGCTTTCTTCGCGATCATCATCGCAAAATCATCCACTTTTGATGCGCCGTGCGCCTCCTCAAACAGCCAGTCGTACAGGGCGGTGATCTTCGACACCATATCCCCGATCCCCGAGTATAAGAAGCGTTCCGGCGCGCTCTTTATTACCTCCGAGTCAACAATAATCCCGTAGGCAATTCTTGCAGGGACGGACTGCCTCCTCCCGTTCACAAGCAAAGAAGCGCTTGCACTTGAAAAACCATCGCTCGAGGAGGAGGTTGGAATGCTTATAAATGGAAGTTTTTGTAAAAATCCGACATATTTTGCCGCATCAATCACCTTCCCGCCGCCAAGCCCAATCACCGCCTGCGTTTTATTTGGCAGGTTAAATGCCAGTTCCGTGATATCCTCAAGGCGAACTGTATCGATCTCGCGGTATTCCAATACCTCAATTTCCGCAGCGTGCAGTGATTCCATTACCGTGCTGCCAAACATATCGATCAGCCCGTTTCCAAAATAGATTACCACTTTGTTTAGCTGATGGTTTTTAAGATAAGTCCCGATCTTTGCCAGTGCGCCATCCTCCACTTTGAGGAAAGCCGGGATTGCAATGTAATTCCTCTGTTTGTCACCCATATTAAAGTACCTCCTTGACTATTTTTATTCCGATGCGTATTATGGGATGTTTTTATGCGCTCTGCCCTTCCATAAAAATCCATTATCTCCACATCCCCTTCATTTTATCCGCTGCTTCCTGTATTGTCAACCTGCCATACAAAAACGCTTTATCCCTGCATCCGGGCACACTTTCCCCCTGGCAGTATCCGCCCTTTTAACCGGTTACCCTGGCGTAATCATATCCGCGGTCACCCTCTGTTTTCACCGGTTCCAGCTCAAAATATACCACCCCGAACTCCTTGACCGTCAAAGAAATTTGCAGTTTTCCCCCGCTCCCTGTACAGCGGCTGCTCGCGATAAGCGGTCTTGCAGATTCCCTGAGCAATTTCTTCTGTTTTTGGGAAAGGCTTTTTGGTTCCCCCATATTGTGCCAGAGGCGCAGCGGATTACAGGTGTCCTCATCCACAGTCTTTGTAAGGAACATATATTCCTTTTTAATATCCACCGGGAAACTAAGCGAAAATTCCAGTTCCCTCCCCGTTCTCTGCCCCGCGCTGTTAAACATTATTCCCCGATAGCCGCCATCTTTTGTAGCAAGCACAAGCATATCCTCTGTTTTAAGGATGCATTCCCCAACAAGTTCCTTATAAAACTGGAATGCAAAAAAGGTTGGTTTTGGGATGCAGCCGTTTGCCACAAGCCCGAATCCCCCGTGGAACGGTGCAAACGGAACTCCCTGCTCCTCAAAGATATCCCCGAATGTCCAGTAGGAATAAGACCTATTCACATCCCCAAGGCGCGAGAGCTGCCCGGCAATATATGCAGCATTCTGGTTTGTATCATGCAGCGGGCAATTCGGGATATAGGAGGTATTAAACTCCGTAATATGAATTTCAAGCCCCTTAAATTCCGGGAAACTGTCAATAATATCCCTGGTGCTTTTTAAGTTCTCAAAGCCTGATTCCGGGTCGGATAATTCCGCGTACCCGTAATGCCCTTCCTTTTCGGGTAATTCTGTAGTATAATGATGACGGGTTATAAAATCCGGGCAAACGGTATTGTCCCGGCAGAAATTTAAAAACTCACGAATCCAGAGTTCGTCCCGAACCCCGCAGATTGCCGGTCCGCCCACCTTAAAACGCCCATCAAGCTGCTTGATCGCCCGAAAGCTTTCAAGAAATAGTTTAAAGTATTCCCCCATATCGGCATCTTTCCAGAAACCGGGAAGATTTGGCTCATTCCATACTTCAATCGGCCATTTTACGACTTCCTCCTCCCCGTAGCGCTCCATCAAATGTTTCAGTGTGGCGGTTACCATATCACACCACGCACCATAGTCTTTTGGTGGTGTCGTATTTCCCTTCCAGTAAAAAATCGTCGGGCTCCCGGATGCCATCTTTCCCGGCATAAAGCCCAGTTCAAGGAATGGGCGCAGCCCAAGTTCCCTGTAGCTGTCCATTACAAGATCAAGGTAAGTAAAATTATACTCTACCTGTTTTTTCCCTTCCCCATCCTCATATTCATGATAAATTGCCATATCATCCGAAAAAAGACCATGCCCCCTAATATGCTTGAAACCAATTTCTTCCTGAACCAGCTTTAACTGCTCAAAATATTCCTTCTGCAAAGCCAGCCCCATCCTGCCCGTCCCGATGCAGAAATCAACATGGTTGTTAAATGGAACCCTTTTGTTCCGATCGAGTTGGTAAACCCTGCTTTCCTTCATAATAGTCCCCCTTTTTGCTCTTTGCGAAAACCCATCCGTAACCCATGCCCACAGTTTTTTTACCGCTATGCCCGGTTACCATCCGCTGTTTTAAGTATAACCGATCTACTTTTTGCGCACAAGTGATTATCCTGACATATCATTGATTTATCCTGTTATTCCCTTAAAAACCCGCAAAAAATCGTAAGAATTTCCTCTGTTGCGCGAAATTTCCCGATATGGTATAATATTCGGAGGATATTATACCAGCGCTGATTTGCAGTCCGACCAAAGGGAGGACTATTTCCATGGCAAATCATGCGCATCCCCCAGAGGGAAGCATGTCCAGAGGACATGGTATAATATCGAAAGATATTATACCAGCGCTGATTTGCAGTCCGACCAAAGGGAGGACTATTTCCATGGCAAATCATGCGCATCCCCCAAAGGGAAGCATGTCCAGAGGACATGGTATAATATCGAAAGATATTATAACAGCGCCGGTTCACTGTCAGACGAAGGAGGACATTCTCTTTGGCGAACCGTGTGCATGCCCCGCAGGGAATAATACCGGTGAAAGCAATGACCATTGTATAAAATTGTTAAAACATGGAATAATTTCCCTTATAAGCATTTCCTCCGTGGGACAATACAGTATTTTTAGGACGCGCATCATCCTGCGCAGAAAAGAGGTTTATTTTGCATAATAGAACGAAAAACAAAAAGAAACATACCCTTCTTACAGCGGGACTTCTAGCTCTCTGCCTGCTCGCAGGTTGCGGGGGCAAGGGTTCGCTCTCAAAACCTGTCGCGGGCGATGATGCCGCGCCGGTTTTTAACCAGATGTTGTTAAACGACTACCAGAAACTCCTTCAGACGGGCATACCGACAAGTGTTACCGCAACCGAGGCGAAAACTTTCGGCTTTCGCACCGCCCTTATGGTGAATGATATGGTTCAGGAAGGGGAATTTAACCGCAGCGAACCAATCTCCTTTGATTCCGGTTCCTCCTATACCACCCTTCCCGGTGTTGTTACCTTCCGCGGAAACAATTACCGCTCAAGTGCAGTCTATGGTACTGCAAACGTCCTAGAAAGGAAATTTGACTCAAAAAAATCCTGGTTCGTAAAGACCGGGAAACTTAAAAAAACCGTTAAAAAAGGTTACTGGACCGGTAGCTGCTGGACGGGTCAGCCCCTTATTGTGCAATGGGACGAGGCAACCAAACAGGCAATGAATATTTATACCAAGAAAAAGACCAAGGCAAACCTGACCGAAGTTATCTATGCAACTGCGGACGGCCGTATTTATTTCCTCGATCTTGAAGACGGCACAAAAACAAGGGATACAATCTCACTCGGTTTCCCGATCAAAGGCACGGGCAGCATATACCCGGACGGCACGCCACTTTATTTTGTCGGCGCGGGGGATTCGATGGGGAACGAATGCGCGCGCACCTTTGTTATCAACCTGCTGACCGGACATGTAATCTACGAGTACGGGTATGACGATGTGTTTTCCGAGCGCACGGACAATGACAATTTCACGGCTTTCGACTCCTCCCCTCTGATTGACGTGGAAACCGATACCCTGATCCAGCCGGGTGAGAATGGCATTTTGTACATTACGCACCTTAATACTTTCTATGATGGAAAGACTGTTACCATCCACCCCGACGAAGTAATCAAATGGCGTTACACCACCGACCGTTCCCGCGCCCAGGAGGATACTTACTGGCTCGGCATGGAATCTTCCGCCGTTGCATTTAAGGGCTATCTGTATGTGGCGGACAATTGTGGCGACTTAATCTGCCTTGACCTAAACACGATGGAGGTTGTCTGGGTAGCAAATACGCTGGATGATACGAACTGCTCCCCGGTGTTGGAGGAAGATCCTGAAACCGGAACGGCATATATTTATCTCTCAACCTCCCTGCACTGGACGCAGGATGACACATCGCGCGGCGATATCCCGATCTACAAATTTAACGCCGCAACGGGCGAGATTATCTGGCAGCGCACCTATCCTTGCTATACGGTTTCCGGCGTTTCCGGCGGTGTCCAGTCCACGGCACTTCTCGGAGAAAATAAACTTTCCGGGCTGGTATATTTCACGGTAGCCCGCACCGGCGGAGAGAAAAAGGGCAAAATTGTCGCATTAAGCAAGCGCACCGGCGGAGAGGTCTGGAGTTGCGAAATGTCCGACTATACCTGGTCGAGCCCGATTGCCCTTTATGATAAGGATGGCAACGGTTACGTGATTGTCTGCGATTCCACTGGCAACATGTATATGATCGACGGTCTGACCGGCGAGCTCTACGATACCACTAATCTTGGCGGAAATATTGAAGCCTCGCCCGCAGCTTTTGAAAATACAATTGTGGTCGGCACCCGGGGAAAAAAAATCTACGGGATTGTAATAAAATAATCAAGGGCTTCTTCCATATTTACAGTGAAAATATAAGCGCGGATAAATAGTGGAAAATAAGGGAGCAACAGCTCCTTTCATTGATTACTTTGGCTTTGACCTCAATATCTATATCCGCACCCTTGAAAGTTTGTAATTACACCATCCTGAACTGTCACTTCCAATTTTGCATAAATAAAATCCACATCATATTCCCCAATATAAACCCCGTCGGGATATTGGACATATTAATTCTACTAAAAACTGCCCCGCATCCAAATGGGTGCGGGGCAGTTTTTTATCTGTTATTATATCCTACTTGCTTTAGTCGTAATAATCATCCCTGTTCGGTCTGTCACTTCCCCTGCGATGATAGCGCATGGTTTCCTCACTGCAACGCTTCATCAGTTTTTTCGCGGCAAGTGCATCCTTATTCATAAAACGCACATCGCTGCCGAAGCGAACCTCTATTAAGCGCACATCCGAATTATCGTAAACTTCTCCCTTTCCAAAATACTTATGGATAACCAGATCATGCTCCCTCAAATCTTCGATCTCCGCGCGCAGCGCCTTGCGCTCCTCATTCTCTTTCGCAGCGTTTGCCTTGATTTCCTCAGCTCCCCCCTGGTCAAGGTAAGCATAATCCGCACCTGACACAGGTTCCTCTTCTGCACCTTTCTTTACATAAACATCCTGATATACCTGTTCTGCCTGTGTTTCACGGTAATTTACCTTGGACTTCACCTCCGGCTTCCTGCGTCCGCGCCCATCATCAGCGCCCTCACCGCCCTCTGCAATCTTCATCTTTTTTAACTGTGCCATCTTGCGGCTGGCAGCCTTCCCGGCTTCCTGCGCCTTTTTCGATTTCAGGAAAATCAATCCTGCCCCCGCCACAACAACCACAATCAGCGCGATAATGATACCTGCGTTCAACCCGCCCTTTTCTTCCTTCTCCGGCTCCTGAACCGGTGTCGGGGTCGGCGTTACTTTGGAAGTCGGTGTT
>ERZ808051.1806-NODE-1806-length-12680-cov-5.857970_pt1 | contig 12680 bp, 8 predicted proteins | sample MGYA00380199_ERZ808051 | MGnify/ENA primary metagenome ERZ808051 (study PRJEB31490, sample SAMN06133391) | mouse gut metagenome | isolation source: J11 | host: mice | place: China: Chengdu | collected 2015-05 ...
TTACTACTGCTTTTTTATGAAAAAGAAAAATCGCTATGCGTAACCTTGGCAGGCCATCGCGCAGCGATTTTGTTCAAGGTATCTTATGCCGAAAAAAGAATTATCCCGAACTTTATCTAGCATTAATTGGAGTATACTATATTTTCCTGTGGAGCACAAAGAAATTTCGGCATAACATTCTTTCTTTTATAATTGAAATAACCCTGCTTGGGGCAGCAATTATAAAGGAGGATGACAAAATGTCACAGACAATTGTTCAGACAATCGAACATGTAACACAGGAAGCGTACCAATGTATAGAAGGCTTTGGCCTTGCTTCCACAACACTGCAAGATTACTGGTATTATGGGGTCGTCCCTATTCGGCAGTATTTCTCACAGCATGGCTGTGAAAAGTATTCCGACGAAAAAATGCAAGAATGTCTTGCCTGCTATGCGGAAAGCTATGAATTTGGAGGCGTTCATGTCCGCAGGTACAGAAAGGTCAGGAAAGTGGCAAGGATTATTACCGACCTGCAGATTAAAGGGAAAACGGCATGGAAATACTGCGAGCCAAAGAACATGTCTGTCCTGCCCGAAAAGCTGCAGGAGTATCTTGACGGATATCTTGATCTCCGCATCCGATCCGGCAGTAAAGAAGCCACTGTTCGCAGGCTCCGGACAGCGCTAAGGCATTTCTTGCTTTATGCAACATCACTTGGATATAGCGAACTTCTGTCTTTCACAGAAAAAGATGCGTTGGATTATATCCCCGTTTTATCTAAAAGCTATCAGCGTATTGGAGACTGCCTGTCCTTGCTCAGGCCGTTTGGGAAATATCTGTTTTCACAAGGATTCATCGCCATCCGACTGGACAGCATTTTTCTTGTGAAAGATCCTGTAAGGCGCAAATGCATCGAAGGCTTTTCTGAAAGTGAGTGTACGCAGATTGTACAGGGCATTGACAGGGGAGAACCCTGCGGCAAGCGCGATTACGCCATTCTTATGCTGGCCATGCATACAGGATTGAGGGGCGTGGACGTGCTTGGATTAAGATTCCAGGATGTTGACTGGAAAAGGCTGGAAATCCGTCTTGTGCAAAGCAAGACTGAAAAACCGCTTGTGCTGCCCATACCGGTAAGCGTCCTGAACGCACTTGCAGACTATATCCTGACATCCCGTCCGGAAACTGTCGGGGAAGATTCTATTTTTTTGAGAAGCCGGCGGCCGTACCAGCCGATGAAGACATGGTCCGCATGGTCCCTTGTCAAAAGAAACGCCGCACATGTAAATATCTTATGGACAGCTGCAGACCATAAAGGCTTCCACAGTTTCCGCCGTTCCATTGCCAGCCGGATGCTGGAAAACAGCATACCACTGGATACAATAAAGGAAATCCTTGGCCATTCAGGGGCAGACTCCCTGAAGCCTTATATAGCAGCCAGTCGTGAAGGGCTGGATTCCTGTGCTGTTGACATTTCCTCAATTCCTTTGGGAAGGGAGGAACTGCAATGAAAAAATATCCGTTTTCCAGTAAGTTAAAAGAAGATCTGGAGCTGCTGTTGGAACAGAAACATTCCCTCGGATATCCTTATGTAGTAAGCAGCCAAATATTGTTGGAATTCGACCGTTTCTGCCTGGAGCATTTCCCTGATGCGGAAACAATAACGCCTGATATTGCCATGGCATGGGCAGTGATAAAACCAACGGAAAAGCCGGAAAGCTTCCGAAACCGAATGGCACCTATAAGAGAGCTTGCACGTTATATGAACAGAAGAGGGAAGGAAGCCTGCGTCATCCCGAATGGGATTGTCCCCAGGGAAAGCCAGCGCCATGTTCCGCATATCTTTACCCCAGAGGAACTGGAGAAATTTTTCCATGCAGCCGACACCCGGCCGGTGATGCCCGGCTTCATGTTGCGCCATTTGCAGATACCGGTTATTTTCAGGATTATGTATGCCTGCGGACTGCGCCCTAATGAAGCGCGCCTGATACGGACAGCAGACCTTTCACCGGACTGTGGCGCACTGTTCATTCCCGAATCAAAAGGACATAAAGACCGCTTGGTAAGTCTTCCTGCCGGGCTGGCAGGAATCTGCTGCAGGTACAGGGAACATCTGGAAAGGACATTTCCAGGCAGCGAATATTTTTTCCCATGCCAGAAATACGGTGGCAGGCATTATGGTGCAGGATGGCTTATTGATGTTTTCAGGCAGTGCTGGGAAGATGCAGGCATAGATGCCGCAAATGGATGTCCTCCGAGACCTTATGATTTCCGCCATACTTTTGCAACCCACAGACTTTACCAGTGGATGGCAGACGGAAAGGACTTATCCGTGTGCATTCCTTATCTGAGCGCCTATATGGGGCATGCAGATTTTTCGGCCACGGCTTATTATATACATCTGATCCCAGAGTTTTTCTTCGCAATGTCAGGGATGGACAGGAACAGGTTTGGCTGTTTGATACCGGAGGTGGCGCATGAAGATTAAAGATGAATTTCTTATCAGGGCCATGCGGGATTTCTTCCAAATATACCTGCCAAAACAAAAATGCTACAGCAAAAATACGGTAGATTCTTATAGATATGCCATCAACCTGTTTATTGATTACATGCAGGAGAAACAATCCGTTACGCTTTTAAGCATGGGAACAGATGATATTAACCGGGATACGGTCAGTGGATTTTTGGAATGGCTCTCAGACAGCCGAAAGAATTCTCCAGGCACCTGTAATCAGCGGCTTATGGCATTAAAGTCCTTTGCCGGATATCTCGGACTGCGCGACTTTTCCATGACATCGGTTTATGCGGAAACATGCTTTGTCCCGGTCAGGAAAGAGCCTGCTAAAACGGTAAGCTTTTTGAGCGAATCCGCATTAAAGGAATTTCTGAAACAGCCTGATGTGGGAAAACCAACAGGATTGCGGAATCAGTTCCTCATGATTCTGATGTATGATACAGCCGCACGCTGTCAGGAAGTGCTGGATATCCGGATTGGGGATTTCTGCCTGAATGTAGTTTCACCGTATGTGTATTTAAAGGGAAAAGGGGACAAAACCCGTGCAGTTCCGCTGATGGATGTAACAGTCAGGCATTTGCGTCAGTACCTCAACAGATTCCATGAAAGCGAACCGATGCATCTGGAAGATTATCTGTTTTACACTGTGACCCATAATCAACGACATCAGATGTCGCCAGACACGGTTGCGGCGTTTATGAAAAAATACGGCGAATCCGCAAAGGCCACCTGCCCTGAAATGCCGGAAAGGATCCATCCCCACCTGATGCGCCATACACGGGCGATGCATTTATACCGGAATGGCATGCCGTTGGCACTGCTTAGCGACTTTCTCGGACATTCATCCCTTGAAACAACGCGGGTATATGCATATGCCGATACGGAAATGAAGCGGAATGCAATAGCAAAATCCACTCCCCAAATTTCTGATGAAGATGAAATACCAGCATGGGATTTTTCTGATGAAGAAACCCTGCGAAAACTTGCAGGGTTAAAATAGCATTCAGTTATCCCGAATTATATAAAATATATGCCGTATGGAATTAGACGTATATGGAAAAGTTCGGGATAACTCTTTTTTCAGCATAAGATGCGCAGATTGCTTTAGATGAAGGTGAAGTCATCAATGAAACATTAACAGTGACATTTCCAAATACAGCGGTCCTATATCTAAGGAATTATAAAAAGACACCTGATAAAATGCGATATGTGATAAAAACTCCGGGTGGTACTGTGGAGTATGATGTACCGATTATGAAGGTACAGGAATATATTCTGGAAGATATTTTTTCAAAAGGATTGTTGCTGCTAATTCCGTTTTATATTTTTTCACATGAAAAGAACTTTAAGATGTATAATAGTAATGAACAGAGATTGGCAGAGTTGAAAGCAGAGTACCGAAGTATCTTGGAAAGACTCGATAAACTGGAGCAGGAAGGGGTTATAGGGGCGTTTGACAAACGTACTATTATAGAACTTTCTGGTGATGTGATCAGAGAAATTGCACAGAAGTATGAGAATGTGCAGAAAGGCATAGGTGGAATGATGAGCGGAGCTTTAATTGAGACAGAAGCAAGGGCAATTTTAAATAAAGGGAAAGATGAGGCTAAAAAAGAGACAGCACTTAGAATGCTGCAAGATGGTGAATTGCCGATTGATAAGGTTGCGAAATATTCAGGGCTTGATGTTACAGAAGTAGAGATGCTTACAGGGATTCAGACAGTATAAAAGTGTAGATATAATATTCAATTTGTGAATACAGAATGAGAGGTGTTAATTAGTTCTCAGAGGGATGCAGGGGGAAAATAATTTGAAATATTTAGAATCAATTCAGGAAACCATATATTTGTCTGCCGGTAATGCTCCGCAATACAGGCGTATTATGCGGATTTTTTTTATAGAGTACGAAAAAATGCATTTTCAGCTATATAAGGAAGATGTGTTGGAACTACTTAGGGAGTATCCGGAGTTTTCAGATTATTCTATGGAGCAGTTGAAAACAGATTTAGAGGCGCTGGTTGGATGGAAAAATCTTACGCCCATCCAGGATCCGAAGAGAGTTTATACAATAGCGGAATATAAAAATAAGCAGTACCGTTATACAATGTCGGAATATGCAGTAGAGATAGAGAGAATGACGGTAAAACTGGAAAATCTTTTCATGGACAGCGGGAATCTGTCCATGAATTATTTTGTGCGGATTGAAAATGCCTTGAATGAAATGGAGCAGATTGACAGTCAGGAATTGAAAGCGGTGAATGAGTGGTGGAGTAATTTACAGGAAGATTTTAAAAGACTAAATCAAAATTATCAGGATTATTTGAGAGAATTCTATTCAGGAAAATCAGATAAGATGCTCAAATCTATTGAATTTGTCATACATAAAGACAGGTTTATTTCTTATTTACAAGAGTTTGTGCAGCAGCTTCAGAATAAATCCATACGTATCGAAAATATCATTGAGAAATTGCCCCGGCAGATAGCAGACAGGGTATTGAGGAGGGTTATTGAGAGTGAATTAGCAATCCCACACCCGGATTCGGAGATACAGGATTTAAGAGAGAATGCGATAAGGGAAAACATATACGGAAAATGGCAGAGCCTGTCAGATTGGTTTGTTTCGACAGATAAGCACCCAAGTGAAAGCCAGAAAGTAATGGATATCACAGATGAAGTCATACGCAAAATCATACAGAACGCAGCCTTGATCGTACAGATACAAAATTGGGGAATCAGCCGTAAGGAAGATTATAAAAAATATATTCAGATGTTTGCGCAGTGCGAAAATGTGGAAGATGCGCATAAACTTTCGGCACATGTATTTGGAATACAGCATGTGCGTCATTTTAGAGTAAACGGTTCACGTTCCACGGATAGCATAAACAGCGGCGTTTTTGATGAGTTGCCATCAGAATATGAACTGAAGCCTCATACCAGAACGTATAAACCAAGAATACATAAGTCTGGGTTTGAGAGTAAAGCGTTGGAGAAACTTGCACAGCGTAACCAATATTTGAAAAAACTGGAGGAAGACAGAAATCTGGTTATGAATTATATTCAAGACAATCAGTTGGATATCAGTTGCATTGAGGACTGCATTTCTGTGGATACGCGGGATACTTTTTTGCGTTGGATTGCACAGGCGAACCTGACTGCTTCAAAAAGTGGAAGAACCGAATATGGACAGGCATTTCGTTTAGTAAAACAGGAAGGAAGCCATACGCTGAAATGTGAGGATGGGCAATTGGTGATGCCCAGGTATATACTTCAGTTTGAGGATTAGAAGACTAGCAGAAATGAGGAAAAAATGGAAGCGGCAAAAGCACTAATAGAAAATTGTTGGATTGATAAAAAGAAGGATAAGGAATTATATATAAAGGTCCGCAGGGAGTTGCCCAAGTGCCAGAAATTTTTCCGGGAGCAGCTCGGCTGGACAATCATCAATAATGAGCAGATACTGAAGGTGGAGAAAATCCCTGCCCATGCGGAGAGTTATATGGGCATAACAGATTTTATGGAAAGCAGAGATTACTGTCTTTTTTGCGCTGTCCTGTCCTTTTTGGAAGATAAGGAGGAGCAGGAGCAATTCCTACTGTCAGAATTGGTAGATATGCTGGAACTACAGCTAAAAGGTGTGATGGATATGGACTGGACCTCTTTTACGCACAGGAAGTCTTTGGTAAGAGTGTTGCAGTTTTGTGAGCATATAAGGTTGTTAGAGGCATATGAAGGGAGCAGCGATAATGTCAGCAGCGGCATGGGGCAGGAGATTTTGTATGAGAATACAGGACTTTCCAGATATATGGCGGTGAATTTTGCATATAGCATAGACAATTTCCAGTCATGGGAAGACTTTGAGAAGCAGCAGAATGAGGAAAGCGAAGCGGATAGAGGGCATTATCGGATTAATCGTGTATACAGACAGATAACTGCGGCGCCGGCCCTTTATTGGAGCCAGTCCGACAACCCGGACAGTATTTATTTGAAAAATCAGAGGCAGTGGATACAGAAAAATTTCAGTGAGTATTTAGGAGGACAGCTTCATATTCATAAAAACGCTGCCTTTCTGGTCATGGATGAAGAGGAATCCTTTGGAGAAAGGCATCCAAGAGAGGCGATGCTTCCAGAACTTGTTTTACTCTTTTGCGGACGGGTCAGGGAGACAGTGGACGAAGGTGTTTGGATGAAAAGACAGGACGAGTGTATTGTTGTTTCTGAAAAAGAGTTTCAGAAACAACTTAATGATTGCCATGACAGGTACAGTCTGGCATGGAGTAAGGAATACAGGGAGATGGAAGAGGAGAAGCTATTGACAGCGGTTATTTCTTATATGAAATCATGGATGATGATTGACGAGAGTGATGGGGAGATTGTTATTTATCCTGCGGTGGGAAAAATGATCGGGAATTATCCGGCAGAGTTTGCGTTAAAGGAGAAGAACAGATGAGTGAACGTTGGCATATGAACCGAATAGGATTTGTGAATTTCTGGCTGTACGATGATGATGTATTTTCTTTTGCGGATGGTAAATTGCTTCTGCGTGGGCAGAATGGTTCAGGAAAATCTATCACAACGCAGAGTTTTATTCCTTTTATATTGGATGGTGACAGAGCGCCCAGCCGGTTGGATCCTTTTGGCTCCAATGACAGGAGGATGGAATATTATTTTTTGAATGACGGAGAGAAAGAGGAGGCCACCGGTTATCTGTACTTGGAGTTTCAAAAGGGAAACCGCTATCGGACGATTGGAATCGGACAACAGGCGCAAAAGGGGAAACCTATGAGCTTTTGGGGATTTGTCGTTTTGGATGGGAGGAGAATCGGATTTGATTTTAACCTGTACCGGGAAGTGGGAAATACGAAGATTGCGTACACGAAACAGGAGATGAAGAAGGAGCTGGGAGAAAACAATCTGTTTACGGAAACACAGAAAGATTATATGCGTTTTGTAAATAAGCATATATTCGGGTTTCCAAGACTGGAACAGTATGAACAGTTTATACGGCTGCTCATAAAAGTCAGGGCACCCAAGCTTTCCAAGGAATTTACGCCGAAAAAAGTATATGAGATATTGAACGATTCTTTGCAGACGTTGTCAGATGAGGATCTGCGTGCCATGGTGGACGCCATGGAGAAAATGGATGATATACAGGATAAGCTGAATGGATTAAAAAGGGCTTATAAGGATTTGCAGATTATACGGAATGAGTATATTAGGTATAATCAGTATATGCTGGGACAGAAAGCGACCGCATATCTGGAAGAAAAGAAGATGGTTGACGCGGCCAGAGGAAAGCTGGAGGCGGAGACGAATGAATTGGAGGAGACAAAGGAAAGGTTAGAGGAATCCTACGGGCAAGCCGAGGCGCTTAGAGCGGAAAAAGGTCTGCTGGAACGAGAAAAGGAAGCCATCGGGACAACAGATTTGGAAGAGGCGGATGAAAAATTAAGGCAGTGCCGGAAACGCTGGGAAGATGCGGAGAAAGAAATAGCGCTTTATTGTCAGCATATGGAGCAGCATAGAGACGCGATACGGGGGTATGACGCCGCCATACGTGAGATCAAGAAGAAGGTCGATGCCTGCCGGATGGAGATAGAGCAGTTTGTGAGTGATATGAATGAAATACAGGAGACAATCCGTTTTTCAGGGCATGGACAAATCTTAAGTTTGTGGAAGGATTCGGATAGCTATGGGGAATGTAAGAAAATCAAAATCGAGATTGAAAAATTGTGTAAAAGCGTGGAAACAGCATTGGAGGAGATGAAAAAATTCAGAGAAATACAGATAGAGTGGGATAGGCTGTCGGAAGAGTGCAGCGACTTGGAGGAAAAGAAAGCACAGGCGTGGCAACAAGTAAATGATGCGGAGAAAATGGAGGACGCGCTGAGGGATGATTTGATTGAAGCGTACTATGGTCTGGAGAAACTTAATCAGGAATTTTATCTGTCCAAAAAGGAACTGGAACAGATGTCGGCATATATTCAGAAATATCAGGGTATGGCAGATTATGGCGATATACGCAATCTGGTCGGTAATATATGGGAGATGAAAAACCAAACGCTGGGAAGCGGGCTTTCCGATTTGAAAGTACGGAAAGAAAAACAGGCGGAGGCTGTGAGAGTCTGCGGAGAAGAATTGGAGGAATTGGAAAAGGCACCGGAGATCACACCGGTGCGCAGGGAAATCCTTTGCAGGACGAGGGAAAAACTGTCAGAGAACCATATTTCCTTTTTGCCTTTCTATGAAGCTGTGGATTTTACGGAATATGTTTCTGTGCAGGAGAGGGATTTGCTGGAATGCCAGTTGGAGGATGCGGGACTTTTGGATGCCCTGGTGGTGGCGGAGAAAGATTATATGCGGGCAATGCAGATTTTTGGGGAATGGTCTGATAAGCTTCTCTGTTTAGAAGATTCCGGGAAAATGGGATACGGTAAACTGGCAGCGGCTACAGGAGATATGGAACTGCGGAAGATGACGGAGCGGATTTTATCAAATATTGGGGAAGAAGACGATTGTCGGATTGTGTTAAAGCCAAATGGCTATTTTAGGCATGGTGCATTGGAGGGGTACAGCAGGCCGGAAAAGGAAGCTTGTTACATTGGGGAAGCCGTCAGAAGAAAGAAGAGGGAGGAACAAATCAGAAGAAAAAAGGAAGAATTGCAGCTTTTGCAGCAGGAATTAGGGGCATTGGAACAGGAAATAGCCGGATTGGAGAAACGGATTGCCATCTTGCAGGAAGAGTATCGCAGATTGCCTGTATTTGACGAACTGGATGCGGCAATTGCGATGAAGAAAGACTTAAATTGGACGTTTGAAAAGTGCAGTGAAGAGTGTGGGAAGAAGCAGAAAGAAAAAGAAGAATGTGAAACGCGGAAAAAGCAGTCTGCACAGCGGGTCATAACCAAATGCAGGGATATGCCTTATGAAAGAAATATTGAGAGTTATGAGGAGATACTGGGAGCGCTCCGTGAATATAAGAGTCAGTTAGAATCTTTTCAGATAGCTGTCATGCGTTTGGTGGCTGAGCAAAGCAACGAAGATATGCAGAGACAATTGATTGAGAAAGAGGAGGAAGCAATCGATACGGAGGATATCCATAAGAAAAGGGCGGAGCGGGAATTACAGGAACAGAGGATACAGATTGAAAAATTGGAGGAATTCTTAAATGCACCAGAGAATAGGGAGAAAGCGGAACGGCTAAAAACAATTCGGGATGAGCTGGATTCAAAAAGTAATAAAGAAACGGAATTAGGTAAAATGCAGGCTGTATGGGAAGATGCTGTGAAAAGATTGGAGCCGGATATAGAGATACAGAAAAAGAATGTGATGGAAAAAATGGAGAAGGAGGCCCGTCTCAGACAATATTTTGATGAAGAATTATCCTTGGGGCTTGTATGTGCTAGAGAAAGCAGGACCATACCAGAGGCGGCGGAACAGGCAAAAGCTGTTGTCAGAGAAGCTGACAGAAATAAGTCCGTGGCAGAGATTGTGTCGAATCTGGACAGAGTTTTTCACGCCCATATTGGAAATCTGGTAACTTACGGGACGTTTATGGAGGAATGCTTCGCGGAAAGAGCAACAGATGCGATGGTTTTGCGTAAGCGTCATAGAATTGTCTCCTATATGCAGGGACGCAAACTATATTTTGAAGAATTCTATCAGGTAATCAAAGAGAGAATTGATGAAACCGAACTGCTGATCCGCCAAAAAGACAGGGAACTGTTTGAGAATATCCTGTCGGATACATTGAGCAGGAAGTTAAATGTCCGTATTGCGGAAAGCAGGAAGTGGATTCAGGATATGTCTTCCCTTATGCGAAAGATGGATACTTCCATGTCCCTAACCTTTTCGCTGGATTGGAGGGCTAAGACGGCAGAGGGAGAAGGGGAACTTGATACGGCGGAGTTGGAGAAAATGCTAAACCGCGACAGAGAATTGATGACTGTGGAGGATATTGAAAGAATTTCGGCACATTTCAGAAATAAGATTTATACGGTAAAACAGACGGCGGAGGAAAACGGCGAAGTCTTAAGCTATTCTGATTTGGTGAGGGAAGCGCTGGATTATCGGAGGTGGTTTGAATTCAAAATGTTTTATTATCGAAATGACGAGAACAAAAGGGAATTGACAAACGGAGCCTTTAACCGCTTCAGCGGAGGGGAAAAAGCAATGGCCATGTATGTTCCGCTGTTTGCTGCGGTGAATGCACAATATAAAAAGGCGGAGCATGACGATTTGCCAAGAATGATTGCGTTGGACGAGGCTTTTGCGGGTGTGGATGACAAAAATATCAGCAGCATGTTTGATCTTGTAAGAAAGTTTGATTTTGACTATATCATGAATTCACAGGTGCTGTGGGGATGTTATGCGTCCGTACCTTTCCTGCGGATTGCGGAATTGCTTCGGCCTGCCAATTCTCAGGTAGTTACGGTGATCTATTATTTGTGGAACGGAAAACAGAGAATCATTGAGGAACAGTAAAGTGGAAGAAAAAATTTTAGAGGAATGCGCACTTTATTTCAGGAAAGATAAAGCGTATACCCGTATGTTTACAGAGATGAAGAAGAAATACATAAAGTATGGGAAGCTTACAGGGAAAATTTTTCTGAATCATTTATCTGAGGCGGAATGCATCGCTATGGGTAATATTTTTGGAAGAACTCTGCTGTCGGGGGATTTTGTTTTCTTTGTCTCCGAGCTGCAGGCAGCGCTGAGTGAGACGAGGTACTGTGGGATTGAAGTGGAGGCGCTTGTAGAACGGTATTTTGAGGAAAAGATTGTGTCAAACAGCCAGAAAAGGGAAGAAAAGAGGGCGTGTAATAATCAATTTTGGGAGGTGGTGCTGGATGAGGCAGAAAGCCGGTTTGGAGAGGACGCCGAGGGAACACAGTGGCTAAAAGATGTGCGGGAACAACGCAAATACGGCTATTACCTGATTATCAGAGAAAGAGAAAAATCGAGTGACGGCATAAAAGAAGTGCTTATGGAAGTGTGTGGCGCATTAGTATATTTGTCACAGGAGGATAGGAATGGAGCGGGATATGTCAGGCTGGCGGTGCTGGGGGCGGAGGTCACAAAGAATCCCCACTGCTTTGACAGGCAGAATACGGCGGGACGTTTGTTGATTAGTGCTTTAAGCTATATTTATCGAGAGGAAGAGCCGGTAGCTCAAGAAGACATTCTGGCTTTGTATTATAAGGCGGGGATTGCGCCAGACGATATATCCAGTTATACCACATGTTACGGAATCCATTTCTACGAAGGAGACAGGGAACATGAAGCCTATCGACATTTTATTGGAAAGGGCGAAAAATATGTCCTGACGCTTTCTAATTTAAGTAGGTTGACAAGGGCGGATAGTAGCAGGAAGAAAGTTTTCATGATCGAAAACCAGATGGTTTTTTCCCAGGTTTGTGATGAAATGGGCGGGGAGGAATATGCAATCGTGTGTACTTCCGGGCAGTTGAGAACAGCTTCTCTGTTTTTAATAGATTTGCTGCTGAAATCCGAATGTAAATTATATTACTGCGGCGATATTGACCCAGAAGGAATTGAGATCGCGGACAGAGTGCTTGCAAGGGGTAACGGGAGGATTCTGCCATGGAGAATGACGGCGCAGGACTATTACCGCTCGATATCGAATGAGATGCTTACGGAGAAACGATTGAATCGGTTGGATAAGATTGCGAACGCTTCATTGGGGGAACTCACGGCGCTTTTGAAAGCAGAGAAAAAGGCAGGGTATCAAGAGCATTTGATTGATTTGATGGTGGAAGATATTAAGGCAGAAAAATAGGATAATGAAGAGAATTGTTTTATTGTTTTATAATGCAACTTGACACTAATTTACCATCAATTTTGCTTGAACTTAGCAATAATCAACCATACGCCCCACGAAGTTATGCGGGTTTCAGCGATTTTCACTCAAAAAAAGTGAAAAAAGTTTGTGACATTAACTTGACATACGCGGGGTATGGGGCGGTCTGCGTCGAAAATAGTCTGCCGGAGTAGAAATGAGGGGGATTTTGGGATAAAACATATGTTATTTTATAGTATATAGTGTCGAATAAAGTGTTTATTATGTATTCATTCAGGATAAATCGAATGAAATACGGAGGATTGCATATGGGAAATATATATGATGGAGCATTTCGGACAATTTTAAATGATTGCCGACAAATGA
>ERZ808051.1807-NODE-1807-length-12679-cov-3.563958_pt1 | contig 12679 bp, 9 predicted proteins | sample MGYA00380199_ERZ808051 | MGnify/ENA primary metagenome ERZ808051 (study PRJEB31490, sample SAMN06133391) | mouse gut metagenome | isolation source: J11 | host: mice | place: China: Chengdu | collected 2015-05 ...
CCCTTCTGTACTGCCTCCTGCCCTGCTAAAAGTTGCCCCGCCAAGAACAGATCTGCCGGGGCATCCACCTTTGGGATTTGTGCCGTTTCTGGCATACACTGGTTGTAGAAAGACGTGTATGCTGGATAATGTTTATGTAGTGACGCATAAAGGCTGTCCTCCGAAATAACAAGGGCGGCAACCTCCTCAAAAATGTCCTTTAGTTCATTTAAGACAATGGCACTTTCTGGGGTATGATAAAAGAGGTATTCCCCCTCCCGCCTGCCATACCCAACCGCCACCGGGGTCAAAAACTGGTCTGCGATCTTCCCATTTATAGCAAGTGTTGCATTGGCTAGGTCATTGATAAGATAGACCCCGTTGCGGATTTTTCGTATCTCGTTTGTTTCGCATTCCTGTGCCGTTTTTGGTGGCTGGCATTCCCCGAAATAATCCGTCCAGTCCTGTTTTCCATCCCGTTTCAGTTCCCCGATCTGTTCCATAATGAGTTTTTCCATCCTCTTACAGTCCGCAATACGGTGCAGCAGAATCTCATGGAGCGGGATTCCCTTTGTGTCCTTCCCATAGCAGAGCCATTCTCCGGATTCCTTTCCCGCGCTGACGGCTTTCTCTGACAATAATTCTCCTGCACGACTTTTTTTGACCATGATTCCCTGCTGTTCGTTGCCATCCCGGTCTTTTGCAATAATCGCATATACATCCAGGGCGATCTCAATACAGGTGTTGATCGTTCCCCAGATAGACTGCCCCTGTGGTTGCTGGTGCATTTTTTCTCCTTTCCTGCCGCATATGCGGTATTCCAAACAAAAATTTTATACAGACAGCCCTACTGCCAAAAACCATTTACCGCCCCCGTTCCATAAGGTGTTCCAATCTTTGAAATCTCGCGACAATTCCAGCCCCTTTCCCTGCCAGCTCTGGCACGATTTCTTCAATACGCCCAATCAGCGCAGCAACCGCATCCAGCCCTTCCCGGTCAAGGTCGCTGTCCACTGTCCGCAGCTTTACAAGCCCGGAATGGAGGATGGCAAGTTCTGTTTCATTAAACAGTTTCCGCGCATCCACCAACCCGCTGCGCAGGGCAAAATCCTCGAAAGCTGCTTCCTTATTGTAAAAATACTGCCTTTGGACTGGGATTCCCCCATGTGCAGTATCCTCGCGGTAAGTGGAAAGTACATAACCCAAAAGCGGGTGGTGTTTGCAGCTTAGGACAACCCCGTTATGCTGCTTGATGCGCACCACCCCGTTTTCCCCTTCCTTTGCATTTTCCTCCTGGTATGGTTTTTCCGTGCAGATCCCGCAGGAGATTGCCGTGGTTTTTGCAATGTTCATCAGCCGTTCCAAATGTTTTTCCTCCACCTTGGCAAACGGGTTGGCAAGAATGGCATCCTGCCGGGTATAAAAAGCCAGTGGTTTCTCTTTCCGGTAGATGTCCGCCACATAGTCTGGGGAGGACGGCGGGCGGACGGTGTAACCTTTCTTTGCCAACACCCCAAAGTATGCCTGATAAAACTCCGTCTTGCTTTTGATGATGTACCACCCCTTCCTTTCTTTTATCCGTGTTCATATCCTTTGTCCTGATGCTGCAGATACCATTCCTTCCTCGCCTCCTTTGACAGTTCCCCGCCCCTTTCCCTGGCTTTTGTCCATTCCGTAAACTTGCGTTCGTTCGCCCCTGCAATCCCGGCAAGCATATCAAACATCCCCACAACCATCTGTCCCATATAGAATTCCTCACGGTGCTGCAGGTAGTCCGCTGTCTTCCCCTCACCATCCAGACGGTTTAAGGTCTTTACCATCCCCAGAACCCGGTTGGCAAGGATTTTGTCCGCCTCCACATCAAAATCCCGGCGTTTGGTATTTTGGTACGCTTTGCTGCCGCCATACAGAAGAACCATTTTCATCTTACTTTCAATGTACTCCTCCTTCTTCTTCGCAAGGCTTGGGAGTTCGGATAAGAGGTATGCCACAAGGCTGTCCACCTGCTTTTTTGACTCCGGCGGCAATAGCTGGTAGGCAATCCTCCCCCGTCCGGGGAATGTGGCTTTGATCTGGAACACCCGTTTCGCTGCCCCGGCAAGCACTTCCTCCCCAAAGTCAAAAACATCTGACAACTCGGATTCTATATCGTTCCCTTCCCGAAGCTTTTGGTATTGTTTCCATCCCATCTGCCGGATATGCCGCTCGAAATCTTCCACCAGCCCCTCCCCAAACCTGCGGATCTCTGCCGCCGCCCGGTTCTTTTCCTCCCCATACGCCCGTATCTGATTGGCAAACGTGTCCTTGATCATCTGCCTGCGGATGCTGTTCGGGATGGCTGGAGGGGTAAAGGGGTTCCTGATTTTCGCACGTTCTTCCGACTTATCCCAAAACACGATATGGATATGGGGGTGTTCCTTTTCCGGGTGGAGTGCCGCCGCCCACTGGAAGTTTTCCCGCCGGATGCCGTTCTTTTCCGCAACCGTGCGGACATGGTTTTCAATATATCGCTGCCATGCCTTTTGGTCGGTCAGGTACAGTTCCCTTGCCGTTTCTGCCCCAAAGGAAACCACACTGCGGTACATGGTGACGTGCCTTCTGGAATTTTGATATACAAGCTGTGCCACCGTTTTCCAGTCCGGGAATTCGGTCAGTGAGCTGCCCGGTACCAGGCAGCCAAACAGCCCGTGATCCATGCCCTTATTTTTCGCCACCCCCGGACGGGTGGCAATATAGCGGACATGGGCATAGTTTTTGCCTGCGGCACTCTTGTAGTTTGGATTTAAAAAACGCTGCTTGTAGACTAAAATAGAAATGCGATATCACCCCTTCCCAGAGATTTCTAATATCATCTTTCCAAACTCGTTTTATGAAAGTATCTGCTTTCCCGTCAATAAAATAATCATTTCTCTTTTTTATTGCTCCTGTTCCATATCCGATATTTCCTGTGCCTCCAAAGCGGTAAATCCCCTTAATAATTTTTCCGTTTCTTCCCTTGTGGTTGCCATCGAAAGGCTTTGGCTCTCCCGGTCATAGCGGTATACCTGATCCGACAAAACTTCCTCCGGTTCGACCATATGTCGGTTAATATCCATTACCATATATTGCAGTTCTCCTGCGTTTATTTCCCCATCCGCTTTCATCACCAGCACCTCATGAATACTGCTTGGGAGGATGAAAAGGTCTGCCCCGCTGTTTTCTGCCAACGCCTGCAATACCCCCGGATATAACAATGTGGCTGCACCGTGGCTTTCCTCTGTGTTTCGCAGTACATATAATTTCTTTTCCTGACAGGATACTTCCTCTGGTTTTCCCCCTCCCTCATCCCCTGTTAGAACAGAGTCTATTTCCGAAACCTGTGCTGGCATCTGACAAACCATGTTAGCCAATACGCTTTCATAGAGGGAATCCACATCGCACCCCCATTTTTCCATGATCCGCTTATCCACCGAAATATTCCCTTCTTCCAGCCCTGGAATCCGTACACGCAGCTGGAAGGTTGCCACAAGGTCTGTCCCCTCCACTTCCTTATAGACGCACCTCTCCAATTTTCTCTGGTTACTTTCCTTCCCTACAAGCTTTAACCAAAGCTGTTCCTTTGCTGATTCAAAATCTGGTATAAGTTCCCCAACATTCTGTGGCATACCGCGGTCACAGTCCAAATATTCTCTTGCGATCCTCTGCAATACCTCCGTTTCTGAATTCCCTTCCTGTAACATCTGGTAATATTCCTCTAAGTACAAGATCGGTGCGATTTCCCAGCCTTCCTTCTGGATGCTGATGCCCAGCCTCCGCTCATTGTTGTTTTTAAACACCTGTTTCATTTCTGCGGATGCCGACTGATATTCCTCCGGCAGAAACTCCAAAATCTGGTTTTTGACGTTTTCTGCAAACACTTCAAAATCTTCCATTTATAATCTCCATTTCTGTATTATTTTTCTGTGCATAAGCAATTTTGTCAGGTAATGCGCGGATACAAATTATCGTGTAAAAATCATATTTTTTCGTATGTCCAATGCCTTTAAAATAGACTGCATTGCCCTGTGGGGTAACTTGGGCTGTCTGCTTGCTCTATAACCTTCCTGAAAACATACTTTCCATTCTTTTTACCGCTCCAATTCCTCATCCAGTTTCTCCTGTTCTGACAGCCGTTCCCGCCCTGCCAAAACTTCCTTTAACATTTCCTCGGTTTCTTCTTCCGTGGTCGCACAGGATAATTTCTGTTCTTTCCCGTCATAGCGGTATATATGGTTTGACAGGATTTCCCCCGGCGGTTCTTTTGTTGTGTTTATTATCAATAGCAAGTGCTGCAACTTTTTTACCTCCGTCCCAGAGTCCGCCCTCCTTACTGCCACGGCATGAGGGCTAAAGGGAAGAAGATAAAGATCCGAACCACTGTTTTCTGCCAACGCCTGCAATACCCCCGGATATTGGAATGTGACTGCACCATAACTGATCTCCGGATTCGTCAGGATGTAGTCCATACCACTTTCGCAATACATTTCTTCCGGGGCTACTGTCTTTATATCTTTCCGGAACAGATCATTTAATGTTGTGATCCGCACAGGCATCTGGCGCATTGTACTTTTTAGTGCAATCCAGTCAAGACAGTGTGGGTCAACCCGCCATTTCCTCAGCATGGCATTGTCCACAACCGGGTCGCCCCTGTACGGTTTCCCATATTCTTCCCGTACCCGGTAGATGGTCACAAGGTCGATCCCCTCTACTTTTTTGTAGGGATATTTTTCGGATTGTACTAAGGGGTTACTTCTCCCCACAAGCTGCACCCACAATCGATCCCGAACCCTATCAAATGCCAGTGCCGCCTCCTCTATTTCCCGCAATACTGTGTCACCATCTGCGGAATATCCATTTGCTGCCCCTTTCCGTATGTCCATTTTCATTCCCTTTCCTATTTTTTTTGTTTTACCTCTTAGTTGTAGTTGCTTCCTATAATCCCTCTGCCATCCCACGCAGGTTGTCCGTATCATGCAAGAAGCTGTTGATTTGAAAATCCTTTTTCTGCATATAATCCACCCCCAATGCGATGGCTTCGCTTAGCATCTGGTCAAACTGGTCGCTCGTTCCCTCCTGTGCCATGTTCATCAGCACCTTAATTAACAGAAAGAATGCGGCGGCATCAACCTTCCCGGATTTCATGTGCATCTTTGCAATCCGGTTTGCCTGTTGCTCCACCACCGCCTTGATATCCTCGATATGGTAGATCGCCAGAAGTTCCTGCCGGATAATCCCCGCAATAAAATCAATGTTCTGGCTGTAACCCTCTACGTCCAACCCTTTCTCGATGTAACGGCGTATCTGTTCATTCCGCGAGATATGCCCCTTGGCTGCCATCTGATCAACCTGCTCGCACATTTCCTTTGTCAGGTAGACAGAGGTAATAATGCGGTCACTGCGTTTTGCCATGTTTTTCCTCATTTCCGCACTGCTTTTTTGCACATTTCAAGTTTGTGGATGCAGCGCAGACACAAACTTATTGAATGAAAAATTTGAAAAATCTTTTATTCTTTCCCCACTTTCAGATCAGAAAAACGGCTTACAAAATCGGTGTTGATTTTGTAAGCCGTTGGATCGGATAAGATGATAAGGATCAAAAAACATCTTCTCAAATTTATAGCGATAGGCTGTCAGATATGGCAGGCTTTTTCGTTGCAATAATCTGACTGTTTCGCTAGACGGTTAGAACTTTTTCCTTTTGGCAGTGTGTTTTTGTAATTAACTGATTTTTAACAGCCTTTGCTATGCTTTAACAAGGGTACAGGCTTTGCCTGTACGGTGTTTTCACGGTTTGTTTCACAAACCTATTCCTGCCTTAACAGGCATCTTTCCGGTTTTGCTGCCCTCCCTATGGATACTTGCCTGCCAAGTCCCCGCCGTGGGCGTGGCAGTTGCTTCGCCTGAAAAAGCGGGGATAAAACTGCCCCAAAAGCAGGATGCAACTATCCGCAATCAAAAAGGGGAAGTACCACGGTTTCCCATGACACTTCCCCGATTTTCGAATATTCTATCTTTCCGGTTCTTCCTCCTGCCCCGGCAACGGTTCAAATGCAATCCCATCAATACAGTTCTCATACAGGAATTGCTTGATCTCTCCCATATCATTTGATTCATAAAATTCAATCAGCATCTTTGTGAATGTCGGCTGTAATTCAATCGGGATGGAGATGATCCCGCACCCGTTTGAAATCATAACATGGTTGCCTGCCAACATGGAAGTCCGCTTGTTCCCGTCAAGGAACATCTGCTTGCGTACAAGGTAAAGCATCATTGTGAGTGCCCGGTCGGTCGGATTTTCAATCTGGTTGATTTCCCCCATCTGCTCCTTGATCTGGGATTCAATCGGCATATCCGGCTTCCATGTCGTACCGCCAATGCTGACTGGCATATTCCGCAGATAGCCTGCCCGGATAATCAGGTTGTCCCCGCCGACATACTGGTTGATTTTACATACAAAAGGATAATCTGTCGGGTAGTCCAGCGTATCCAGGACAAACTGCCATGCGTGCTTTAAGTTATTGACCGCCACGATATCCGATACTTTTACCCCTTGGACACTCATTCCATTGTAGATTGCCTCCGTGTCCGGGTAAGTCACTGCCAGCCCTTCCAGTTTTGCACTTTTCCAAATGTAATCTATGATATTTCTCTTTGCAACAAAGATATTTTCCTCTCTTGTCATATGGTATTTTGCTTCCAAATGCAACCGCCCCTTTCCTCTATGATCCATTTCTGTTTGTTCTGCTATCATTATAGCATTCTTATTTTTGCTTTTCAATGGCGATTCCAAAATAAGACCCTATCCCTATGTGTTATGGGCATTCTTGTAAAACTTCCTCCACTGCAATGCTTTCCCTCCCCCGCTCCATCTTCCCCCGGAACACCATCAAATCTTCATTAAAATCCTTTCCCTGCGGCGTTTGGATATAAACCTTATATCCAGCCTTTTCAAACACAGCCGCGGATCGTTCCGCCTGTACCTGCCCATGGTTGTGCGGCTGTCCTTTTACATCCCTGCCATCCATGTCATTATCATAACAGAACACAATCTCCCGGATTCCCGGATGGAGTTTCAGATAGCAGGCAAGGGCTTTGTCGGATAGGCATCCTTCTGCAACCCGGTGATCTTCCTGCCAGTCCATGCCATACAGTTTGCAGAGCGTGGCATGGCTCATGGCATCAATCGGTGCCTCAAACTCATATACCCGGTCGGAACGTCCTTCCATACAAAAACCATAAGTTTTATCCGAATTCTCAACATCCTGCCGGAACTTGCTGTCTTTTCCCGGCGCACGAAGTGCGCAATAACGTGCCTTTCCATTTTCATCATAACCAACAAAGGCACAGTTTTTAAAGCGGTATCCATCTTTATGGGTAATGGTCTGATAAATTTTCCCCTGCTTTATCATCTCCCCCACTATCCCGCAGTCAATGCCACGGGTTTTTGTCAGATAGGCAAAAGTTTGGTTGCATCCTCTATCTTTCTCCGGCAGCACCAGCTCCCCTTTCGGCTCTTTCTCCGCCACCGGGACATAATGTTCTGTCTGTTCGTAAGCGCGGCAGCCAAGGATAAACCCCACTGCATCCTTAAAATCGGCAATGCCCATATATTCCTGCACAAACTGGATGATGTTCCCGGATTTCCCGCCCGCAAACTGGTAGTATCCCCGCCCATGCTTGAACAGGTACAGCCCGCCGCTGTGCTTTACATGGACGGTGTTCCGGTCGCCCTTCTCAATCTCATACCCATGTTTTACGGCAAAATCAATCAGGTTGGTATCAAAGACTTGCCTCATCTGCTCCTCTGTGAAAGGCATCGGGCGTTTCCCTTTTTCTGTGTGCCGCTCCATCCTATTCCCCTCCCTATGGCTCACGGTTCCATTTCCCCCTGCCATCCCTCCTGTGCCAACATCCCTGGAATCTTCTCTTGGATATCCTGGCATATTCCTCCGGATAACACACATTCTGTTTTTCGGAGGATACTGCCAAGCAGCCCGTTTTCTTCCGGTTCGTTCCGCATCCCGGCTTGCAGTACGAGGGCATGGATTTTTTGCATCTCCCCCTCCGTAAAGAGCGGCTGGGCATCCTGTTTGAAATATTTAAGGATTGCTTTCTCACTGGCAAGCATCCCGAACAGCTTCCGCCGCGATACTGCCCATTCATAGGCTCTCAGGTCGGTCAACCGTTCTTTGGAATTGTCCTGTTCCAGCATAAAACATTCCAGCCCATACTGGATTGCCTTCTCTGCGTCCAGTGGTCCAGTCAGGAGCAGGTCATCCGCCGTATACCCGTACCCATGAAGCCTTTCCTTCTCAATCTCTTTTATGTAGTCCCCCACCCCCATCTCTTTTGCATCTTCAAAGAACATCCAGCGTGCCTTTAAAACGGTATCCGTGAGTGCTTCAAAATCCCCTGCCACATACCGGATTTTTTCTGCCCTCCCATACTCCCGCACGATGTTTTCCCAGTTTTCTGCATAATCTTCAAACCCAAACGTCCGGTATCCAAATCGGTTTCGGAATAAAATATCCACACAAACAGGGGGAATGGAATGGGTACTGAGGTAATCCAGATGCTTCTGGTAATCAATTTCAAAAATGTTCCCCCTCACCCCATTCTCCGTTCTGTTTTGCAATTCCAGTAAAAATGCCATTGGATGCCCATCCGTCAAATTGCCGTTTGCATTCCATGCATTATATGGAGAAGTTCCTTTCATATACACATCTTCCTCCCGGTAGCAGTGGGTTCCGTTCCGGCGGGTAAGCCAGAAAAAGTATTTTGGCAAACCTTCTTTTTCCATCGCATCCAGCAACATTTCTCTGTCATGCCGGAAGTCTGTTTGGTGGTACTCCGTGTTATGCTCCATAATCTTTTGCAGCGTTCCCAAGATATCCACGTTCCGGAAGCAGGCATTTGGTCTTGGCTGGTAGCCCCGTTCCCGCAGCTTATCCAAAAGCTGCGCCATAACCTCCTCCTGTGTACCATGGCAGTCTGTTCTATTAAACTGCACCCGCTTTGCAAAATCCCTGCCCTTATCCATCCCCCAAAAACGCAGCTTCCCATTATCCGGCAGGATGAAATTTGTCCTCCCCTTCATCCCTGCATCCACGACCGGAAGCTGCGAAACCATTTTTTCAAGGTTATCCTGTACGTCGGACTCTTGTTCGCGCATCTCCTGTATTTCCTCACGCGGCAGAAAAAGCGTCCGCAGGGAATAATCTTTTTCCCCTGTTCGGATTAACGAGTAGATTTCATTCCTGTTCATATTCCTCCCCTATCAAAAAAACCTTGCACCACCCACAGTTTCCTGTATTGATCTGTTTCCTACTTTCCAGCATTTCGGATGCCCTGCAGGTAAAAGCCCGGATCAGGGCAGGTATAATTTCATGCTCCAAGTCAATTCCTCCTTATCAACCCAATTCTATCATTTCCCCTTCCGTTTCATCCTGTTCCATTTTTGCTTCTTGGCTGGACACAAGGGGTTTCCTGTGGTTCCTCCCTTGGTTATCTTCCCCATCCTCCCCAGATGCCACCATGTCTTCCCCGCCGTCCTTAAATTCCAGTGCAAGGTCAAGCTGTACCTTTTTCTTCTGCAGCTCCAACAGCCGTTCTTCTTCCGGGAACGGCTTCCCATATTCCCTCTTTGCGGTTTCCATCTGTAATTTCAGGTTTTCCAGTTCCGCTTTCTGGTCTTCCAACCTCTCGGTAAGGCGTTCCGCTAGATTGACAATGCGGGTAATGTTGCCAAGTTCCGATTCCCCGCAGTCTGCCTGGTAGACCCCCTTCCCGCAGAGTTGGATCTCCACATCATCCCGGAACTTCCGTACCAACCGGACGGAAAACCCTGCATAACTGCCAACTTCCATACTGGCACCCGTTTCCACACCGAGCCTGCGGGTGCAGATCAGGAAATGCTCTGCCGCCTTTGCCCTTTCGGTGTATTCCCTCCCGCCCACAACCATCCGGAATTCTTCCGGCTTGTTTGCCCGGTAGGTTTCCAAATCCTTCCGCAGTATGTTAATCCATTTTTCTTTTCTTTCCATTTGTTCCGGGTATTTGCTAATCTTTTTGGAAAGTTCAATCTGCCCGGTTTTCCAGGAGGATTTCAGTATCATCAGCCTGCCAATCTCATTGTCTGTTTCCATCTTTTCTTTCACTCTTGGGTCGGAGGCTGCCATTGCCTTAAACTGTGCATATTGCAGTACCGTTTCGTCCATGTCCTCACAGGTACGGAGGGCAGAACGTCCGGTCATGATCTGGCTGATATATCGCTGTTTCTGTTCAAGGATCTGCCAGAGGTAGGCATCAAAGGTGTTTTCCGTGATATAGTTATAAATGGAAACTTCCTCATTTTCATTGCCCTGGCGCAGGATGCGCCCATTGCGCTGGATCAGGTCGGAAGGCCGCCACGGTACGTCAAGGTGGTGCAGGGCAATCAGTTTCTGCTGTACATTCATCCCAGTTCCCATTTTCTCTGTGCTGCCCATTAGGATACGAATTTCCCCGCTGCGTACCTTCTCAAAAAGTTGTTCCCGCTGTAAATCAGTCTTTGCGTTATGGATAAAGGCAACTTCCGCTTCTGTCACCCCATATCCGACTAACGCCTTTTTCATCGCTTCATAAAAATTGAAGCTGCCATCATACTTTGGTGTTCCCTGGTCACAGAAGATTAGCTGGGTCAGTTGCTTTTCTGCGGTTTCCTTATAAATCCCTGCCACGTTTTTCGCGCACAGGTTCAGTTTTGTATCCGGGTCGTCCGGCAGGTTCGGGTCGATTGCCCTGGGGTCGGTGGAGAGCAGGCGCGCTTCGTTGGTCAGCTTCAAAAAATTATCCTCACTGCTGTCCACTGAACCGTTCCGGATGGCTTCGGCACGCTCCGCAAGTTCCATTACGATACGCTTCTGGTCAGGGGTGCAGACGGATTTTATCACCTGCGGCGCACCCGTTTTTAACTTTGGTGTCGGCAGGTTTAACATATCCGCCGTTTTGATATCCGCAACCATCGCAAACATCCCCATCAGTTCCGGGAGGTTATGGAACTGTGCAAAACGGTTCTTCATCTGGTAGCCGTTTCCTTCCGGTTTGATTTCCAGCGAGGATGTGACCTTGCCAAAGGTTGCCGCCCACTCATCAAACATCAGGAGTCCTCGCCGCTCTAGTTCCTGCGGCTGGAGGGTTTTCTGCATCACATACAGTTCCGCCATTGAGTTGCTGACGGGTGTCCCGGTCAGGTAGATTACATTCCTTCCATTGCTGATTTCGTTGATGTACTGGCATTTCTGGTGCATATCCATGGCACGCTGGCTGCCCTGGCTGCTGATCCCCGCCACGTTGCGCATCTTCGTGTAGGAAAAATTGTTCTTGTACGCATGAGCCTCGTCCACAATCAGGGCATCCACGCCAAGTTCCTCAAAATTGATGGTATCATCCTTCTTTTCCTCCGAGAACAGCTTGTCAATCCGGGTCTGTAAGTTCTTCTTAAAAATTTTCATCTGCTTTAGGGACCAGTTTTCCCCTGCACGGTTTTTCTGCTCGTAAATCCCTTTTGTGACCGCATCCATTTCTGTTTGCATGGCGGCAAGCTGCCATTCCCTCGACAGTCCAATCAGTTCAAAGCTTGAGTGCGCCATAATGATACAGTCATAGTCGCCGGTTGCAATCCGGCTGACAAAACGGCGGCGGTTCTGTTTCTCAAAATCCCGTTTCGCTGCCACAAGGAGGTTGGCGTTCGGGTACAGTTCCATGTATGCATCCGACCACTGCCCGACCAGGTGGTTCGGAACGGCAATTAACGGCTTGTTCGCCTTCCCCAGACGTTTCATCTCATGCGCCAGCACAATGGCTGCATATGTCTTCCCTGCCCCCACTTCATGCGCCATCAGGAGGTTTCCCTCCCCATACAGCCCATGTGCCACCACATCAAGCTGGTGTTTCCTTAATTTTATATCCCCCGCCAGATCTGGCAGCACAAGGTCACTTCCGTCATATTCGCGGGGGCGGATGTTGTTGAAGCGGTCATTATACAGCCTTACCATCCTTTCCCCCCGCTGCGGGTCAGAAAACAGCCATTTTTCAAACTCTGCCTTGATTTGCGCCTGCTTTTCACGGGCAAGGATGGTTTCTTTTTTGTTTAGGACGTATTTTTCTTTTACCTCCCCCGTTGCCGGGTCGGTGTATTTTACCTTATCCCGCACCTCCACAAAGCGCAGGTTTAAGGATGCCTCCAGTATTTCATAGGCATTGATCCGCCCCGTTCCATAAACCGTTGTTGCCCGGAGCGAATCCCCCTCGTTCCCCTTGTTGGTGATAAAATATGCCCCGCTGTATTTTGAATACTCTATCGCGGTTGCATGGCTGCTCCATTGGTTTTTCATCCGCGTCTGGAAGGTTTCATACATAAATTCCTGGTAGACCTCCACCGGAATCCACGGCGTTCCAAGGGAAAAGCGGATCTCCTGTGCGGTCAGAGGGGCGGGCTGCACCTTCTTTAGTGCTTCCACGTTGCGGGCAAAACGCCCCGGTTCTTCCTCTGCTTTTAAGACGGCTTCTGCCAGCTTTTCTCTCACATGGCCGCTCAGGTATTCCCCGGCCGTCTGCCAGCCTGCATTCGGGTTGCCGCCATACAGCACGGGGTCTTGATAGATCTGGTCATCCAGTTCTGCAATGATTTCCTTTGTACTTG
>ERZ808051.1809-NODE-1809-length-12651-cov-3.592174_pt1 | contig 12651 bp, 11 predicted proteins | sample MGYA00380199_ERZ808051 | MGnify/ENA primary metagenome ERZ808051 (study PRJEB31490, sample SAMN06133391) | mouse gut metagenome | isolation source: J11 | host: mice | place: China: Chengdu | collected 2015-05 ...
TACATCTGCGGTCCGTCGGACTCGGCAGCTGCGGCAGCCTTTGTCGGCATCATGGTAACTACCATAGCCAGTGCTAATACGAAGGCGATCTTTTTGAAGATACTCTTCATTTTTTCTTCCTCCTTAAAAATATTTGATTTGGTATTATATTTGTGGATACTTTCGGGTCGGCGGTGTAATAATACATTAACTATCGCTTATCCATATTCTGGCTATAGTTTCCGGGAAAGCGCGGCAGCCCGGCGAGTCAAAAAAAACAAATTCTGCCGCGCAGAAATGAGGATAAAAACTATGAGTACTAAAAGATTTGCAAGCCTGATGCAGGGCAAGGATGCCGCGCTCGTAATCAGCAGGAAACAGGATTTCTTTGTTTCGGAGTGGTACACTTACTGGATTGACAACTTCAAAGCAACCACGGTCAAAAAGGGAACACTGGAAAGTTACAACAAGATTTTTCATCTGTACATCGAACCTTTCCTGGGCGACCGCAAGCTCTCGGAAGTCACAAGCCAGGAAATCCAGGTTTTCTACAACGAGCTGGCGAAAAATGACTATTCCAAGTCAACCATCACCCTGGTTCACGCCCTTGTCACCAACATGTTCCGCCACGCATACCGTCTTGAACTGATCCAGAAAAATCCGATCGACCATATCATACTGCCGCGCGGCCGCCAAAAGCAGGAACGCCATGTGCTCACGCGAAACGAACAGGATATCCTGCTCCGCTACCTGGTTGGCAACGAAATCGAGGAGCTTGTTATATTTGCACTGGCAACCGGGATGCGCCTGGGCGAAATGACGGGTCTTACCTGGGAGAATGTTGATTTTGAGAAAAACGAAGTGTATGTAAAAGAAATTCTAAAAAGAGATCCAAATGGTAAATTTTACAAAGATATTCCAAAAACATCCAAGAGTTTAAGAACGATCCCGATGCTCCCCCAGATTGCCGAACGCTTGAGGAAACTGAAAAAATTCCAAGAAAAAAAGAAGCTTGCAGGGCGCATGCCGCGCGCTAACGAATACGAATCACTCGGGAAATTAGTCTTTACCCGCCCGGACGGCTCCCCGTACAGCGACTTGCAGCTCTGCCGCATATTAAAGCGAATTGTCACGGAAATCAACCGCGACGATATTGAATTCCCAAGCATCACACCGCACTGTCTGCGGCACACTTTCGCAACGCGCGCGCTTGAGAACGGCATCTCAGCCAAGGTAGTCCAGGAATTCTTAGGGCATAGCAGTGTAAAACTGACTCTTGATCTGTACACCCATGTTATGCATCACACCAAGGCAGAAGAAATGCAGAAATTATCCGAATTATTCTAAAATAACATTCCCCGGCAGACGTTCTTGAACAAAGCTTTCCTGTGTCTAACAATTCTGCTATTTCTATAATCTGTGCCGTCTGGCGGGGAAATTCTACAATTATTCCTAATATTTTCTATTTTAATTTATATCCGTTCTTATTCATTTGTTTTCCTCTTAATCATCCATATCCTCACTTGTATTTCCTTGCATATTTAACCTACCAATTATATCAGGTGGGGGTGCAAGCCCCATCTGTCAAGCTGCTATAACAGCAATAGTGCTGAATCTTTCATTTAGCCAAGCCTGCAAATCCGCCCGACCGCCTCGACCGTATTCTCATATGAGCCGAATGCTGTGAGCCTAAAGTACCCTTCGCCGCTCGGTCCAAAACCCGCCCCCGGCGTTCCGACCACATTCGCATTTGCAAGCAGGTAGTCAAAAAACTCCCAGGAACCCATGCCCTGCGGTGTCTTGAGCCAGACATAAGGGGAATCCACACCGCCCGAAACAGTGTAACCAGCCGCTTTTAAGCCATCAAGAATCACCTTGGCATTCCTCATATAATAGCCGACCATCTCTGCGACCTGCTTTTTCCCTTCCTCGCCATAAACTGCCTCGCCCGCCCTCTGAATAATATATGGTGCACCGTTAAACTTTGTCCCATGCCGCCTTGCCCAGAGCGCACCAAGCGGCACACCATCCACCATAAGTTCCTTTGGAACAACGGTATAGGCAAGGCGCGTACCAGTAAATCCCGCATTCTTTGAAAAACTGCGCAGCTCAACCGCACAGGTCTTTGCTCCATCACATTCATAGATGCTGTGCGGCACGCCCGGACGGGAGATATATGCCTCATAAGCCGCATCAAAAATAATGACCGCCTTCTTCTCGTTGGCATAATCCACCCATACCTGCAATTCCTCTTTCTCCAATGCCGCCCCGGTCGGATTATTTGGGAAGCACAGATAGATAATATCCGGCGTTTGCCCTGGCAGCTCAGGTACAAAATTATTCTCCATCGTACACGGCATATAGATAACATTGCTCCAGCGCCCCGTCGCAGTGTCATAACTGCCGCTTCTCCCCGCCATCACATTGGAATCCACATAAACCGGGTAGACCGGGTCGCAGACTGCAATCTTTGAATCCGGCGCGAAAACCTCCTGGATATTGGCGGAATCACTTTTCGCGCCGTCGCTGATAAATATTTCGTCGATCGAAAGTTCCACCCCGCGGCTTTTAAAATCATGCTCCACCACGGCGCTGCGCAAAAACTCATACCCTAAATCCGGGGCGTACCCCCTGAAAGTTTCCTGCACCGCCATCTCATCCACTGCCCGATGCAGCGCCGCAACCACAGCCCCTGGAAGCGGCAGGGTCACGTCGCCGATTCCCAGACGTATCACGTTTTTGTCCGGGTGTGCCTTCTGGTACTCCGCCACTTTTTTTCCAACCGTGGAAAACAGATAACTTCCCTGCAATTTTAGAAAATTTTCGTTTACCTTTGCCATATTCCCGCTCCTTTTCTTCCAATTATTTACAATTTTCCCCGGAACACCTCCACAGCCGGTCCGGTCATATGAACCTGCCCCCCCTCCCCGTCATATCGGATATGGAGGTTTCCTCCCAACATATGCACCGTCACTTTCCCGTCGGTGTATCCATTTATAACGGATGCCACCGCGCTTGCGCATGCACCCGTCCCGCAGGCCCATGTTTCACCCGAGCCGCGCTCCCAGACACGCATATTAATATTTTCGCGGTCAAGCACCTTTACAAACTCCGTATTTACGCGCTCCGGAAACATTTCATGCCGCTCAAAAAGCGGTCCTATTTTCTCGATCGGAAAATTTTTCGTATCCTCCACAAAAATTACCGCGTGCGGGTTGCCCATGGAAACTGCCGTTATACGGTACTTCCTCCCGTCCACGGTCACCGGCATATCAACCACACTCTTCCCCTCAGCCACCACCGGGATTTTTTCCGGCTCAAAAACCGGGACTCCCATTAAAACAGTAACTTCCGACACCTTATCCCCGCTTACATTTAGCGATAAATATTTTGTCCCCGCAAGTGTTTCAACCGCAAGCTCCCTTTTTTTAGTCATTCCGTGGTCAAACACATATTTCCCAACACAGCGGATCGCATTTCCGCACATCTTTCCCTGCGAGCCGTCCGCATTATACATTTCCATGGTAAAATCATCCCGAGAAGAAGGCTTGATTAATACCAGACCGTCCGCCCCGATCCCGAAATGCCGGTCGCTTACCTTTCTCGCTAACGCGGGAGCATCCTCAACTTTCTCCTCAAAACAATTGATATATACATAATCATTTCCACAACCCTGCATCTTTGTAAATTTCATAGTTGCCCTCTTTTTCCCTCCTACAACATACCAATCACCATCTGCGCCATCTCAAGAAGGTTTACACCGCTCTGCATACTGTTTTTCTGGAGATAGCGGTGCGCCTCCTCCTCCGTCATATGGTTTCGCTGCATCAGAATCAGCTTTGCCTCCTCAATCACCGCGCGCTCCTTCTCGCCGCGCACCTTAGGCTTCTTGCGCTCCCTGCGTTTTTTCATTATGTAGCTTTGCGCCATGACCCGCAGGGTATCCAGAAGATCCTTTGTTTTTAACGGCATTGCAACCGACAGGATGCCGCTCCCGTTAAGTTCCGCAATCCTCGCCGCCGAGGCAATCAGCAACATTTCAAATCCCTCCGGCAAATAGCGGTTTATCTCCACACAATTCATATCCGGCATCCGGTAGCCGCAGACCACAATCCCCCCGTCCAACTCGTTCGCAACGCTGATTGCCTGTGCGCCCGTGGTGCAGACCGCATGGACTTCAAAGCCATTTCGGACGAACAGGGACTTCATATTTTCAGCATCCTCCATTCTCGGAAAAATAATGATAATGCTAAACATTAAAGCCCACCTCCGTTTCCGCCTGTTTACCGCCGGATAAACCTGTCCCATAAAACAGTATTAAAAGCGATCGATATACTGGGCAACCTCCCACGCGGAAACGCTCATCCGGTACTCTTTCCACTCCTCGCGTTTTTGTGCCAGGTAATTGCCCATCAGTTCCTCCCCGAGCACCTCCCTCAAAAGCCCGTCCTGCTCTAATGCTTCAAGTGCACTGAAAAGATCCTTTGGCAGATTCTTTATCCCGAGTCCATCTCTCTCCGACTGCGCCATTTCAAAAATATTTCCGTCAACACTTTTTGGCGGCTGTAATTTACTTATGATTCCGTCCATCCCTGCGGCTATGCAGACAGCAAGCGCAAGATAAGGATTTGCACAGGGGTCGGGACAGCGCAGTTCGATGCGGTTTACCCTGCCGTTCTTTAAACCGGTGCGCACTAACGCCGTGCGGTTTGCCGCCGCCGACCACGCGATATAAACCGGCGCGCCATAGCCGGGCACAAGGCGCTTATATGAATTGACAAGCGGGTTTGTAATTGCCGTGATCGCGCCGATATGCTCCAATATCCCCGCAACAAAATATTTCCCCACCTCGCTGATGCCATCCTCCTCTTTTGGATCACTTAACAAATTTATCCCGCCCGTATCATGCAGGGAAAAATTAAGGTGCATGCCCGAACCCTCAACCCCTGATTTCGGCTTTGGCATAAAAGTTGCGTGCAGGCCGTGCCGCCTGGCAATTGTGCGCACCACCATCCGGAATGTCATCAGATTATCCGCCGTGGCAAGCGCCCCCGCATGGCGGAAATCAATCTCGTGCTGCGCCGGCGCATTGGCATGGTAGGAAGCTTCTATCTCGAAACCCATCTCCTCAAGTGTCATAACCATTTCCCTGCGCGCGTTCTCGCCGGAATCGACAGGGCCGATATCAAAAAAACCGCCCTTTTCTTTTGTCTGTGTTGTCGCACTGCCGTCCTGCGAGAGATCGAACAGGAAAAACTCGCACTCCGGTCCCGCCTTTATGCGGTATCCAAGCTCCCCCGCCTGCTGCAAAACCTTCCTCAATATATGGCGCGAATCCCCCCAAAACGGCGTGCCGTCCGCCCGGTACAAATCGCAGATAAAACGCGCCACCTTTCCCTGCTGCGGCCTCCACGGGAAAATCTCGAAGGTGTCAAGATCCGGATAAAGATAGATATCCGGCTCCTGCATCGACATAAAACCCTCAATTGCCGAACCGTTAAACACGCACTCGTTCCCAAGCACCTTCTCGAGCTGGCTTGTCGTAACCGCCATGTTTTTAAAATTGCCGAACATATCGGTGAACTGGAGCCGGATAAACTCCACATCCTCCTCCTCCACAAAATGGATAATATCCTGCTTTGTGTAATGCATCTCTTCGCCTCCTTCACGCCGTTTAAAAGCCACAGCATTCTCCGCATCTGGAAATTTTTGTAAATTTATTATTTTAAAAACCCGTTTACAATCTGTGCTTCTGCTTCCGCCTCGGTAAGACCTAGCGTCATCAGCTTGACAATCTGTTCGCCGGCAATTTTCCCGATCGCCGCCTCATGGATCAGGCTTGCGTCAAGATGGTTTGCAGTAATCTCCGGGATCGCACTTACACTGCCCTCATCCATTAAAATGGCATCGCACTCGCTATGTCCCATGCACTTGTTATTCCCGTTTATTTTCGACAGAAAAACCTGGTTTGAATGCCCTTTTGCAACCGAGCGGGAAATCAGGCTCACCTTACAATCCTCCCCGTTAAGATCCACGGTAAAATCTGTTTTTGCCTGCTGCATGCCGTGCGTCATAATCTTTTCTTTAATCACAAGCGCCGCGCCGCCTAAAAGTGTTGCTTTGGTCGTGCGCACCGTCGAATCCACTCCCCCGATCTGAACCGTATCCATCTCAAGGTAACTCCCCTCGGAAAGTTCGATAATGGTCTGCGGGTTGAGCACGCGCTCCCCCAGACCGTCGCCGGTGCCATAATGCTTCTCAATATATTTCACCTTCGCATTTTTCCCGACATAAAAGGCATGGATTCCATCGTGCTGTGATTTCGCATCACCGCCGTTGTGGATTCCGCAGCCCGCCACAATCGTAACATCCGCATCCTCCCCGATATAAAAATCATTGTAGACCATATCGGTGATACCGCTCTGGCTTAAAACCACCGGGATATGCACGCTCTCATTCTTTGTCCCCGGCTTTATCACAATATCAATCCCCTGCTTATCCGTCTTTGTCACAATATCAATATGTTCCGTTGTATTGCGCGCCTCCCCCTTGCCGTTGACGCGGAAATTATAGGCACCCTGCGGCACCTCGTGCAGGTCTGCCACCTGCTTTAAAAGCTCCATCTGTATCTGATCCATACTCTACCTCTTTCTATAATTAATACGCCCTATAACCATTTGTAAACTTATTCTTTTGTAAACTGGCACCCAACCGCAGTGGTTCCCAAAATCCCCGGAAGAATCTCCTCCCTTGGACCCGATTTCGCTACCCGTCCTTCCACTACCACAATAATCTCATCGGCAATATTCAAGATTCTCTCCTGATGTGAGATAATCATAATCGTGCCATGCGTTTCATCATGCATTTTCTCAAACACCTTTATCAGGTTCTTAAAGCTCCACAAATCAATCCCCGCCTCGGGTTCATCGAAAACGGTAAGCTTCGTCTTGCGCGCCAGCACCGTTGCAATCTCAATGCGCTTTAACTCACCGCCGGACAAACTTGCATTGACCTCGCGGTTAATATAATCCTTCGCACACAAACCGACCTCGGAAAGATAATTGCAGGCGCGCGCCGTGCTGATATTCTCCCCCGCGGCAAGCCCGATCAGGTCCCTTACCGTAATCCCCTTAAAGCGCACCGGCTGCTGGAAGGCAAAGCTGACACCTTTTTTCGCCCGCTCCGTAATTCCAAGCCCCGTAATATCCTCGCCATCCAAAAGAATCTGTCCCTTTATCGGCTGTTCAATCCCGACAATCAGCTTTGCAAGCGTGGATTTCCCGCCTCCGTTAGGGCCTGTAACCGCAATAAACTTATTGTCCGGGAGCGTCAAGTTCACATCGCGGATGATTTCCTTAACCGTACCACCCTCCCCCGCCTCAAATGATATATGCTTTAATTCTAACATAAAAAACCTCCATAATTTTACTTTTGACATCCAGGGTTACTTCCTGCTGCCAGCCGGAACCCAGTATAACACAGAATTTTGATTTTTTCCATAAAAAAACGCAAGTAACCCCATCGAAACAGCGCCCTTGCCTTCTAATTCTTTGTAAATTCTGTAAAATTTTTAATAACTGTGTAATCTAGATTTGACATCCACAGCATTTTCCTATATAATAGCACCAAATGGGCAGTGTGGCAAGATATTTTTTTAGATGGAATGTACTGTAATATTTTTCCAATTTTATAGACAATCATTCTTCCGGATAAAAATTTATTTTTGCTGTCCCTGTCCAAAATATAATAAAATAGGAGTGTGATTTTTGTGCCCCCCAGTGTCGCGGTTAAATTTGTGATACTATTGATCCTGTTAATGTTATCCGCCCTGTTTTCCTCGGCGGAAACCTCCCTCACCACGGTAAGCAAACTGCGTGTGCGCAGCCTTGCGGAAGACGGGAACAAGCGTGCCCGTGTCCTGTTAAAGCTGGTTGAGAACCCTGCCAATATGTTGAGTGCCATCCTTATCGGCAACAACGTGGTAAACCTGTCCGCTTCCTCCCTCACTACTTCCGTAGTACTCGAGCTGTTTGGAAGCCAGGGCGCAGCGATTGCGACGGGTATCTTGACGCTTTTAATCCTGATCTTCGGCGAGATCACCCCAAAGCGCCTTGCCACGCTGCACAACGAGAAGATGGCTCTGATGTACGCACCGCTTTTTATGACATTTACCAGGCTGCTGACCCCGGTTATCTTTATCGTAAACAAACTTTCATTCGGCGTTATGTTTATCCTTCGCATTGACCCAAACGAAAAAGCAGCGCCAATTACGGAGAGCGAACTGCGAACCGTTGTGGATGTCAGCCATGAGGAAGGGGTACTCGAGAACGAGGAACACCAGATGATTACAAATGTGGTGGATTTTGGCGATTCGCTCGCAAAGGATATTATGGTACCGCGCATTGACATGGTATTCGCAAACAGCGAAATGAGTTACGATGAGCTGATGGCAGTTTTCCGCCAGGATCTGTACTCCCGCATGCCGGTTTATTCCGAGACAAGGGACAATATCATCGGCGTTATCAACCTGAAAGATATATTCTTCTACGAAGGAAAAGCGGAGGATTTTAAGATCCAGGATTTTCTCCGCGAACCGTTCTTTACCTACGAATTTAAGAAAACTTCCGAGTTGATGAGCGAAATGCGCAAGAACAACACGGCGATGGCGATCGTGCTCGACGAGTACGGCGCGACAGCCGGTCTGATTACTCTTGAGGATCTGTTAGAGGAGATCGTCGGTGAAATCCGCGACGAATACGATGCGGATGAGGTGGATTCCATACGCGCCATATCGCCTGACGAATATATTGCGGAAGGCGCGGCAAAACTAGACGATATCAACGACGCGTTCGGCCTGAAATTAGAATCCGACGACTACGATTCAATTGCCGGACATATTATAAACAGGCTTGAACACCTGCCCCATATGGGCGAGTCCATCCAGGAAGAAAACGTGGTGTTCACTGTGAAATCCATCAGCAAAAACCGGATCGATACGGTACATATCCGGCTGCTGCCAAAAGAAGAAGGGGAAACGGAATCTGAGGATGATTAAAGACTGATCGGTATACCGGAGCGCGTGCCGCTTTAGCGGCTTGCTTTAAAAAAGGGCTGTTGCAAAATTTTGCAACAGCCCTTGCTCATTTACATGGTAACCTGGGCAAGCTTTTCCAGAAACTGTGCTGTTTCCTCAAACCAGCTAATCCCAAGCTCCTCAATCTCCCCGTTGTCCGCTGCCCTGGCCACTGCCGGGTCAACCGGAATTTTTGCTAGTACCGGGAGCATGTATTTTTCTGCGATCCCGTCTATCCGGCTCTCGCCAAACACCGGCATGTGCTCACCACATTTGCTGCACACCATATAGCTGTAATTCTCAACAAACCCAAGCACCGGAATCTCCATCTCCTCCGCCATATTTACTGCCTTTGCAACAATCATGCCCACCAACTGCTGCGGGCTTGTTACAATAATCGCACCCTCAACCGGCAGCGACTGGAACACGGTTAGCGGCACATCCCCCGTTCCCGGCGGCATATCCACAAACATATAGTCGATATCCCCCCATACAACCTCGCTCCAGAACTGCTTTACAGTACCCGCAATCACCGGTCCGCGCCAGACAACCGGCGTTTCCTCATCGTCAAGCAAAAGATTCACACTGATAACTTTGATGCCATTCTTTGTCACAGCCGGCAGAATACCGCGGTTGTCCGCAGTTACCTGCCCGTGCAGGCCAAATCCTTTCGGGATGGAAGGTCCCGTTGCGTCCGCGTCGAGAACCGCCACTTTATAACCCTTCTTTTGCATCTGGACTGCGAGCGCACTGGTGACAAAGGACTTGCCGACACCTCCCTTGCCGCTCATCACGGCAATCACATGTTTTATATTGCTGTGCGCGTTCATCGGCACGGCAAAATCCGCCTTCCCCATTTTTCTTGCCGAACAGCTCTCCCCACAGGAATCACAGTTATGACTGCAATTTTCAACTGCCTCATTTCCCATTGTATTCTCCTCTCTTTCCAAAAATTTACATTTTTCCCAGTTAATACTTTTTCAGCAAATACTCCGCCTATTTTTACATCACCAAAAAACTTTTTATGGCGCAGTATCCTTTCTACAAACTGACTTTCTTTTTCAGCATCCAGGCAATCGCCGGGTAGGCAAGCGCCGCTGCCATCAGTGAGATAAGGATTGCCACAAGATGCGCGGCATTGCCGGAAAGCGGCTTTGTCGCCGTACTGCGGATATTTGCGACCACCACTTCAATCGCCAGAAAAACAACAAAACTGACAACTCCCCGCAGCTTTGAATTCGCCATAAAAGTAGCGCTGAGCGTTATCGCAAGCATCGCAAGGATAACCACTGAAATCCACCCGATCACCACTTCCGCGATACTGATGGCAATTACACCCGCATCGATATCAAGCGAAAAAAACTGGTGCAGTACCATCTTTACCGTTTCAAGGAACTGGTCAACCTCCGCAAAGCGCGCTGCCACCGCAAACACGTCCGCAAACGCCACCACACCGAAAACTGCCGAAGTCACGATGATCTGGAGCATGGCGGACAGGATTTTTGCACCCATCACGGAAAATGTGCTTTCCGGTACCATAAACAACATATAACTCTGCTTCGTCCTCAGATCATTATTATAGGTCATAATACATTCAAAAGATACATAAAAAATTCCCGCAAAAGCCAAGATGACCAAAAAAAGAACCGCGCGCATTGTTGTTTCCTGGTTCACTGCAATAACACCATACAGAAAATAAACTTCCAAAAGTAAGAGAAGCGCAAGAAGCAATAGTTTTGACATAAGCTGCTTGCGGAATTCATATTTCATTAATTTTAACATAATATTTCCCCCGTTCCTTCTAAAATCATGTGCACCATACGTATTATTTTTATGTATTCAGGCATAGATTTCCTTATAAAGTTCCACAATGGTCTTCCCATGCTGGTTCCTGAGCATTTCTGCCTCCCCGGAAAGCACAATGCTGCCCTCCTTTACAAAAACCGCATCGTCGATAAACTTCTCCAGCTCATCCACCAGATGGCTCGACATAACAATCGTGGCATTCTTATCCGCAACCTCCATAACCGCCTCGATAATCTGTTCCCTCGCAATAATATCAATCCCGTTTAACGGCTCATCAAGCAGGTAGAGGGAAGCGCGGCGCGCCAATGTTGCCGCGAGTTTAAGCTTTGCGGCAAGCCCCGAGGAAAGCGTCTTCGCCTTATCCTGCATGCGCAGCCCCAGGCGCTCCACTAGATTTACATATTTTTCCATATCAAAATCTTCGAAAAAATCTTTGTAATACTTCCCCACATCCTTCGCCGTCATATAGCTGTAAAAGAATGGCTCTGTTGACATATATGCTATATGTTTTTTTGTTTCTTTTCCGATCGGCTGTCCAAAAAAAGTGATGGTTCCCGCATTTGGCGCAATCAGTCCGGACACCATCTTCATCCAGGTGGTCTTACCGCTGCCGTTTGGTCCGAGCAGCGCACAGACCCGCCCCTCCCCAATTGACAGGCTGATATCACGCACCGCAATTTTTCCCAGATATTTTTTCTCAAGATTCCTGCATTCAAGCATAATATTTACCCCCTTTAAAGCTTACTCCAGTTTACACCACTTTATGCTATTTGACAAGACGGGGGCGTTTATTTTTTTCTTACAATTTGGTTAAAATCAGGCTAAATTTACGATACTATTTTAGTTAATCTGTCAATTGTGTCAGGTGGAGTGCAAGACCCATCTGACAAACAGCGATCGTAGCATAGAGATATAATTTCCTTTGATATATAACAATTTGAGGCTTGTTTTCTTCCTTCCCATGCTTTATAATAAGCAGTTAGGAAATAACAGGCTCTGACAAAAATGAAGTATGGAGGTATCTATGAAACATGTAATCAGCCCGCTCGACCTTTCCACGCAGGAACTTTCAGACATCCTCTCCCTCGCTGGAAAAATTCTTGACGATCCAAAAAAATATTTTGGATGCTGCCACGGTAAAAAACTTGCCACTCTTTTTTATGAACCAAGTACCAGAACCCGCCTAAGCTTTGAAGCTGCAATGCTTAATTTGGGCGGGAGCGTACTTGGTTTTTCTTCTGCCGATTCCTCCTCCGCCGCCAAGGGTGAGAGTGTATCGGATACCATCCGCGTCGTTTCAAGCTACGCCGATATCTGCGCAATGCGCCACCCAAAAGAAGGTGCGCCCTATGTCGCCTCCATCCACTCCTCAATCCCCGTGATAAACGCGGGGGACGGCGGGCACAATCACCCGACCCAGACCCTGACCGACCTTTTTACAATAAAAACGCTGAAAGGCCGTCTTGACCATCTGACCATAGGTTTCTGCGGCGACCTGAAATTTGGCCGGACTGTCCACTCCTTAATCAATGCAATGGTGCGCTACCCGGGTTCCCGCTTTATCCTGATCTCGCCGGATGAGCTTCGCATCCCGACCTACCTGCGCGAGGAAGTACTTGAAGCGGGAAATATCCCATACCAGGAAACAAAAGCACTTGAAGAAGTTATGCCGGAGCTTGACATCTTATATATGACCCGCGTTCAAAAAGAGCGCTTCTTCAACGAGGAAGATTATATCCGCTTAAAAGACAGCTTTATCCTGGACGCTTTAAAAATGCAGTACGCAAGAAGCG
>ERZ808051.1810-NODE-1810-length-12647-cov-10.657916_pt1 | contig 12647 bp, 7 predicted proteins | sample MGYA00380199_ERZ808051 | MGnify/ENA primary metagenome ERZ808051 (study PRJEB31490, sample SAMN06133391) | mouse gut metagenome | isolation source: J11 | host: mice | place: China: Chengdu | collected 2015-05 ...
GTCTATGAGGGGAAGAAAAATTTTTATTGCGACAACCGGGACTGCCAATTTTCCATGTGGAAGAATGACCGCTTTTTCACGGGCAAGAAAAAGGAGCTGACAGCCACCGTTGCCGCCGCTTTACTTAGCAAAGGCAGGGCAGCCATGAAAGGCTTGTATTCCGAGAAAACGGGCAAGACCTATGACGCTGACGTGCTGCTTGCGGACACGGGAGAAAAGTATGTCAATTACAAGATTGAGCTGAAAAAGACCAAAAAGCCAAAACCCAAGAAGTAACCCACAGAAGAATAGCAAGCATAGGGATTGAGTACCCAATCCCGTAAATTCCCACTTTCCCGCCCTGCGGGACTTGTGGGAATTTTACTTGTTGGGAAGTGTCCCAAACCCTCTTGATAAACCAAAAAAATTGAAAGGAGCTTTGCCTATGAAAGATGATTTTTCCGTGCTGATACAGAACCGCACCGAATTTGAAAACCACAACCCGGCGGGCGTATATCTCTCCCTGCCTGCCACAAAAGAAGAACTCCATGAAGCCATGAAAGCACTGAACATCACAGCCGACAACCCGCATGATTTTTTCTTGAACGGCTATTCCACGGACGAGAACAGTCGCATTGAGATACCCTTTGACTGGATAAGGGACGGCGACCTTGACAAGATAAATTACCTTGCCGCAAGACTGGAAGAAATGACAACGGAGCAGCTTGAAAAACTGGACGCTGTTATGCACAGCGACTTCAAGCCGGACAGCCTTGACGGGCTTATCAACCACACCTACAACACTGATTTTTATTCCTATATCCCCGACATTTTCAGCTATAAGGAATTGGGCGATTATTTCCTCAATGACAGCGGCAAAGTACAAATGCCGGAGCATTGGAAAGCGGGGATTGACAAGGAAGATTTTGGATATAACGCAGCACTCCATGAGGACGGGAAGCTGACCGACCACGGATATATCGCAAGAAGCGGGACGGAATGGAAAGAGCTTTATAACGGGAACGAAATGCCGGAGCAATACCGTATCATGGGCTACCCCGAAGCGGAACGCACCGCCCCGGAAAATGCGGAAATGGAAACCGCACCCGTACAGACCTTAGACCCGCAGGCAGTAGCCGCCGCCAACCCCTCACGCCCTATCGAGCTGAAAGCACAGAAGCCCGCCGAGAAGATGAAAGAGATCACTGACAGACTGGAAGCGGGCATACAGGAATTGTTTGACAGCGACCGCTTCAAAGAGTATTTGCAGGTAATGTCAAAGTTCCATAATTACAGCTTCAACAATACCCTGCTGATTGCCATGCAGAAGCCGGACGCTACCCTAGTAGCAGGCTACAACTCATGGAAAAACCTGTTCGGGCGGCAGGTTGCAAGGGGCGCAAAAGGTATCAAGGTGCTTGCGCCGTCCCCGTACAAAATCAAGAAAGAAATAGATAAAATCGACCCCAAGACACAAAAGCCCGTGACCGATAAAAACGGGAAGCCCGTCAAGGAAGAAACGGAAATAACCGTCCCGGCGTTCAAGGTTGTTTCCGTCTTTGACGTATCGCAGACCGAGGGAAAGGAGCTTCCCTCTATCGGCGTTGACGAGCTGACCGGGGACGTGGAACATTACGCCGATTTCTTCAAGGCAGCGGAGCTTTCCGCACCCGTCCCGGTTGGTTTTGAAAAGATAGAAAGCGGCGCAAAGGGCTACTACTCCCAGACCGACAAGCGCATAGCCATTAGCGAGGGCATGAGCGAGTTGCAGAACATTAAAACGCTGATACATGAAACCGCACACGCCAAGCTGCATGACATAGATTTGAACGCACCCCTGGAGAAGCAGGCAGACCGACCAGACCGCCGCACCCGTGAGGTACAGGCAGAGAGCATAGCCTACGCCGTGTGCCAACACTACGGGCTTGACACTTCCGACTACTCCTTTTCCTATGTGGCACAATGGAGCAGCGGGCGGGAGCTTGCCGAACTGAAAGCGTCCCTTGAAACAATCCGCAATACTGCTTCCGAACTGATAAAGGATATAGATAAAAATTTTGCGGAACTGACAAAGGATAAGGAGCAGGCACAGGCACAGGAAACGCCGGAAAACGAACCCACGCCGGAAGAAAAACAGCCGGAGCAGGAAGAAAAAAGCGAACCCGCCGCAGAGCCGCCGCAGGAGGAAAAAGCGGACGCAGCCGACACGCCCCCGGAGGAAAAGAACGCCCCGGAAGAACCCGCAAAAGATGATATGCAGACGGAGCAATCAGAGGAAGATAACTTCCCAATCCCCGACCCCAACGGAGAGCCGATTGTCACTATTATTTGGAGCGAACACAGCCGCTTCCATGACGGCGAAACAATGAGCCTTTCCGAAGCAAACGCACTTATCGGAAACCTTGACGCAGCAGTTACAAAAGAGGACGGCTATTATAAGACCAAGTTCCGCATTGACTTTGTAATGGACGGACAGCCCGATTATTACGGCGGGCGGCAGGACTTAGGGGACGGGGACGGCACACTCATAGAGCATATCGAAGATTACCACGCCTACTATGAGAATAACAGCGAATGGGAAAATTATATTTTACACAATGAGGGAAAGGAAGCACTGGAAGCGGACAAGGCACAGCGGGAAATGATTTTACATGAGTTTGTCCCTTTTCTGAAACTGCATGACAACCTTTCCAAAATGGAGCAGATTGCAACAAAAGCACTGGAAGAAAACGGAACCATGACAAGCACCGAAACCGCCTACCACACCGCCATGAAAGACTATGTTTCCAAGTGCCGGACAATGGTAAACAGCGGGAATTATGAGCTGCCACCCGCCCCGCAGCTTAAACACTTTGACACGGAGCTTGAAACCTACAAGGAACACGTCAAGGAGGAAATCGCACAGGAAGCAGCCGCCGCAGGAATGACCGTTGAGGAATATGCCGCAAACGGTTACGAGCCATACGCCGCAGAACTGCCCGACCCGTCTATCAGTGTAAAAGATATGCAGGAATACGGCTACTCATGGGACGGTATGCTGCCCCTAAAGAAAGAAGCCGCCCTGCACCTTTACGAAAAAGAGGATATGCAGATTTTCCTGCTCCATGAGGACGGGAGCGAAAGCATACCAGAGAACACAGGGAATATAAAAGCCCATGCGGAGAAAGGCGGCATTTTCGGCGTACACAAGGAGGACTGGAACGCCCTCACGGAATACCGTGCCATGAAACAGGAATTAGCCGGGAACGAAGCCACAAAGGAAATGTTGCACGAATACGGTGCAAAAGAGCAGGCAGGCGACACCTTTACCATTTACCAGTTGAACGACAACGCCGCCAGAGATTACCATTTCCGACCCCTTGAAGAATTGCAGGAAAAAGGACTTGCGGTAAACATGGGAAACTATGATAAAGTCTATGACGCTGCACTCACGCCGGATATGAGTTTAGGGCGCATTTTTGAGAAATTCAACTTTGACCGCCCGGAAGATTTCAAGGGACATTCCCTTTCTGTTTCTGACGTGGTAGTGCTTCATCAGAACGGCACGGACACCGCCTATTATGTAGACAGCAGCACCTTTGTTGACGTATCAGAAACTTTCCTGCATGAGAACCCACTAAAAGCCGCCGAACTTTCCACGGAACAAAACGCAAACATGATTGACGGCGTTATCAACAACACCCCAAACACGGACGCACTGGAAGCGCAGGCAGCCGCCGGGGAGCAGATCTCACTTGCCGACCTTGCGGACACAATACAGAAAGACCGGGAAGCCGCCGAGCCGGACAATGCCCGTATCACAGCCGCAGCAAAAAGCCGCTATGACGGCATGGTTGCCCTTTTTACTATGGACGACAAAACCTATATCGGGAAAAGCGAGAACTACGACAATAAGGGACACTATGACAACACGGACAATTCCCTGCTCTACGTTTCTGGCTGCCAAGCCGCCTTTACATTCCTTTCAAGCGAGGGCTGCATTTATCCGCAGGACGAAGCACTGAACCGGGGAATTTACACCAGAGAGGACTACGAAGAATTTTCACGCATTACGGACTTTTTAACGCAGGCAGGCTTGACCCCGGAAAAAGAATTTTATTTTGACGGCAAGCCCTTTTCCCTGCATGACGACACGCCGGAGCAGGCAGCCCCGGAAACCAAAACGCCCTATTACACAATCAATGAGGGAGCTGCCCGCCGTGCCAATGATGTAAACAGCTTTTACGATTACAAGCCCGGCAGCGCAACCGCAGAATACAGACAAATGGTAGACAAAGCCGTGGAGATTGGGGAACGCCAGAAAAAGCGGGTAGACCCCATGTACCATGAAAAGATTGACAGCCTTGTTGACACCTACGCCCGGAAACTTGCGGAGAACATGAACAGCAGTTTTTCCATTGAAGCCCGTGTACCCTCTATCCTCATTACAGGCGGCTCTAATTTCCCGGTACGGAAGAAAGAAAAGCAGAACGCCGCCCGTGACAGGAACATGGAGGAATGGAACGACATACAGGGCTTGCTTGACAAGATACGCAGTACGGGCATGGGCGGTATCAGCGCAGACGACCCGCAGGCAGTACAAAAACTGGAAGCCAAACTGGAAAAACTGCAAGCGGCACAGGACACCATGAAAGCGGTCAACGCCTACTACCGAAAGCATAAGACCCTTGACGGCTGCCCCAACCTTTCCGCTGAAAGCATTGAAAAGATGAAATCGGAAATGTCGTCACAGTGGCACATAGAGGATAAGCCCTACCCCTCATGGGCTTTATCCAACAACAACGCAGAGATACGCCGCATAAAGGGACGTATTGCGGAGCTGACAAAGAAGCAGGAAACCGCCTACGCCGGGTGGGAATTTGACGGCGGCACAGTGGAAGCCAACAAAGAGGACAACCGCCTGCAAATCTTCTTTGAGGAAAAGCCGGACGAAAAGACCCGTGAAACCTTAAAGGAAAACGGCTTCCGTTGGTCGCCCAAAGCCGGGGCGTGGCAAAGGCAGCTAAACGACAACGCTATTTACGTTGCTGACCGCTTATCCTGCATACGCCCCCTATCCGGGAAAAGCCCCGTTGAGATACAAAAGGAAGCCCGTACAGCCGCCAAGACAGAGAAAAAGCCCTCTATCCGGGCGCAGCTTGCACTGGACAAGGAAGCCTTGAAATCTGCCCCCAAAAAGGCAGCGGAGAAAACGAAAAAGCAGGACTTAGAAAGGAGCTGACCCCATGCAGAAATTTGAAAACGTGGATATATTAAAGTCCCTTAAAGCAATCATGCAGACCCACACACAACACTTCCAGTCTGATTTTGACATAGACATAGAAACGCTAAAGCAGGCGGCGAAAAACCCGAACCCGGAGGATAAAAAGCAGTTCTGGTTATGCCGCCCCGCCGGAACGTGGTGCTTGCGGGAGCGTGACACTTTCATCAAAGGTTCACGGGAGCATAACACGTTCTGCTTTTATGCCGAGCAGACAAGGGACAAGATACTTGCCTATGCGGTGGAGCTGACGGGCATTGAGAAAGGCAGGGTAACGGGCAACCTCTACGAACTGGACTATAAAAAGCTCTATGAACACGTCAAGGACGTTTCCGTACCTGCCGGAAATACCAAGCTGATCTACGAGAACGGGGAACGAACGCAGGAAGCCGCAAGACGCATTACCGGGGACGCTGACCCCGGCTTAGGGAAATTTGTACGCTTTGAGGAACAGCCCAAAGACCCCGCCGCCTTGCAGACCGTACTTAGGGACGAGAAGCACAGCCGGGAGCATTTCAAAAGCGGCGACATAAAGGAGCATATCGAAAAACTGTCCGGCAAAGAGAAAAAAACGTCCCTGCGGGCGCAGCTTGCACAGGACAAAGAAACCGTAAAGACCGCCCCGAAAGAAACAAAAACCGTCCACAGGACGGTTGCAAAGACCAAAAACAAGGGATTGGAGGTATAGAAGCATGGGACAATTCATATTTGAAGAAATCAACCTTATCTGCTGTTACAGGAGGAAAACAAGAGCTGACACGGTGGCGGCAATGACCGCCGCCCTGCCCTACATGGAAACGGAGATACAGGAGCTTGCAGGGCGCACAGCGGAGAAGCTGAAGAAACTGACCGAAGAAAAATTTGCCGGGCTTGTGTTTCTGCCTGCTGAAAATATGGAGTAAATGAAATGCCGGGGGATAGTAGTCTGAGGATTGCTATTCCCCTTTTTTTGTTTATATTAACTCTGCATAGCAGATGTATACTATGTTGAAATTAACACTATTCCGTGAATTTCTCTTTTTAGCTCTTTCTTTTTACAAATTGATATGCTATAATGCTTATATCCTAAAAAAAGGGAGTTAAAAAATATGCGGCAAGGTATTCTTAAATAAAACTATAATCAAATAGTGGGAACAAAAAATTTTAAAATGCCTCTTTAAAATGAGGTTTGTTTTTTGTACCCAATTTAAGAATACTTTTACTTTATAGATTTTGACGTATCTAAATTGACTATTACTGCCTGCCAGTTTGTCATGTATATATGTCCATAAATATATTTCCCCAGTGGTAAAAGTATTTTACTGCTGGGGATTTTTATGCCCTTTAGGGCTTTGAATGGAGGACAATTACATGAAAATAATCAATATCGGCATTCTCGCCCATGTAGATGCAGGAAAGACGACCTTAACGGAAAGCCTGCTTTATACAAGTGGAGCGATTTTAGAATTAGGTAGCGTAGATAAGGGAACGACAAGGACAGACACTATGTTTTTGGAACGTCAGCGTGGAATTACCATTCAGGCAGCCGTTACTTCTTTCAACTGGAACGGCTACAAAATCAATATTGTAGATACTCCCGGACATATGGATTTTTTAACAGAAGTATATCGTTCTTTGTCTGTTCTTGACGGGGCAGTTTTAGTGATTTCTGCGAAAGACGGTGTACAGGCTCAAACCCGGATACTATTCCATGCACTCCAAAAAATGAATATACCAACAATCATTTTTATAAACAAGATAGACCAGTACGGAATTAACCTGCATAATACTTATCAAAATATCAAAGAAAAACTTTCGACTGATATTATCATTATGCAGAATGTAACATTGACTCCAGAAGTATCACTGGAAAATATCACAGATTTAGAAAAATGGGACGCTGTAATTGCAGGAAATGACAGACTTTTAGAAAAGTATATTACAGGGGAAACATTGACGGTACAGGAATTAAAACAGGAAGAATATGGACAGGTTCAGAAAGGTTCTTTGTTTCCTATATATCATGGAAGTGCAAAAAACAACATAGGGACACAACAGCTCATTGAAGTCATTTCAGATATTTTTTGTTCCGAAATGGATAAAAGCCAGTCAGAACTATGCGGAAGTGTTTTCAAAATCGAATATACAGACCGAAAGCAGAGATTAGCCTATTTACGCCTTTACAGTGGAACATTACACTTACGGGATACCATTATATTGTCAGAAAAGAAGAAAATGAAACTTACTGAAATGTATATTCCTTCAAATGGAGAAATGATACAGACGGAAATTGCCTGTTCCGGAGATATTGTTATTTTGCCTAACAATACATTAAAATTGAATGATATTGTGGGAAACGAAAAAATGTTGCCATGCAACGCATGGAATGACAATCCTGTACCCATGCTGCGGACAATGATTGAACCGATAAAACCAGAACAAAGAGAGTATTTATTGGACGCTCTTACAGAAATTGCAGATACAGATCCCCTTTTACGTTATTATGTTGATACGATAACACATGAAATCATCATTTCTTTTTTAGGAACGGTGCAGTTAGAAGTTATCTGTTCTCTGCTGACTGAAAAATACCATATAGACATAAACGTCAAAGAGCCTACGGTTATTTATCTGGAAAAGCCATTACAAAAGGCAGATTATACGATTCATATTGAAGTGCCGCCAAATCCTTTTTGGGCGTCGATTGGCTTATCGGTAACTCCGCTTCCAATAGGCAGCGGAATACAGTACGAAAGCAAAGTTTCCCTCGGTTACTTAAACCAAAGTTTCCAAAATGCAGTAATGGACGGTATTGATTATGGATTGGAGCAGGGATTGTATGGCTGGAAAGTAACAGATTGTAAAATTTGTTTTGAATATGGTGTTTATTACAGCCCTGTCAGCACTCCCGCAGATTTTCGCTTCCTTGCCCCTATTGTACTGGAACAAGTATTGAAAAAAACTGGAACGCAATTATTAGAGCCGTATCTTTCGTTTACTCTTTTTACACCGCAGGAATATCTTTCCCGTGCATATAACGACGCACCACAATACTGTGCAATTATTGAAACAAGCCAACCGAAAAATGATGAAGTCATTTTTACGGGACATATTCCTGTACGTTGTATTAGTGCATACCGTAATGCTTTAACTCTATATACAAATGGGCAAGCAGTTTGTTTGACAGAATTAAAAGGCTATCAAGCTGCTGCTTGTGAACCAGTTATTCAATCACGCCGCCCCAATAGCCGAATAGATAAAGTACGCCATATGTTTAATAAAAAAACTGAACACCTTTCTAATGAAGCGTAATAAAACTATCTAAGCAACAGAAAAAAGCTGAAAATTAGGAGGTGGCAACATAGGAAAAATAATTATACTTACATTTGATGATAAAGAAGAAAAGGCAGTTGAAAAAGTTATAGCCACCCTTGCTAATAACTTACAGTTGGAAACTATACAGCCGCCATACTCTCAAATACTCACTTTTTCGGAACTGGAAATAAGATTACATCAACATCGGGTATTTCAGAATGGAAAAGAGATACACCTTACCCGCCTTGAATACAGTACCCTTATATTCCTTGCTTCCAATCCGGGAATTGTGTTCACGCAAACGCAGATATTTGAAGCTGTTTGGAACATGGATAGCGAGAGCTGCCATTCAAGCGTTGTCAACGTGATTTATAACCTACGGAAAAAAATAGAGCCGGACAGCAAGAACCCGACCTATATAAAAACCGTGTTAGGTGTCGGCTATAAATTCAGTGCATAAACACCGGGAAATGACGATTGATAGACCGTCATTTCCCGGTGTCTTTTTCTGCTCTTGTGGACGCTTAGAAGCCCTTTCCGGGCGGCAATGGTTATATCCCCTGCCTGCGTTACAAAACGCCCTTAAAACGCCTTACACGCCGTCCTAACTGTCCGCATTACCTCTCTGTCTGCCTGTCCCGTTCCGGCTGCTTCGCCTGCCGCAAAATGCTGTCTACGTTCTGCTTAATCATATCATACTGTTTCACTTTCTTTTTTAGCTTTCCGTACTCTTGATACAGCTTATCCTTTTTCTCTGTCAGCTCCTTATACTCCGTGTGCAGCTTCTTGAAGTCGGGCAGCTTCCCGCCGTTCCTTGCCGCCTGCAACGTCTTAGCGGCTGCTTCGTGAATGATGATACTGCTTTCATTCCCCCGCAGGAATTTTTCTTTGTCCTTTGCCTTTTTGTATTCCGCATAGACCGCCTTTGTCTGTTGATATGCGGATATGTTTTTCATCAAAAGGGATATGTCGGACAACCTCTTTTCCAAGCCTTTCAGCGTGGCGGCGGTCTGTTCGCTCTCCGTATGCACTTCATCAAGAACCGCCTGCAACTGTTCATACTCTGAAATGTCATGCTCCGTGAGGAAATTCAAAGTCTTTGCCGCCTGTTTCAGATTGTGTATTTTCGCCCACTGTTCGTAGCCTTTACTTTCTGCCACCTTGATACTGTTCTGAATGTCAATCAGCATGGAGATACCCGCTTTTTCCTGCCTTAACGCTTTCGGCTTCGCCCGGTATGTCCCGGCAATCCTCTCCGTTATGGCTTCCACCGTGTAGGCTTCCCCTAGTGTCTTAGAGCGTGTAAAGCGTTCCTGCCCCGGCGCACGGAATGAAACGTACTTCCCCCGCTTGATCTCATAGCCTGCCGCTTCCATGAGCCGCAGGAAATCTTCAAAATCTTTCGCTTTGGGGATTGTATCATCAATCACGGCTTTCAGCTTCGCTTTCCAACTTGTGCCTTTCCGTTCAGCGTCCCATTCCGCATATTTCTTTCCCTTATTCTGCCCCGGCGTGACGACTGACAATCCGTGTTCTTTGCACAGCCTGTCACTCTCATTTCTTATCTGGTAATAGCTTTTCTTGTTGGAAACATACTTGCGGTGCGTGACAAAATCAACCGAGCAGAAAATGATATGGTTATGGATATGCCCCTTGTCTATGTGGGTAGTCAATACATACTCATACTTGCCGCCGAGAACCTTGTCCGCAAGCTCCTTTCCTATGCGGTGGGCTTCCTCATAGCTGACCTCTCCCGGCGCAAAAGACTGTATCAAGTGGTGTCCGAGGTTGTCCCCCTTGTCCCTTGCCTTTGAGAGTGTAAAGCCAAACTCAATATCTGCTGTTTCATAAGAGCAGCCGTAGGAAGAAATCAAAACCTTGTCGTCCGTCTTATCGGGATTGCAGATATAATCTATTGCCTTATTCAGCGTAGTTTTGATAGGGTGTATCTTTGTAACTGCCATATCTTCTCCAATGCCCCCTTTATTTCTTCCAAGTCCTCTTTATAGGCGTTCCCGGTGGAATTGACACGCCTTGCTATCTGGTTCACGTTCACGCCGACTTTCTGTATCTCTGCCGTCTGCTCCTTGATTGCGGAATAGTCTAGCTGAATGATGTAACCGTCAATCGCCATTTTCCGCAGGTATGCCCCCAAGTTGTCCGTTTGCAGCAGCTTCATTTTTTCCTCAATCAATGTGCGCTCCTGTTCCGTCACATAAAACTTTAACTGGATAGCTCTTTTTCTTTCTGCCATAGCTCCGCTTCCTTTCCGTTTTCTAAGAGGGTTTGGGACACTTCCCAACAAGCAAAATTCAACAAGTCCCGCCGGGCGGGGATTGGGAATTTTACGGGATTGGGTACTCAATCCCTATGCTTGCTATTCTTCTCCCTGTACCTACTACGCACTGGAAGCCCGAAATGGCAAACGGAAAGAAAAGTTTTTGAAAATCATGGAAAAAAGTCAATCCGGCATTTCCGATATATGGATAAAAATGTCATTCTTTGATGAAAGGCTTGATACAATCCCGATACAAACATGATAGAAACGTGATATTAGGGCTGTAACATTTTTACTGGAAAGCACACTAGACCTTTCCAAAAAAATCAAGGAGGTGCAGCCAATCCGTAAAAAAAATTTTTGTGGCAGGCACACCCGAAAAAGCACCCCGCACTTTGCACGGGAAACGCTGATTTACCAACGAAAACACCCCACTAAACACACCCGACTGATAACCACTTGCAGCCGGGCTTTTTTATGCTTTGTCGAAAACTTTTTGAAAATTTTTTTGAAAAAGTTTGCCATTTTCGCTTTCCAGTGCGTAGTAGTAACAGCACAGGAAAAAAGCACAGACTTTTTCCGCAGGCATGGGGAGGTGGCAGCATGAAGCCAGACCCGAAAGAAAAGCACAAGCAGCATACCTTTGACGCATACTGCAAACGCATATTGAGGAACGAAAGCAGGGATTACCACAGGCGCATGAACGTACTTAGGCAGTATGAGATACCCTTTTCCATGCTGCCGCAGGGAACGCTTGCACAGTTAAGCGCATGGGACAAGTATTTCAAAGATACATACCGCTTTGAAGCGAGGGGCTTTGAAATTTTCATAGCGGACGAGCTTCTAGCCGAAGCACTAAAGACCTTGCCAGAGGACAGGCTTGAAATCATTCTGCTGTATTACTTTTTGGGAATGAACGACCCGGAGATTGCAGCTCACTTGAACCTTTTGCGCCGGACGGTAGCCTACCGCCGGACAAGCTCTTTACAGGAACTAAAAAAATTCATGGAGGGAAATGCTGATGAATGAAACGACTTCCAACACGCCGCACTTACAGGACGGTAACGGTTTACTCCCTTACCCCGTCATTGTGTCGGCTGTTTCCGGGGACGTGGACGCTATGAATACCGTGTTGAAGCATTACGAGGGCTACATCACAACACTGTCAACACGAACCATGTATGATGAAGCAGGCTGCCCCCACCCGTGGTTAGACATGGAGCTGCGGCGCAGACTGGAAACCAAGCTGATTATAAAGGTTATGACCTTTAGCGTGGCTTAAAAGACAGGAAAAAAGAGGACAGGAAAGCACGGGCGGCATGACCGCCCGCCGCTTCTTGCCATTCCGCAAAAGTACATCTTCATGGTGTGCCTTTGCGGGCTGACAAGCCCCAAGAACTTTGACAAAGAAAGCGCACGGCGCAGCATAGGGCAATCGGACACGTTCAATATACGGCGAGCCTGCGGGCTGATACGCCAAGACCCCCGGCAAGGGGCGAGCGATACTATTCAGCGCACCGCAGGCGGCAAGAGGAAACTGCCGCCGCCATGACCCGCATATTGGTATAATGATACACCCGTATGACACGGCTACTCATAAGAATGAGAGGGGTGCAAGTCCCGTGGAGCTGCCAAGCCGTCCGAGCTGCCTTTCTTACTCAACTTTTTTGAAAAATAATAAAATTTATAGCGCATTTTTGCTGAAAATCTGTTATGATCGTAGACAAGATATTGAGGTTTCATTATCTGGTCTAGGAAAGGAGGGCTATGATAACCGTAACCAAAAAAGATTTAATTGCTCTGGGTTATGGGACTTCTTTTGCGGCTGACATTATA
>ERZ808051.1813-NODE-1813-length-12630-cov-4.356090_pt1 | contig 12630 bp, 8 predicted proteins | sample MGYA00380199_ERZ808051 | MGnify/ENA primary metagenome ERZ808051 (study PRJEB31490, sample SAMN06133391) | mouse gut metagenome | isolation source: J11 | host: mice | place: China: Chengdu | collected 2015-05 ...
CGTTCTTTGCGTCCTCGGTGACGCCCTGGAAGGTCTTGAACATCAGATTAAACTGACGGATATCGGTGAAGTTGTGCTTGCCGCAGGTAGGGCAGGGCACCTTGTGCTCATCGATAAAAGCCTTCATCCTCTCCTGGCTCCACGCGTCCACGCTCTCGGTGAGGGCGATCTCCTTTTCCGCGCAGTAGTCCTCGATAAGCTTATCCGCGCGAAAACGCTCATGACACTCCCGGCAGTCCATAAGAGGATCAGAAAAGCCGCCGATGTGTCCGCTTGCCACCCAGGTCTGAGGATTCATTAAAATGGCGCAGTCCACACCCACATTGTAGGGGTTTTCCTGTATAAATTTCTGCCACCAGGCCCTCTTTACATTGTTTTTCAACTCAACGCCCAGATTGCCGTAATCCCACGTGTTCGCCAGCCCGCCGTAGATCTCGGAGCCGGGATATACAAATCCTCTCGCCTTTGCAAGAGCCTGAATTTTCTCCATTGTCTTTTCCATAACATCCCTCATTTCCTTTTTACGCTTTCAGTCAATACCCTGCGCCGCAGGCGGCGGGGTATGTAACCCTCGCGGCATTCGTCAAATATCCATGCGGACATGGCTGTTTTCCTCATTGCCCGCGGGAATCGTGCCTATTATTATATCAAAAAAACTCCGTTTTTTCAACAAAGAGTTTGCAGAACTTCAAGACTCTTAAAATTATGCCCTACAAACTGCTTCATATACCGGGATGAAACCGTTTTCAATTCCTCCAGAACCTTATCCGTCACCGTAAAGGTATAAAGCTTTTCAATCGGGCTTTCCGCTATGTACTGCAGCGCATAAACCGTGGACTCCTCCAGCCTTTCGTCTGCGGGAACGCCCGGAAACTCGCCGTTTACCGTAATTGCCCTGCACTCGAAGACGCAGCGCACCAGCGGATTCGGCAGAGAGGCCGCGCACAGGGCGCGCAGGGACTGATACAAAAGCTTCAGCATCTCCCTCTCATCGTTGTTCTCTCTGGTGTACCACTCCGCAACCTCCGCAAAATACAGGCCATAACAGGCGCCTACATAATCTGTCCGAAGCTCCTCAAAAAATCGCTGTATATCCGCCTCCACAACAGTGTAGGAGCTTTTCCCCTCGTAAAGCCTGAACCTGCCAAAGGAAAACGGGTTTGACGCCGCTGCCAGCCGGCTGCCCGGCTTTCTTGCCCCCCTGGCAAACGCCGATATCCTGCCTCTTTCCCTTGTCAGAAGCATAACTCCTCTATCGTATTCTCCCACCGGATATGCCTTCAGTACGATCCCTGTGACCATTATATGTTCCTGCATGGCTGTCCTCTTTCACCTGCTTTGTCCCGTTCTCCCGTGCATCTGTATGATAAGCGGCGAACGTGAGATAATCCTCGATCTTACCGCTGCTCTCAAACTGCTTCCAGTACTTTAAGTCCATATTGGCTGCCCCCTGAATGTGCGTTTATATATTCCACATATAGGGTCTGCAATTTCCGTTTTTCTATTCGCGGGGTTCGGTCATATAATCGTTTTTTATATTACTCTTTTCCGTTAGCATCGCCGGGGTTGTAGCCGAAATTTTTCATGAGGAAATCGCTGCCCCGCCAGTCCTTTTTCACCTTCACCCAGAGCCTGAGATTCACCTGCTGCTCAAGAAAACTCTCGATTTCCCTTCGCGCCGACTGGCCGATTTTTTTGAGCATGGCTCCTCCCTTTCCGATGATTATTCCCTTGTGCGACTCCTTTTCACAGACGATAGTAGCCTCGATATGGCAGATTTTACCGCTTTCCTTCATGCTCTCGATGCTCACCGCTATTCCGTGGGGAATCTCATCCTCCAAAAGCCTCAGCGCCTTCTCACGGACCAGCTCCGCCACGATCTGGCGCATGGGCTGGTCCGTTATGGTATCCTCGTCATAGAAGGCCTGCCCGTAGGGAAGGTATTTGAAAATGCATTTGACCAGCTCGTCCGTGTTGTCGCCCTTGAGCGCCGAGACAGGTACGATCTCCTGAAAGTCCAGCTCCCTGCGGTATGTGTCAATAAATTTGAGAATCATTTCCTTTTGGACGGTATCCGTCTTGTTGATGACGAGGATCACCGGGGTTTTTACTTTCTTGAGCTGTTCGATAATATGGCGCTCGCCCGCTCCGATGTAATCCGTGGGCTCCACCAGCCAGAGCACTACATCCGCCTCTCTTATGGTGTGCTCCGCCACGTTTACCATATAGTCCCCCAGTTTGTTCTTTGCCTTGTGTATACCGGGAGTATCAAGAAATACGATCTGTCCCTCCTCCAGCGTCAGCACAGTCTGGATACGGTTTCTGGTAGTCTGCGGCTTGTTGGAGGTAATGGCAATTTTCTGCCCGATCAGCCGGTTCATCAGGGTGGATTTACCCACGTTAGGTCTGCCGATCAGGGAAACAAAACCGGACTTGTACGATTGATTCTCACTCATTTATCTTCTTCCTTTATCACTTATCTGAAAGCTTTCTGATTTATTTTATTACTTTGAGGACTGACTGTTTTGTGTCCTGTCTTCAGGTGCCTGACCGTTTTGGAGCCGGCTGTCTCTGGCCGCCTTCCATTCTGCGTCCGCCTTAGCCGCCCTGGCAAGCCGTTTTTCCCTGCTGCGCCTGCTGACTTTACGGATGATAAGCACTGCAGCCGTAATTACTGCCGCCCAGATTACAAGGTACGGAATGTTTATTGCAAACCAGATGCCGAAATTCACGAAGCCGTCGCCGATGTCTCTGATACTTCCCATAAAGCCCTCGCCAAGGCGCTCCCACGCCGTCTGCTCCTGCACCGGCGTCAGCTCCTTCACCTCGGAAATATCCAGATACACGGTGGCAAAGTCCACCTGGTTGTCCATGGTCCGAAGCCTTGCCTCCATGCTTTCCAGCTGATAGCGCACATCGGACAGCCTCTGCTCCAGAGCAATGATTTCCTCAACGGTCTGGGCCTTCTCAAGAAAGCTCAAGAGCCTTTCCTGCTCCGTGCGCAGAGTGTCTCTGCGGCTCTCCGTGTCCACATAGGAGAGCGTCACATCCTTAAGGTCGTCGTTTCTCCGGGTCACATTGCACACGCCGGAGACCGTCTCCAGGAAATCCGAAAGCTTCTCCTTTGGAATCCGCACCGTCATATTGGAATACCTTACGCTGCTGTAGCCGGAATATCGGCTGCCGTTGTAGGTCTCCATCTTTTCTATATAGCCGCCCAGCTGTCGGACCTGTGTTTCCAGCGTGCCCACCGCCTGCTCAAATTCCTTTGTCTCCACAGACAGGCTCACCGTCTTGATCAGCTTCCTGTCGGTGTCCACGGTGATATCCGTATTATCCGCCGACGGGCTATTGGAGGATTCCCAGCCGTCGCCGCCTGCGCTGCCGCTTCCGATGCCTTCAGATGCCTCCCCATACACGCCTGTGGCGCCGGACCAGGAGCTCCCATTCCCGTATGTCTTGTCGGAAGCGCTTATATCGGACGGCATGCCGTCCTGTGAGCCGCACCCGGTACACAGGACGGCCGCCAGCACACAGGCTGCTGCTGCCCGGCGGACGGCGCTTTGCGCCAAACGCGCGCCGCCCTTCTTATTCCATTGTTTCTCTGATTTTTCCTTCGATTTTTTCAGCTTTCCCAGCTTTTCAACCTTTTTTGTCTTTAATTGCCCGTTTGTCTTTCTCATGCCGAATCTCCTCCCTTTTAATAAGCTCCCGGCAAAGGCCTTCGACCGCAATTGCCGTATTCAGCATATAAGACGATTTTTCCTAAAAAAGGTTCTCTATTTTCATAAATTTATCTTCCTCAGACTTAACCTTCTGCTCGTTTCCCACAACACAGAGGCAGTCCTCCTCCATAAACGCCCTGATATACGCGGCAAGCTCCCTGATATCCTCCGGAGTGGCATCCAGCACCTCATCCCTGGATTTTTGAAGCATCTCATAGGTTATGCCGGACATATAGACCTCCCTGGAATAGTTGCCCTTTCCCGCCGCGGTCCTGGGCGTATCCAGCTCGCCTAATGTGCCTATGATATACTGGGTCATGGTCCTCTCGTCCGCCTGGTAATTCTCTATAAATTCCGCCGCCTTCTCGTACACATCGATGGTCTGTCCCAGGTTGGGGTCCCTGTAGGAGACAAAATAGCATCTGCCGTCCCTTGCAAAGCCGCTCATACAGCCGTAAGCGCCGCCCTTGACACGAATGTTCATCCACAGATACTCATACCCCATCATCACCCGCAGCACCTGCAGCGTACCCTTATATTCCAGCCCCTTCTTCTTAAAGTCGCCTGCACGGCACACATACAGCACCTTTCCCGAGTTCATAAAGCCCTCGTTTTTCTTCTCGGCCACAGGGACGTAAGCCTCCTTTTTCACCTCACAGGTGTAAAGCTTATTCTTAAGGGCGCTCACCGGCTCCGCCAGCTTCTCGAAATATTCCCTGGCGCCGATAAAGTCAACCATCAGATTCTCGGGGCGGAAGATCATTTTGGCAAGGGTCTGCATTTTTTCTACCAGGTCTCCCTTTCTTTCCTCAAAATGCTTCTCAAGCTCCGACATGATGCGGTACTGGGTAATGTTGTTTAATTCGTCGTCCGCCGCATATGTCCGGGAAAAATAAGAAAATGCCCTTCCTGCCGCCACGGAATGTCCCGCGGACATCATATACTCCTGCTGGGAGGAATTCTTCTCCGCCAGAAGCTCCTTAAGACGCTTGGTATCGGTAAAGTCGCTGGTCAAAATCAGCTCCTCCATCAGCTCCAGCGCGCGCTCCAGATTGTCATGCAGAGCCTTGGTGCACACCTCCATGGTCAGGGTGTAGCCGTCCGAGTCCGGTCCCGGATAATTGTTCTGCGCCACATAAAGCCCGCCCGTGGCAAGGTTGATCTCGCTGCACAGCTGCCCGTAGGTATAATTTGCGGTGTTCAGGTTGCAGAACAGCCTGTGCAAAAGACCGATGTAAGGGAAATATTCCTTCGGCACATCCTTTATCTTGAAGATCAGCCGCAGATATCCGATACCGTTGGTTTCGATATTGTGATAGAGGGCCGGGGTATCTCCAAGCATGCTCTCCTCATTGTAAACGGGGGACTCCTCGCGCTTCAGGTCTCCCCTTGTCAAAAGAGGAATCCTCGCCAGATCCTCGGGAGTGTCCTCCGTCTCCCGGAAGGCATTCAGCTTCTCCATCATATCGCGGATGCCATCAAGCTCCTCCTGTGACATTTTTGCCTTTTTCTCCGCCAGCTTTTTCTTTAATGCCTCCTCCTGCTCTATGGCCATACCCTCTCTGGGAATCAGGATAAAGGCCGCGCAATGAGGGTTCTCCAATATACCCTTTTTAATCAGGGCTTCAAAATAGCCCTCCTTCACCTTCCCGCGCAGGTCCGCATATACCCGGTTAGCCTCAAAGTGCGCAAAGGGCCTGCTGTCGTCGTACAGCCAGCTGTCCATCATCTGAATGCCGTACATAAGCCCCTTGGGTCTTCTGCCGAAATCCGCCTCCCTGTACTGGAATTCGTAATAATTGATTGCGGACAGAAGCGCCTTCTCCTCAAAGCCCTTGTCCACGATTCCCTGCAGGGTCTCTCTGATGACAGATTTAAATTCCTCCTCCCTTTCCACGGAGGCTCCCTTTGCCACCACTCCAAAGAACGGCTGCTTTATGCCATCCTCATACATGCTGAACACATCCTTGCCTATTCCGCGGTCGATCAGCGCCTGCTTGACGGGCGCGCCGGGCACGGAACAGAGGGCAAAGTTCAGGATCTGCCACGCCCTGTACTGCTCCTCGCCAAGATTCTCTCCCAGCGAAAAGCTCCATGAAAGATAAGTGTTATCCTCCACGCTCTCTCCCTCGCTGATGGGATATTCTTTCACCCTGCGCGCAGGCTCCGTAAAGACAGGCTCGGAAGCAATCTCTGAATGCACCTCCAGGGCGTCGAATTTGGACAGATACTTTTCGTCAATAAACGTAAGCTTTTCCGCCATATCCATATCGCCATAGAGATAAATATAGCTGTTTGCAGGATGGTAATAGGTCCTGTGAAAATCCAGGAACTGCTCATAGGTCAGATCCGGAATAAACTCCGGGTCGCCGCCTGACTCCACACTGTAGGTGGTATGAGGGTACAGGGTGCTCGGCACCTCCCTCCAGAGAAGGCTGTCAGGGGAGGACAGCGCGCCCTTCATCTCATTGTAAACAACGCCGTTGTAAACAAGCTCTCCCTTGTCGTTAAGCTCATAATGCCAGCCCTCCTGACGGAAAATCTCCTCCCTGCCGTAAATGTTGGGATAGAACACCGCATCCAGGTACACATGCATCAGGTTCTGAAAATCCTTGTCATTGCAGCTTGCCACCGGATAAAGAGTCTTGTCGGGGTAAGTCATGGCATTTAAAAACGTATTCAGCGAGCCCTTGCACAGCTCCACAAAAGGGTCCTTGAGGGGGAAATCCCTGGAGCCGCAGAGAACGGAATGCTCCATAATGTGCGCCACGCCTGTGGAATCCTTAGGGGTGGTGCGGAAACCGATGTTAAATACCTTATTGTCGTCATCGTTGGAAAGCAGAGCCACTCTGGCTCCGGTCTTTTTGTGGCGGCACAGACACGCATAGCTGCCTATGTCCGTCAGCTCCTTCTTTTCCAGCACCTCGTAAGCCGCCAGCTTTTCCACCCGGTCCAAGGCTTCTTTTCTTCCTGTTTTCAAATTTTGTTCCATAGATATATTCTCCTTATAATTACGCACCCAATCGGATGCTTATTTTACATAGCCGCGGTTTTTCGTCCGATTACAGACCCGCCAGGGCAAGCTTGCTGACGGAGAGCTCCTGAATCACAAGCCCCTGCTTTTCTTTTTGGGACGGGTCCATGGCGGTGAGCTGCCCTATGTCCAGCTGCTTTGTGACATACCTGCTTCTGCTTCCGCCGAAAATACTCCTTTTTTCCTCTATGACATTTACCTTGACCCGCGCCTTCATCTGCTTATAGAGCTTCACCAGAAAGCTGTCCGGGGCAAGATAATACAGGTGGGTCTCCAGCGTATCGTCCCTGTCTGCCTTATCCAGCACATATTTTTCCATGACCAGCCGGAATTTGAACAAAATATCCTCCTCGTCCAAAAGCTCCCCGAGGGTATATTTACACCCCACATAAATGCGCCCCGTATCCTGGAGGCTGTACTTGAAATCCTCATAAGTCTTTCTCTGCATACTCTGCATACTCTATATCCTCTATCCTGCCTCCGCTCATGCGGCACGCATCCAGAATCGTTTTCAGGGAAAGCCCCTTTTCCTGCGCAAGCTCCTCCGGCGTCACCTTTTTTCCCAGCTCCTCCGCCAGCTCTCTGGCCTTTTCCGCCACACGGTTTACCTTATCCTCAACCGCCCTGTCCGCCTTTTTACCCTCGGAGTTCTCACGGATACACTCCTCCATTGCGTTCATCATCATCCTGACAAGCGTCCCTCCCGCCTCGGAGGGCTTGTCCAGGCCGCCAAGCATGCCTGCTCCCAGGGCAAGCGCCACATTTCCCTCGCCGATCAGGTCCTCCAGTGAGACTCCCTGCCCGGCATAAAGCTTTGCAACGTCCACCACGTCCTTTAAATAGATCTCCACTATCCTCTGCTGCGCCTGGGCGTCGCCCGCCATGGCGGCAACGGTAAATGCCTCCACCTCCCCCTGGCCGTATACAGGCAGCGCCGCCACGGTTTCCAGGTAATCCTGCAGGTAATTCTTCTCCCCCTGCGTCAAAAACAGATCAGGGTCCGCAGGCTCCCCTATGCCGATCTTCTGCCCGGAAAGATAGTCGAAGACCATCTTAAGCTGCCCCGCGTTCAGATCCAGCTTGGCAAATTCCGCCTTCACCTGCTCCTCACTGATTCGGCTTCCCTGCTCCCTTGCCAGGTTCTTTACCCTCTCCAGGGTCCGGGCAAACAAAATTTCTTTATCCATGGGTTATATTCTCCCTCTTACTTGACATGGGTATGGGTAAACAGATGCTGCTGGCAGTACTCGTAATTGCCGTTGCACTTGGAGCAGTACCTGAATTCCAGCGTGGGGTCATCGTCCTCCGTCTGCCCGCAGACAGCGCACTTATGCTTTGTAATCTGCGAGTTGCGTTTGATGTCATGCCTGAACTCCACCCGCCGCTTCATCTGCCTTGGCGACATATGGATACGATTTCTGGAGGTGATAAAAAAGATTGCGAAATTAAGCAGGGAGGACGCTATCGCTATCTTGATAACCAGGTCGCTCATAAGAAAATCATATCCCAGAAGCAGCCCGTACAAAATTCCCATCCACTTCACCTTCACGGGAATCACAAACATCAAAAGCACCCTGACCTCAGGGAAGGTGGCCGCAAAGGCAAGGAAGATGGACATGTTGATGTAATAGGTACTGAAAAACTGGGAGCTCCCGGCTGACCAATACGCCACCTGCTCCCCGAAGCCGCCGCCCATGACGCAGAGGATCGCAAACCACACAAAGCTTCCGATCAATGTAAAGAGCATACCCGAGACCAGGTATACGTTATAACGCCATGTGCCCCAGGTATTTTCCAGGGTCGTGCCGATGTTATAATAAAACAAAAGCATAATAATCGTAAAAATATCCGGCGAGGAGGGCGGAACCACAATCCATGTAAACAGCCTCCAGATCTGGCCATGCAATATGGCGTAAGGGTCCAGCATCAGATAACCGAGAAACCGGCTGTTTACCAGCCGTATGATATACCCTGCCGCATAGCACAGGATCAGTACCAGGGATATATTTCTGACCGCATATTTTCCAAACTTCTTTTCCCATTTGCTCATATAGTTATATCCTTTCAAATATCATATCCTTATTGAACCGCAGACATTTTCCCAAAAGCACATGAATACATTTTAACATCCCTTGGCTGATAAGTAAACCAAGCTTTTTCCTATTTTTCCTAAAATTAGAATTTTTAATAAATTTTACAGAAAAATCAGCATTCTTTAGAAACTTTTTAATGCTATTATTCATTGATTTTTACGTTTTAATGTACTATAATGTCTGCATGTGTCGATTTGTAACGGAGCGCCGTTGCGGGCAGCCGTCCGGCACTTTTCAAATTTAATTTCAGCATTTGTCTGACTATATTTCAGGAAGGATGGTCTTTATGGAAACGACAAACCAAACTGCAGCCCTTGGCATAGATATCGGCTCCACCACTGTCAAGATTGCGATTTTGGACGAAAAACACCATATTCTGTTTTCCGATTACGAGCGCCACTACGCAAACATCCGGGAAACTCTTTCCAATTTATTAAATAAAGCATACGGGCAGCTGGGCAACCTGACGCTCTTTCCCATGATCACAGGCTCCGGCGGCCTGACCCTGGCAAACCATCTGGGTGTTCCCTTTACCCAGGAGGTGATTGCCGTAGCAGGCTCTTTAAAGGAGCTTGCCCCAAAAACCGACGTGGCGATCGAGCTGGGCGGCGAGGACGCCAAGATCATTTACTTTGAGGGCGGCAATGTGGAGCAGCGCATGAACGGCATCTGCGCCGGCGGCACCGGCTCCTTTATCGACCAGATGGCGTCCCTGCTCCAGACGGACGCGTCGGGCTTAAACGAGTATGCCAGGAGCTATCAGTCCCTGTATGACATTGCGGCGCGCTGCGGCGTGTTCGCCAAAACGGATATCCAGCCCTTAATCAACGAGGGCGCTACCAAGGAAGACCTGTCCGCCTCTATTTTCCAGGCGGTGGTAAACCAGACCATTTCCGGGTTAGCCTGCGGCAAGCCTATCCGCGGTCATGTGGCCTTTCTGGGCGGTCCCCTGCACTTTCTGGACCAGCTGAAGGCGGCATTTATCCGCACCCTGAACCTGGACCAGGAGCACATCATCGACACCGACAATTCCCACCTGTTTGCTGCGATCGGCTCCGCCTTAAATGCCTGGGAAAAGAAGGAAGTCTCCTATACTATGGAAGAAATGACGGGCAAGCTTTCCTCCGAAATCAAAATGGAATTTGAGGTGGAGCGCATGGAGCCTCTTTTTGCCGGCAGGGACGCCTATGAGGCATTCAGGGAGCGCCACGGCAGGCACCATGTAGGCACAGCCGAGCTTGCCTCCTATAAGGGGAACGCATTTTTAGGCATAGACGCCGGCTCCACCACCACGAAGATCGCTCTGGTGGGCGAGGACGGCTCCCTGCTCTATTCGTTTTACAGCAGCAACGACGGAAGCCCCTTAAAAACGGCTATCCGTTCGCTGAAGGAAATTTATGAGACCATGCCGGAGGATGTGCGCATCGTCCGCTCCTGTTCCACCGGATACGGCGAGGCCTTAATGAAGGCTGCGTTTTTACTGGACGACGGCGAGGTGGAAACCGTGGCTCATTATTATGCCGCCGCCTTCTTCAATCCCGATGTGGACTGCATCCTGGATATCGGCGGCCAGGATATGAAATGCATTAAAATCAAGGATAAAACCGTGGACAGCGTGCAGCTGAACGAGGCCTGCTCCTCCGGTTGCGGCTCCTTTATCGAGACCTTCGCAAAATCCCTGAATTACAGCGTGGAGGATTTCGCAAAGGCCGCGCTTTTTGCGGAGCATCCCATCGATCTGGGAACCCGCTGTACGGTTTTCATGAATTCCAAGGTAAAGCAGGCCCAGAAGGAGGGAGCGGGTGTTCCTGACATCTCCGCCGGGCTGGCCTATTCCGTCATCAAAAACGCGCTTTTTAAGGTTATCAAAGTGTCCGACGCGTCGGAGCTGGGCAGAAATATCGTGGTGCAGGGCGGCACCTTCTACAATGACGCCGTGCTGCGAAGCTTTGAAAAGATCGCGGGCTGCGAGGCTATCCGCCCCGATATTGCCGGCATTATGGGCGCCTTCGGCGCCGCGCTTATCGCAAGGGACCGGTATGCGGGAGCGGCGGACGGAAGCGCCCCGTCCGGTATGCTCTCCTACGAGAAGCTCTGCGCCCTTCAGTACGATACAAGCATGGCAAAGTGCAAGGGCTGTACCAACAGCTGCCGCCTGACCATCAACAAATTCTCCGGAGGCAGGACCTATATCTCCGGCAACCGCTGCGAGCGCGGAATCGGCGGCCAGAAAAACGCGAACAACGTGCCCAACCTCTTTGAATACAAGCTGAAAAGGCTCTTTTCCTACCCTTCCCTGGAGGCGGATCAGGCGCCGAGAGGCACGGTGGGCATACCCAGAGTTTTAAATATGTACGAAAATTATCCCTTCTGGCATACCTTTTTTACCAGACTGGGCTACCGGGTCATCTTGTCCCCCAGCTCCAACAGAAAAATATACGAGCTTGGCATAGAATCCATCCCCAGCGAATCCGAGTGTTATCCCGCAAAGCTGGCGCACGGTCATGTGACCTGGCTGATCAGACAGAATGTGGATTTTATCTTTTATCCGGCGCTGTTTTATGAAAGGGACGAGGTGAAGGGCGCCAACAATCACTATAACTGCCCTATTGTAACCTCCTATTCCGAGAACATCAAAAACAATGTGGAGGAAATCAGCAGCGGCAAAATGAAGCTGCGCAATCCCTTCATGTCCTTCCGGGACCTGGGCACTATCACTCAGGCACTCTTAAAGGAATTTAAGGAACTTCCCGGGGAGGAACTCAAGGCCGCGGCAGCAGCCGCCTGGGATGAGCTCGATAAAGCCCGCAGGGATATGCAGATAAAGGGTGAGGAAACTCTTGCCTGGTTAAAGGAGACCGGAAAACGGGGTATTGTGCTCGCCGGGCGTCCTTATCATGCGGACCCTGAAATAAACCATGGCATACCTGAGCTGATCACTTCCTTTGATATTGCCGTGCTGACCGAGGACTCCGTCTCTCACCTGGGCACTCCGGAGCGTCCCCTGATCGTGTCGGATCAATGGATGTACCATTCCAGGCTGTATGCAGCCGCAAGCTATGTGAAAACGGTGGAGAACCTGGACCTTATTCAGCTCAACTCCTTTGGCTGCGGGCTGGATGCAGTCACCACGGATCAGGTCAATGATATTTTATCCGGTTCAGACAAAATTTATACATGCTTAAAAATCGACGAGGTAAACAACCTGGGCGCGGCAAGAATCCGCGTGCGTTCTCTGCTTTCCGCAATCAAGGTGCGTGAAAAGCTGCAGAAGGAGCGCTCGCTCCATTCCTCCGCCATCGAAAAGGTAACGTTCACGGAAAAGATGCGGTCTGAATACACGATCATCTGCCCTCAGATGTCGCCCATTCACTTCGAGATCATGGAGCCTGCCTTCAACGCCTGCGGCTATCACTTTGTTGTGCTGGACAACGACAACCGTCACTCCGTGGACGTAGGCTTGAAATACGTCAACAACGACGCCTGCTATCCCTCCCTTCTGGTTGTGGGGCAGATTATGGAGGCTCTGCTCTCCGGCAAATACGATCTGGACAAGACGGCAATTATCATGTCCCAGACAGGCGGAGGCTGCCGTGCCACCAACTATGTGGGCTTTATACGCAGGGCATTAAAAAAAGCAAACATGGAGCAGATCCCCGTCATTTCCCTGAATCTTGCGGGTATCGAGAGCAACCCCGGCTTCCGCTTAAACGCGAATCTACTGATCCGCGCCGCCATGGCGGCGGAATTCGGCGATATCTTTATGCGCTGCGTCTAT
>ERZ808051.1815-NODE-1815-length-12610-cov-5.882869_pt1 | contig 12610 bp, 9 predicted proteins | sample MGYA00380199_ERZ808051 | MGnify/ENA primary metagenome ERZ808051 (study PRJEB31490, sample SAMN06133391) | mouse gut metagenome | isolation source: J11 | host: mice | place: China: Chengdu | collected 2015-05 ...
GGTTCAAACGGGACAATCAGATTGATGAATTGTTCCGGTTGCTGTTCATTAAGCAGTGCAATACCCTGAATGAGATTTTGCCTGGATTGTTTGAGAAGACCAATGACTATACCGAGCTTTTGCTCAGTGTATCCGTAATCGATCAGGACGGCGTGGTCTATCGCCTGACGCACGACATTGACGAGGACGATTTCAATATCGAAAAGGGCGGGCAGGTGGAGATTATTGGCTGGCTGTACCAGTATTGGAACACGGAACCCAAAGACGCGGTGTTTGGCAGGCCCTCTGGGCAGAAAATCAAAAAAGAGGAGATTCCTGCCGCCACCCAGCTCTTTACCCCGGACTGGATTGTCCGCTACATGGTGGAAAACAGTTTGGGCCGTCTGTGGGTGGAGGGACACCCCAATGACGAGCTGAAAACGAATTGGAACTACTACCTGGAAGAGGCGGAGCAGGAACCCACTGTACAGGCCCAGCTTGCGGAGATCCGCAAAGAGTACGCTGTCCTGAACCCGGAGGACATTAAGTGCATCGACCCCTGCATGGGCAGCGGACATATCCTGTGCTATTTGTTCGATGTGCTGATGCAAATCTATGAGAGTCAGGGCTATTCCCAGCGGGACGCGGCCCAGAGCATCGTGCAGCATAACCTCTATGGGCTGGACATCGACAAGCGAGCCACCCAGCTTGCCTATTTTTCCGTGATGATGAAGGCCCGGCAGTATGACCGGCGGTTCCTCTCCCGCAACCTTCAGCCTATGGTCTACAGCACCACCGGCGACGAGGAGGGGGAGACCTTCGGCTCGCTGGTCATGGTGGATGACCCAGGAGAAATGCCAGAAGACCCGCAGACGGTGTTTGAGTTTGCAGACTACGAACAGCGGCTGGATGCCTGGAACTACCGCTGTCTCCTGGCACAGAAGTACCATGTGGTGGTGACAAATCCGCCGTATATGGGCGGAGCGGGGATGAATGGAAAGCTGGCAGAATTTGTGAAGAAAAACTATCCTGACTCAAAATCTGATTTGAGTACGGCGTTCATGGAAAAAACCTTGCAGCTTTGTATTTCCAACGGTTTTGTGGCAATGATAAATATTCCGGTGTGGATGTTTCTTTCCAGCTATGAAAAGCTGCGGGCAAAACTGCTTTCACAAAACACAATTTCCAGCATGGTTCATCCTGGACGCGGCATTTTTGGCTCTGATTTTGGAACGACAACATTTGTGATATTGAAACAGCATATCAAAAACTACGCTGGTACATACCGCCGACTGTTTAAGAAGCAGGGAGACGTTGAAAGCATCGAAGAACGTGAAAAGGCGTTCCAGTCTGGAAAAGGTGCGTTTTCCGCCCAGCAGGATAACTTCTCAAAAATCCCTGGTGCGCCGGTGGCATATTGGGTCAATAAATCTATTGCGCAAATATTTGAATCGGAAAAAGCGCTCTCATCACTAACTGAATCTACATATGGCTTGAAGACAGGGGACAATGACCGATTTATTAGATATTGGTTTGAAATATCTTACTCTAAAATGTACCTAAAGCAAAAAACTAAAATGCACCCTTGCAAAACAGCATATAAGTGGTTCCCATGTAATATGGGTGGTAATTTTAGAAAGTGGTATGGCAACTTTGAAAAAGTAGTCGATTGGGAAAACAATGGCGTAAGGCTCAAAAATTTTCCAAAAGCCGGAGTGACAAAGACGGAAGTGTTCTTCAAGCCGGCTATTTCGTGGACAGATATTAGTTCCTCGTTTTTTGGGGTTCGGTTTGTTCCTGAAGGAAGTATTGGTGGAAATACAAGCCCTTCTATCTACCCCCAAAATGATATTTTTTATTTGTGTGGTGTAATGACATCAAAAATTTCCAACTATTTTTTACAGTTTTTAAGTCCAACTATACACAATAATGTGGGCGATGTTACAAAGATTCCCATTGTGCAAAGCGAAGAGTGTAAAACTAACGTAGAAAAGATTGTTAGTGAAAATATTGTTCTTTCCTGCACAGACTGGGACTCCTTCGAGACTTCCTGGGACTTCACCCGGCATCCGTTAGTGCGGTGGGCGGCCACGGTGGCGGAGGCGTTTGCGGCGTGGGAGGCGGAATGTTCTGCCCGCTTCAATCAGCTCAAGACCAACGAGGAGGAGCTGAACCGGATTTTCATCGACATCTACGGCTTGCAGGACGAGCTGACCCCGGATGTGGAGGACAAGGACGTGACCGTCCGGCGGGCCGACCTGGGGCGGGACGTGCGGTCCCTGCTGTCCTACGCCGTAGGCTGTATGTTCGGGCGGTACTCCCTGGATGCGGACGGCCTGGCCTACGCAGGCGGCGAGTGGGACGCTTCCAAGTACAGTACATTTCTCCCCGATGCCGATGGTATCCTCCCCATCACCAACGAGGAATATCTGGAGGATGATATCGTCACCCTGTTGTGCGTCTGGCTAAAAAAGGTCTACGGCGCAGACACGCTGGAGGAAAATCTGGATTTCATTGCCAAGGCTCTGGGAAGCAAAGGTGCGACTTCCCGGGAGGTCATTCGGAATTACTTCCTGAAGGACTTCTTTGCCGACCACTGTAAAATTTTCCAGAAGCGTCCCATCTACTGGCTGTTCGACAGCGGCAAGCAGAACGGGTTCAAGGCACTGATCTATCTGCACCGCTACACGCCGGACACCATCGGCAACGTGCGCATTGACTACCTCCACCGGATGCAGCGGGTCTATGAAAACGAGATCGACCGGATGCAGGACATGATCGAACACAGCAAGAATCCCCGTGAGGTCGCCGCTTCCGCCAAACGCAGAGAAAAGCTGCAAAAGCAGCTCAAGGAGTGCCGGGAATATGACGAAAAAATCAGCCATCTGGCCCTGAGCCGCATTGAGCTGGATCTGGACGATGGCGTAAAGGTCAACTATCGCAAGATGCAGACCGCCTCGGACAGTAAGTTCTATGAGGTGCTGGCGGATTCCAAAAATATTATGGGGAAGAAGTAGGCAGGGTTAAATGAAATACAGGCAATAATCCTGCTGATAAATTTTGCAAGGTAACAAGAAGGGAGTACAGACGATTGAATAGCGAAACATTTCGGTCCATTCTCTCTGTCGGAGAGACGGTAGCAGTAGAGTTCAAACGCTGCGGGAATGGAGTCGAGCATGACACTTATGAAAGCGTCTGCTCTTTCCTGAACCGTTTCGGCGGCGATTTGTTCCTGGGCGTATTGGATGACGGAACAGTGGTCGGTGTGCCGGAAAAAGCCGCGCCGGATATGATCAAAAACTTCATCAGCGTTATCAGCAATGACGCACTTTTTCATCCCACGGTTTATCTTGACCCGGAGCTGTTGCGGTTTGAGGGGTATACTGTCATTCATATTCATGTGCCGCCCAGCTCCGAGGTTCACAGTTATAAAAAGACCGTCTATGACCGGGTGGATGATGCCGATGTAAGAGTAACGGCGACCGGGATGATTGCCGCTATGTATATTCGCAAGCAGAATATCTTTACTGAGAAGAAAATCTATCCCTATGCCAAATTAGACGATCTGCGCCTTGATCTGTTTCCGCGCATCCGGCAGGCAGCGGCAAACCATGCGATGGGGCGGCATCCGTGGCAGGATATGGACGATATGGCGCTGCTGAGAAGCGCGGGATTATACGGAACTGACATTGCCACTGGTGAAACAGGATTCAACCTGGCGGCGATTCTTCTGCTGGGCAGGGACGAAGTCATCCAGAATGTCTGTCCCACCTATGAAACGGACGCGCTTGTGCGAAAAATCAATCTGGATCGTTATGATGACCGTGAAACCATTCGTACTAATCTGATTGAAAGTTATGACCTTCTGATGGACTTTGCAAAAAAACATTTGCCGGACAAGTTCTTCCTGGAAGGTGTTGATCGTGTCAGCCTCCGGGATGTTCTTGTTCGTGAAATGGTAAGCAATACCCTGATGCACCGAGAGTTTGTCAGCTCTTACACGGCAAAATTTGTCATTATGCAGGATCGGATGTATACAGAAAATGCGAACCGTGCTGTAAAGGATGGCCCCATAACGCAGGAAAATCTGGAGCCGACTTCAAAAAATCCAATTATAGCCACATTTTTTAGAAATATTGGCCGGGCAGACAGACTTGGCTCCGGCGTAAGGAATCTGTTTAAGTACAGCCGATTCTATTCCGGCAGTGACCCGCAGTTTCGCGAGGGTGATGTGTTCAGGATCATTGTGCCGCTGAACGAGGCGTACTCTTATGACTATAAATTGGGTCAGGAGCGCCCTGACACTGTTGACACCAATTTTGACACCATTGACACCATTGATACCATTCCAACGCTTGATTTGGTTTCAAGAAATCTTACTACCGAGGAAAATGTAGTCCTTGAACTCATAACGAGAGATGCTGCATTAACACAAAAGCAAGTTCAGAATACAACGGGATATTCGCTCAGTACAGTGAAGCGCATTATGGCAAGGCTTCAAAAAGAAGGTGTCATTACTCGTATTGGGAATAACCGCTCTGGGAAATGGCAGGTGAATGGATAAATATGGCTGAATTAAATTTAAAACAAATCATTGACCGGCTGAACGCCGAATTTGCCGGGGATACCCGCAAGTTGGTTTTTTGGTATGATGATAAGGCTGAATTTGAAGAAGATATGCAGGGCGTAATGCTGGAAAACGCTAAAGTCTACTACCTCCAGCGAGACAATCAGTTCTATACGAAGTATTTTCTGGAGCGTGTGGATACCGCGACAAATTACCTGATCTATGCGCCGTTCCCGAAGCCGGAGACGGCCGACAATCATTTGGAGGATACCCTGCTCTACTCCAAACGGTTTTTTGCGGATCGAGCAGCACTCCTCTTAGCAGACCTGGGTATTGACGAAAAATATAGGCCGCTCATTGAGAAGCACATCAAGTTTTGGGCGGAGAAAAAACGAGCCCAGCGGTTCTATGACCTGGAGATTGAGAATTATAACGAGACGAATATCCTTGTGGGCATTATGGCCGCCTTATGCTTTGCCCGCACTTGTTCCTATGAGGATGTAGTCCGGGTGGTGCTGACTGGCGGAGGGCTGGCGGATAACAGCTTCATGGCCGAGTTTGAACGGTATGATTTGTTGGACGCTTTCTGGAAGCTCTGCGAACAGCATTTTGGCTATACCGATGTCAAGCCCACATTGGAGAAGCTGATTGTCGCCATGTTCGTAACCTATACTGCAAAGTATATCGGGGCGGAGCTGCCAAAACCATGGAAGGTGTTCCAGTCCTATAAGTCCGGCAATATTATCGCCTTTCTCGACAACCTGATGAATAGCGTGATCTATCGGGAAACCTACGATGCACTGTCCGCTCATGTCGCAAAAAGCTTGAATGCCGGAACGGTCTTTGCCGGATACCTGCCGGAGGATTTGGTGGGGTGCGATACATTCCTCGACATTGACCAGATTATCATCAAGTGGATGACTGACAGGCTCCTGAACGAGGATATTGGCGCAAAGCTGGGGACTCTGACGATTCCGCAGGTCTGTGAAAAACGGCAAAAGATGCACTTTGGCCCGCAGATAGAACAGTCCTACAGCCTTCTTGACAGCGCATATCATCTGATAACTGCCGCCGCCTATCATTGTCCGGATGGGCTCAAGGCTATTGTGGATAAGTACCGGAATACAGATTGCCAGATTGATTCTGCGTACAGGCGGTTCTACTTTGCCTATGACCAGCTTGCGGACATGGCTGATTTTGAAACGCTCCGGGAATTGGCAGAAAACATCTATACCAATGAGTTCCTGGCCAAATTGTTCCCCAAATGGAACGCCGGACTTGTCGAGGGGGATTCGTTTACAAGTATTCCGGCGCAAGTTGACTTCTTTTCCCGGTATATTAAAAACGCAAAGGACCGTATTGTTGTCATCATCTCCGACGCGCTTCGCTTTGAGGTCGGTCGGGAATTGTTCCAGAGGATGCAGGATGCTCCTAAGTGCGTCTCCGCGAAGCTGGAGATCCAGCTTGGTGTCCTGCCCTCCTACACCCGGCTGGGCATGGCTGCGCTGCTCCCCCATAAGTCTCTGACCATGACGGACGACTACCAGGTGCTTGTAGATGATGTTCTTTGCGACAGCCTGGCCGGGCGGGAAAAGGTTTTACAATCCTATGTACCAGGAAGCGTCTGCGTCCAATTTGATGATATGAAAGCTCTAAAAAAAATGGAACTGCGGGAGATCATTACCGGGAAACAGGTAGTTTACATCTACCATAATCAGATCGATGCCCGCGGCGATAAACTGAATACAGAAAACGAGGTGTTTTCCGCCTGTCAGGAAGCAATCCAGGAAATTATTGATTTGATTCATCGTATTGCGGTCGGCGCAAATACGATTCATTTCATCGTCACAGCCGATCACGGCTTTATTTACAAGCGTGACAAAGTGACCGAAAGCGGCAAGATTGGCGGTGTAAGCGATAAGGGAGCTTTTGTGAACCGCCGATTCATTGTATCCTCTGCGCCTGTTGCGGATAATGGGATTGCGAATATGAGCATGGGAACCGTATTGCGGAACAATGATCCAAAAGTTGTATCTTTCCCTGTCAGCAGCAATGTGTTCAAGGTTGCCGGAGGCGGTCAGAACTATGTCCACGGCGGGTCTTCTCCGCAGGAAATGCTTGTACCGGTCATTGATATACGGATGGAAAAGGGGCATATCGAAACGAAGAACGCTGAGATTGCCCTGGTCAGTATGGTCCAGAAGATCACCAATAAAATCACCATATTGGAATTTATCCAGTCAGAGCCTGTCAGCGATACGGTCAAAGCAACGACCTATAAAATGTTCTTCGTGTCGGAGGACAATGAGCGTATTTCCAACGAGGTTAGCTTATTTGCCGACAGCCGGGATCCGGATGCGCTAAAGCGTATGTTCCGAATGAAGTTCCAGTTCAAGGACAAACGATATGACAGGGACAAACAGTATTTCCTTGTTGTATATGATGATAACACAGGTTTAGAGGTTTTCCGCCACCCCATGCTTATGGATCTTGCCTTTGCGGATGACTTCGGATTTGGTATATAACATGTCTGCGGAGGTAGCACCATGCCAGATATAACAGAGAGCGAAGATCGTAGAGCTGTCCTGAAGGGCAAGCTCCGCCAGTGGTTCGATGGGAAGATTGTTCGCAAGGATCTGACGAAAAAAATCAAAGAAGGCGCCAACGTTCCCGTCTATGTCTTGGAGTTCCTGCTGGGGCAGTATTGCAGCTCGGACGACCCGGAAGTTATCGAGGAGGGTGTGGGCAGCGTCAAGCGCATCCTTGCTGACAACTTCGTGCGCCCGGATGAGGCACAAAAAATACTGTCTATGCTCCGCCAGCGGGGGAGCCACACAGTCATTGATAAAATTACAGTTATGTTGAACATTAAGGAAGACCGCTATGAGGCTGAGTTTTCTAACCTTGGCCTGAAAAACATCCCTATCCACGAAGATTACCCGACTAAGTATGACCGCTTGCTCTGCGGGGGCATCTGGTGCATTGTCCAGTTGGAGTATGAGTATGTTGAGGAAGATAAGAAAAACGGAAACCCGATCCGCATTTATAAACTGACACCAATCCAAATGCCCCATGTGGATATGGAGGACCTGAAAGCAGGACGCAAGGCATTTACCAAGGAGGAATGGATCGATGTGCTTTTGCGCTCTATCGGCATGGAACCAGACGAATTGGAGGAGCGCGTGAAGTGGCTCTTGCTTGCCCGGATGCTGCCGCTGGTGGAGAACAACTTTAACCTCTGTGAGCTTGGCCCTCGCAGTACGGGAAAATCCCACCTGTATAAAGAAATCTCTCCTAACAGCATCCTTGTTTCCGGCGGTCAGACGACTGTGGCGAACCTGTTTTATAATATGGGCAGAAAGACGGTCGGGCTTGTAGGGCTGTGGGATTGCGTGGCCTTTGACGAGGTAGCGGGTATCAACTTCAAGGATAAAGACGGTATCCAGATCATGAAGGACTATATGGCATCCGGTTCCTTTGCCCGTGGAAAAGAGGAAAAAGCTGCCTCTGCGTCTATGGTGTTTGTCGGGAATATCAATCAGAGCGTAGATGTACTCCTGAAAACATCCAGCCTGTTTGATCCGTTCCCGTCAGAAATGGGGACGGATACAGCCTTTCTTGACCGTATGCACTGCTATCTTCCCGGCTGGGAAATCCCCAAGTTCCGCCCAGGGCATTTTACAAATGACTATGGGTTTATTACCGACTATCTGGCGGAATTTCTCCGGGAACTGCGGAAGGAGCAGTACGGCGATGCCCTGGACAAGCATTTCCGGCTTGGCAAGAACTTGAATCAGAGGGATACGATAGCTGTCCGTAAGATGGTTGGAGGCTTTTTGAAACTGGTCTATCCTGACGGAGAGTTTTCAAAAGAAGAACTGGAGGAAATCCTCGCCATCTCCCTTGAAATGCGCCGCCGTGTCAAGGAACAGCTTAAAAAGCTGGGTGGTATGGAGTTTTACGATGTTAATTTCTCGTATATTGATAACGATACCTTCGAAGAACACTATGTGTCCGTGCCAGAACAGGGCGGCGGAAAACTTATCCCAGAGGGAATATGTAATCCGGGGCAGGTCTATACCGTTGGGAATGGCAAATCAGGTATGATGGGCGTGTTCCGCCTGGAAAGCCAGATGCTCCCCGGAAACGGCAAGTTTGAGCGTACAGGCATAGGCTCTGACCGGGATTGCAGAGAGGCCGCCAACACAGCATTTAATTTCCTGAAAGCAAACGCAAACCGCATCAGCGGCACAATCAGCACCACAACGAAGGACTACATCGTGAATTATCAGGATCTGCAGGGCATCGGAATGACCAGCAGGCTCGCTCTGCCAACCTTAATCGCAATCTGTTCTATCGCGCTGGGAAAGCCAACGCTTAGTTCCTTGGCTGTGCTGGGTGAGATCAGCATCAGTGGCACCATGATGAAGGTGGAGGAACTGGCAAACGCACTGCAAGTATGCTTGGACAGCGGAGCAAAAAAAGTGTTGTTGCCAATGACCTCGGCGGTGGATTTGGCCACCGTCCCCGCTGACCTTATCAGCAGCTTCAACCTGATTTTCTACAATAGCGCAGAGGATGCTGTTTTCAAGGCATTGGGGGTGGAATGATTGGTTAATAACAAGGAATAATTTCCTTAAACACAATGCCAGAAAGAAAAGAGTCGCTGATCAGGTGTGAACAGTGGCTCTTTAATATTTTCGGAGAAACTATCCTTGACAAATGGCATCTTGGTTCTGAATGGAAAAGCTCTCGCCTTGCAATTCATCGTCACGGCTCAACCTCTCGTACAGCAACACAATCTTGGTTTTTGCCATAGCACAGACCTCCTTGAATGAAATATGCTTTAAGCTGTCCTTGCCTATCACCGGAAAATCAGTGAATTAACAAGTCGCTTAGAGCATATATTACCCGCCGCCATTTTGTATTTCTTATACTGGCGCACCGCAAAGTGCTGTGGGTCGCGTTTTTCCAGCGCGTCAAACATCAGGTCAACGGCGTTTTTGAAGTTTTCATCATCCTCCCGCACCTCGGACGCATTGAGCATTTCCAGCAGGGTGGTCATGTTTTTTTCTTCCTCCGGCGCTTCGTACCAGATGTAGGCGATCAGCGCCTGATAGTAGAGGGCTTCGGCTTTTGTCCAAAAATCTTCACCGCCCTTGCTGTCCTCGCCCTTGGTGTTCTCCATAATGCAGTTGACCAGCTTCAAAATGTCGTTCTCGCAGTAGATATAGCGGAATGGGTTGTACTTCATGGACTGTTTGAAGTCAATCGTATTGAGTATTTTTATCTCATACCCGCCGCGCTGAAGCATTTTCCCACATTCCAGAACGACCGTGCCTTTTGGTAATGTCAAGTAGGGAATAAGAAAAAGTGTATCTTCTTTTCAGTTGGTTACACTGTCCTTGTCATTCTCGATAAGCCGCACTACCTTGTCCGTAAAGGTTTCCCGGCTGGTTTCGCTGAAATGGATATGAATGTCAAAGGTGGTGTTCCCTATCCGCTTCACAAGGTCGGGCTTCACGTCCAGAGGGGCGGCAGGGCGGCTGGTCTTGCTGGTGTCATAGTTCATAGGCTCTCCTTTCCGTTCATCAATCCCCTTAACCGTTCCATTTTCCCCTGTGCCGTGGCTTTCCTGATGTTCTCCCCGGTAATGCAGACAGGGCAGCACATTTCAAGCAGACGGTCATAAATCCGGGCATGGGCGGTGTCCTCCGGGTGCTGTAATTCCTCCAGCGTCAAATTCGTTGTGACAATTAGCGGCTTCCGGCTTCGGTATCGGCTGTCAACCACGTTGTAAACCTGTTCAAGCCCGTATTCCGTTCCGCGCTCCATGCCGAAATCGTCAAGGATAAGCAGAGGGAAGCGGCAAAGGCGGTCTATGTATTCGTTCCTGCCCTTGTAGCTGGCGGCAAGGTCATTGAGGATAAGGGCAAAATTTGTCATGCAAACGGAAATCTCACGCTCCATAAGGGCGTTGGCGATACACCCGGCGAAATAGCTCTTGCCTGTGCCTACCTTGCCCCATAGCAGATAGCCGATATTTTCCGCTTTCATTTCCTCCCAGTTCGCCGCATAGAATAAAGCCTTATCCATTTGGGGGCATTTGCCGTTGTCATTTTCAAAAGTCCACTGGCGCATGGCGGCGTTGGAAAATCCCCGGCGTTTCAGTTCTTCCACGGTGTCGCGGTGCTTGCGCTCCCGGTCGGCGGCTTCCTGCTTTTCCCGGCGTTTGCGCTGGCAGTCACATTCTTTCGGGTGTCGGTCACGTCCGAAAAGCCCCCTTCCCTCGGTGAAATAGGCTTCTTTGGGCTGGCGGCAGCTCCCGCAATATAAAAGCCCGTCCTCGCCTGTGTAGTCCTCCGGCTCTGGCTCTGTTTCTGTGGCAAGCCGGAAAATGGCGTTATCATAATCACACATAAAATCGTCCTCCTTGTTCATGGTCTTATTCACGCCCTGTTTACGGGGCGTTTTATCTCCGCTGTCAAAGGCTCTCGCCCTCTTTGAAAGAATAATCGGGGATTCCCTTTTTCGGGTTCTCCTTTTTCTCCCTGTCCGCCCAACTGTAAAGCGCGGCGGCATGGTTTATATAATCGTTTCCACTGGAAGCAATATACCGGCTCATTTCCTCGATAAGCCGTTCAAGGCTGTCCGGGTATTCCTGCTTCAGCTCCGCATATTCGGATTCAGTGAGGAAAACATTCTGGTATTTGCCATAGGGCGCGGGCAGCTCCCCACTCGCTCCCTTTGTTTGGCTCTCTTTTAGTTTGTTTATATTATAGTTGTTAGGGTACGGTTTTTCGGACATCATAAGTCCGGTTTCCCGGCTGTCATAAGTCCGATTTTCCGGGCTTATGGTGTCCGGTTTTCCGGCTGTCATAGGTACGGAAACCTGTACTACTGGCGGCACTTTCACATAGATGTGGTTGGCGGCGGCAAAACGTGTCCTTTTCCGTTCCATAAGTCCGGCGGCGGCAAGCTCATTCAGCGTGTCCTGAATCGTTGTCCTGCCTTTGTCCAGTATTTCCGCTATCTCCGTAACCGGGTAGACAATATAAATCCTGCCCTCGCTGTCCTGCCAGCCGTTTTTCTGTGAGAGGGTGGAACGGTCTAACAGCAGCGCATAGAGCAGTTTTGCTGTCTGTGACAAGTCCATTTTCAGCAGGAAACGGGGATAGGGCAGATACGGCGGTATGATTGTTTCGGCTGTGATGTATTCAGCTATGGTTTTCACCTCCTGTCTGTGGCTTCTGTTACGCATTTAAAACGGCTTTTCCGGGGGTAAAGGATAAATGTACCGCATACCCGTTGAGCAGTAGCCGGGAAGCCTTGATTTACGGGGGTTCTGTATTTTCTAAAGCGTGACATTTCCCCCTCTGTTTCCGCTTGCGCTGTGCGGCTCTGGTTCTTTTCATGCGTCCGGCACAATCGGGGCAGTATTTCCCCCGGTTGGATTTTGGGAGAAACTGACCGCCGCACTCGGTACAGCGTTTCAGTTCTGCCCGGTGCAAAAGGGCGGCTTCCAGTTTCCAGTCAAGGGGAAGTACGGCAGAGATAAACCAGCGGCAGAGAAGCGAATAGCTGATACTCTGCACACATACGCAGTCGCCCCCGTCCAGTACAATACAGTTGCCGTTATCGTAGTTGCAGCACTCATGCACAAGGCGGCGGGCGGCTCTGTGCTGTGGGTAGTCCATGTAGGGGCGTTTACCGTTTATTTTCCCGCCCCTTTCCCCGTTCCGGCTCACGGCGTAAGATTTTGTCAAGATTGCTTTTCACGGTCTGCAATTCCCAGACGTTCTCTTTCTTCTCCCGGTACTCGTTGTAAAGGCTATTTTTCTCCCTTGTAAGCTGCTCAATCTCCGTTTGCAAGGTCTTGGAAGCTGGCAGTTTGGTAATGCCCTGTGCCTTGAAATACCGGGCGGCAGATTCGGAAATGATAAACTCACTTTCATGCTGTTCCCGGTAGGCTCTCCGGGCTTTCTCGGTTTTCTGCGCCCGCAATCCGTCACGGGCTGGCTTGGTCTTGATGTAGGCTAATAGCTGTTTTTGCAGGTCTTTTTT
>ERZ808051.1819-NODE-1819-length-12583-cov-4.007277_pt1 | contig 12583 bp, 9 predicted proteins | sample MGYA00380199_ERZ808051 | MGnify/ENA primary metagenome ERZ808051 (study PRJEB31490, sample SAMN06133391) | mouse gut metagenome | isolation source: J11 | host: mice | place: China: Chengdu | collected 2015-05 ...
GCAATATTCCCCACTGCTGCCTCCCGTAGGAGTTTGGGCCGTGTCTCAGTCCCAATGTGGCCGGTCGCCCTCTCAGGCCGGCTACTGATCGTTGCCTTGGTGGGCTTTTACCCCTCCAACTAGCTAATCAGACGCGGACTCATCCTGCACCGAATTTCTTTTCCTACTCCCTCATGCGAGGCTGTAGGCTTATGCGGTATTAGCAGCCATTTCTAGCTGTTGTCCCCCTGTGCAGGGCAGATTATCCACGTGTTACTCACCCGTCCGCCACTCAGTAGGAAGGTGCAAGCACCCTCCTACTTCGTTCGACTTGCATGTGTTAAGCACGCCGCCAGCGTTCATCCTGAGCCAGGATCAAACTCTCAAATATAGTGTTGATCTCTCAGAATTCTTTCTGACATCTCTTTGTTTTTACCTTTTTCTCTTTTTTAGAATTTCGATTCCTTAGAAAAAGGCTCCCATTTACTTGGTTTTTGTTCTTGAATTTCTCTCTTCGAACTTTCAAGGTTGGTTTTTTTCTATGCTGTTCAATTATCAAGGTTCTGTGCTTGTCTCTCACAAGCGACTTCCTTATAATAGCACTCCCATTTCATTTTGTCAACAGGTTTTTTCTATTTTTTTATAAATTTTATTTATGCTTATCCCTAACTGGTATCTCACATGGCAGCAACTGAAAAAATGTTATAATATCCTCTATACTTACGGGTGCCATATAATTAGCATCTACCCCTACATCATACTTACGTAATCCTTTTTGTAGGTTCTTATAATTATAATCCTCATGATTATGTTGATGTCCATGTAAATGTATTGTTCCCCTAAAATATCCATTCCATTCCTCAATTGGATAATGGAACAAAATAAATCTTTGATTTTGCCACTCTAACTCATAATAATCTTTTACCCATTCCAACAAATTCTGATCAAATCCTTCTTTTTCCACAAATTGGTCATGATTGCCACGCACCAGATACTTCTTTCCTTTTAATGCTTTTAACGCCTCTGTCGCATAGCTAGCCCCTTTCATAGTAATATCCCCCAGAATATATACCTCATCTTTATTCCCTATCTTCTGGTTCCACCGTTTTATTAAAGTTTCATTCATTTCCTCTTGGTTATAAAATGGCCGATTCACATGTTTTATTATTTTCTCATGATAAAAATGTAAATCTGACGTAAAAAAAATCATTTCCCTTCACCACTTTTCCTGCTCTACAATAATGCAATTGCCTCTTTTACGCTAGATACCCCTATTAATGAAATACCTGTTATCTTTCCTAGCCCTTCTATAGATACTTTAGGCAAAATACACTTATGGAATCCCAGCTTCTTTGCTTCTAATATACGTTGTTTTGTCATACTAACACCTCGGATTTCTCCTGACAGCCCTACCTCCCCAAATACAATAGCATCATCTTCTACTGCTTTATCCTGATAACTAGAAACCAATGACATTACAATGCCAAGATCCAAAGAAGGTTCATTCATTTTCATACCACCTGCTATATTGACATAAGCATCACAGTCAGATAAATGGAATCCTGCCCTTTTTTCTAGAACTGCCATTAACAGGTTCACTCTATTATAATCAGTACCTGCTGCCGTCCTTCTTGGCATCCCAAAATTTGTCCTACATACTAATGCCTGCACTTCTAAAAGAATTGGCCTGCTCCCTTCCATAGAACAAGTAACTACTGAACCAGATGCCCCTTTTGGTTTTCCATTTAACATATACTCAGAAGGATTTTTCACCTCTGCCAAGCCATTTTCCCGCATCTCAAACACACCAATTTCATTGGTAGAACCAAAACGGTTTTTTACAGCACGCAAAATACGATATGCCGCATAACGGTCTCCTTCAAAATAAAGTACTGTATCCACCATATGCTCTAATACTCTAGGGCCAGCAACTACCCCTTCTTTTGTTACATGCCCTACAATAAATACAGATATCCCCATTCCCTTGGCAATCCGCATAAGAGAAGCTGTAGATTCTCTTACCTGGCTTACACTTCCTGGTGCAGAAGCCACCTCTTCCTTATACATGGTCTGGATAGAATCTATAATTACAATATTTGGTTTTTCTTTTTCTATTACTGACTCAATTGTATCTAAGCTAGTTTCACAATATAACAATAATCCCTCCGGGAAACTTCCTAGCCTATCTGCACGCAGTTTAATTTGTTTTAAAGACTCCTCGCCTGAAATATAAAGTACCTTTTTCTCCTCAGATAAAGTCCGGCATATCTGCAATAAAAGAGTCGATTTGCCAATCCCTGGGTCCCCACCCACTAAAATTAAAGAAGCTGGTACAATTCCCCCGCCTAATACTCTGTCCAGTTCTAAAAGCCCTGTATGGATTCGCTCCTCTTCCCCAGTACGAATTTCTGAAAGCTTTGTAAGTATCCCCGCCCTATTACTCTGTTTCACTGTTTCTGATTTTATTTTTATAGTAGGTTCTTCCACCATACTATTCCATGCCTTACATGCTGGGCACTGTCCCATCCACTTTGAAGCTTCATGCCCACATTCTTGGCAAAAATATGCTGTTGTCTTCCCCTTTGCCATATTTATTTCTCCTATCGATTACTACAAACCCACTAAATTTTATATATTCCTGTACATAAAAAAGAGGCTGCCACAATAAGACAATCCTTAATGTGACAGCCTTTTGCCTACTTTTATAAAAGTTTTACTATTTTTACTGCTGCTTCTTTTCCACTGCCTAGATCCACACTAAGCACCAGCTTTCCACCTAAATTCGTTTTCATTTTTCCTGCTGCAGCACCATCTATTAGAATCTCGTATTCACATTCTGGTTCTAATTCCACTGTAATCTGAGAATCTTTTGTTCCCTCCACAAAAAATTCCATTCCTTTATCTGTAACCTTAAGATTCCAAACAGCAGTCCCTGGAACCGATTCATATACAAACATTCCATTTCTTTCTAACTTTGTAATCTCTTTAAATGTCTTTACCTTATACAAATCTCCATTATGCTCATAATCTTCTACCTTAGACTTTTTGTCTAAAGAATAATTTCCAAAGCTAATAGTCCCATCCTCTTCTTTTCTTATCAATTCGTTTACTATTGGCATCTTTTTGCCCTCCTAAATTATTTGTATATACTTATCCTAACAAGACACTCCCTACAATTTTATTATAATATATTGGCACAATTTTTGTCAATCAGCACCAATTCCTTCTCACCTTTCGAAATTAAAACACTATCGCCTGCTTTTACTTTGCCCTCTAGCACCTTTTCAGCTAATGCATCCTCTACTTTTGTTTGGATTGCCCTGCGAAGCGGCCTTGCACCATATTTTTCATCATACCCCTGTTCTACAATATAGTCCGCTGCTGCCTTATCCATCTCAATAGTAATATTCATCTGTGCTTTTACTCTCTTAGCCAAATTCTCCATCATAATCGCCACAATACTATGGATATGCTCTTTATTTAACGCATGGAATACAATTACCTCATCTATCCGGTTTAAAAACTCTGGCTTAAAAAGTCTTTTTACTTCATCCATAACATTCGTTTTCATCCGTTCATAATTTTCTTTTTCATCTCCATTATTCCCAAAACCAAGCCGCTTTGGAGAAATAATATTTTCTGCACCAGCATTCGATGTCATAATTAACACAGTATTTTTAAAATCAATCCTACGTCCCTGAGAATCTGTAATATGCCCATCATCCAATACCTGCAATAAAATATTAAAAACATCTGGATGTGCTTTCTCTACCTCATCGAATAAAATAACAGAATATGGGTTTCTCCTTACTTTTTCACTAAGCTGCCCGCCTTCATCATAGCCTACATAACCTGGCGGGGAGCCAATTAACTTACTTACACTGTGTTTCTCCATATATTCTGACATATCTACACGGATAACAGAATTTTCTGTCCCAAACATTGCCTCTGCAAGTGCCTTAGAAAGCTCTGTTTTTCCCACTCCAGTAGGCCCCAAAAATAAAAAGGAGCCAATTGGCCGGTTTGGATCTTTTAACCCTACACGGCCTCTTCGGATTGCCCTAGATACAGCAGTAACTGCCTCTTCCTGCCCTACTACCCTCTTATGCAAAATTTCCTCTAACATCCGTAAACGTTCTACTTCCTCTTGCTCTAACCTTTTTACAGGAATCTTCGTCCAGTCAGATACTACTTCTGCAATCTGAGCCTCATCTACTAAAAGCTTAATAGACGATTTTTCTTTTTCCCATTTTGCTATAATTTTCTGTCTCCGTTCGTCCTTTTTCTCTTGTTTCTTTTTAATTTCCCCGGCACGCTCATATTCTTCATGAATAATCGCTTGCTCTTTTTCTTCTCCAAGCTTCCTTATTTCTTCTTCAATTACTTTTAATTCCTTTGGTGCAGAAAAAATCCCCAGCCTTACTTTCGAAGACGCCTCGTCAATTAAATCAATAGCCTTGTCCGGCAAAAACCGATCATTAATATAACGTTTTCCCAATTTAACAGCAGCTTCTATCGCACTATCCGTAATCCTAACCCCATGGTGCTTTTCATAACTGCCCCTTAGCCCCTTTAAAATCTCAACTGCCTCTTCTTCTGATGGCTCATCTACCATAACTGGCTGGAAACGGCGTTCTAAAGCAGCATCTTTTTCAATGTATTTTCTATATTCTTCTATAGTAGTAGCACCAATCAATTGGATTTCCCCTCTTGCCAAAGAAGGTTTTAAAATATTTGACGCATCAATTGCACCTTCTGCTCCCCCTGCACCAATAATTGTATGCAGCTCATCCAAAAATAGCAATACCCTGCCATCTGCTTTTACTTCTGCTAACACCCTTTTTATTCTTTCTTCAAACTCACCCCTATATTTTGATCCTGCCACCATGCCAGCCAAATCTAGGGTAAGCACCCTTCTATCTTTTATGGTTTCAGGTATATTCCCCTCTACAATTTTACTTGCCAGCCCTTCCGCTATCGCTGTTTTTCCTACTCCTGGCTCTCCAATTAAACATGGGTTATTCTTTGTCCTCCTACTTAATATCTGTACCACCCTCTGGATTTCTGAACTTCTTCCAATTACAGGATCTAGTTTCCCTTCTCTTGCAAGTGCCGTTAAGTCCCTGCTATATTGATCCAAAGTAGGTGTTGTGGATCGGTTCCCCCGGTTCCTCGGCTTCCCATTCTGAAAATCTTCTTTATATAAGTTCCCATCTTCCCCCATTGCTAGTAAAATATCCACATACAATTTTTGTACATGGATGCCCAATGTATTTAACAGCCTTGCTGCTATGGAATCTGTTTCCTTTATCATTGCAATTAAAATATGCTCTGTCCCAATTAATGCCGCCTTAAAACGGACTGCTTCCCTAACAGATGCCTCTAACACACGGTTCGCACGCGGCGTATATCCTTCTGGCTCCTGTAGGGATGCCCCACCCGTTGGGGCAATTAATTGTTCCATTAAATCCCTTACTTTTTCCTCTGTTACCCCATGATTATTTAGCACCGCAGCCGCTAAACAATCACTAACCCGCAGTAACCCAGCAAGGATATGCTCTGTGCCAATATAGCCATGGCCAAGCTCCCCTGATATCTCCTGCGCAGCTAGTAAAGCTTCATTTGCTTTCTTGGTAAATCGATTCTGCATGTTTTCCTCCTATATCACTATACCAAAATTTCTGGCAGATGCCCTTTCACATATTCTGCCCTAATTATATTCCTTCCTTTATCATCTAATGGTTTTCCTGCAAGTTGTTGTAAATGTGCAGGCTGTATCCCCATCATTAATGGATAAATACTTTTCTTTTCTCCCTCTTTTTGCTTTAAAATCCCACTTGTAAGCCCAAATTGGATATCAGAAAGCAGATTCATGCCCTCTTCTATTTCCAGGGTTTTACAATATTTTAAAACCCCATAAGACCGCAGCAATGTATCTTCAATGCTAATTGGGTTTTCTTGTGTAAGTTTCTTACGGATCCGTCTTTCCTGCTTAATAATCTGGCTCGCTATAGTAGTCAAATTCTGCATAATTTCCTCTTCTGTCTGTCCTAATGTCTTCTGGTTGTAGATTTGGTAAAGATTCCCTATTCCATTTCCACGTATGGTAACGCCAAACCTCCCAATATCGGCAGCAATCCCTGCTAGGCGCTTAGTCCCGGCAATTGCCGGGAGATGGAGCATATAAGACACTCTAAGCCCTGTACCAACATTGGTTGGGAAACTTGTTAAATATCCTAATTTTTCATGATAAGCATATGAGAAATTTTGGTTAATCTCATTATCTAATTGATCCGCAACCTGCCAAGCCTTTTCCAAATTCATTCCGCCAGCAAGCGCCTGTATCCTTAAATGATCTTCCTCATTAAATAGAATACTAACTACCTCATCCTCAGATAACATTGCCCCTGCTGGCTCTGTTTTCATAACCAATGCTTCACTCAGTAAATGCCTTTCCACTAGTGCTACTTTATCTGTATCTGAAATTGCATCCATAGAAAGATATTTGTAATTTCTGCCTCCCTCTCCCTCCAATGTTGCCAATTTAGCCTTAAATTCATCTAACAGGTTCTTTGCCTGCTCTTTTGACAACCTAATAGGAAAAGGATACTTACTTAAATTCCTTGCAAGCCTTACTCGGCTTGAAATTACCACATCTTCATTTTCTCCTGTTTCTTCATACCATTTAAGCATCGATACCATTCCTTTCTTTTACTGCCTTTATCTCATCCCTTAGTCTCGCTGCCTCTTCATAATCTTCTTCTGCAAGGGCTTCTTTTAACCGTTCCCTCATAATCCTTATTTCTTCCAATGGCTGATAGACTTCCTCTTTAGATTCTTTTTGTATTACATTATACTTGGGTTTTTTCCCTGTATGCAGGCTATTTCCTTGTATTTTTTTAATATTCCCTTCAATTAATGGCTCAAAAACATTATAACAGTCCTCACAGCCAAACACACCATGGCTAATAAAATCGCGATATGTTGTTTTACAAGATGGGCAAACCACTTGTTCCATGGTATCCTCTTTTTTCTCACTTTCTATAGCATAAGCACCTAAAATCCCTGCAAGCAATTCGGCAAATGGCAATTCTTCTCCAAAATCCATATCCTTTGCACATTCGCTGCAAAGATTGTGTTCATTTTTTACACCATTTATAATCTCTGTATAAAAAATGGTTGCTTCCCGTTCCTGACATTTTTCACAAATCATCCCTTTACCTCCCTATTCTCCCAAATACTCCAAAAAAATTTGATCCACCAATTCATGTATCTCTTCCCTCGTAATATTTTTACAGATTGCCTTGGCAATCATAAGGCGTAGGTTCCTACGCAACTCTTCTATAGCGCACACTTTATCTACATCAAGAGAAATAACAGCACCTTTCCGCCGATCTATCTTGACAAACCCCTCCTGTTTTAATACAGTATACGCTTTATTCACTGTATGCATGTTAATCCCAATGTTGTCAGCAAGCTGCCTAACAGAAGGCAGCACATCCCCCTCGTGGAACTCTTCCATAACAATCCCAAGTATAATTTGGTTGCATAGCTGTAGATAAATTGCTTCATCACTGTTAAAATCAATTGAAACAAACATAGGCCTCTCTCCTTAGTTATAGCTGTTATACCATTTCTATAACAATAGTAGTATAGCTTAAACAAAAAATATTGTCAATATGTAATAGTTGACATGAAAGGTAATTGCATCAATAGACAACAGACTGTTTTGCCTTTCTTGTGTTACTCTTTTTACTACTATAACGAGAGAAAGAATGATAATTCCTTTTTACTCTATCCTTTTTCAAAATATTCCTTGACATATAAATAAAATTATGATAAATTTTAAAAAAAATTTAGGAGAACATAAAAATGCAGAACTTACATTTTACATTGAACAATATGTACATGTATTATAGACATACTTAGAAGTAATTGTGTTCCGGTTGGATGCATGGTTACTCAGGTAAGTCTGATATGTCTGTGCATAAAAATCGGGAAATGTAAGTTAGATGAGATAGAATATTTGTAACTGCCGATATTTAAGAAGTGCACTGGACATATTGTATGTTTAGTGCATTTTTTGTTTAGAAAGGAGTTTTTATGAAATTTTTTGGGAAACCCTACAGAAAGTATATTACTTACTATTTTTATTCTGCCAGAATTTTATGGGCAAAGAATTGGCAGCTATATTATTGATACATTTGAATACACTGTTTTTAAGGGCTAAAAGAATAGAACTTCTTTTATTACAATAGCCAGATCCTATCTAAAAAAGATATAATTATAAAAATGGCATAAAGGAATTAAATAAAGAGCACTATTATCGGCTGAAAAAATTCAGGATAAATAACAAAAACAAATAAGTGATAAAGCAAATTAAAACAATGAATATTTAATATTTTAAATATGGAGGATACATATGGAAGTAAAATTATTACGTGCAAATATTGCTGATGCAAAAGAAATACACGCCATGCAGGTAGAAGCTTTTAGAGAATTATTAGAAAAATATCAGGATTTTGAATTAAATCCTGGAAATGAAAGCGTAGAAAAAATAGAAACCCGTTTACAGCAAAGTTTTACATTTTTCTATTTTATCTGTATTGGACAACAAAAAGTGAGGGCTATCCGTATTGTTGATAAAAAGGAAGCCGGAAAAAGCAAGAGAATTTCCCCATTATTTGTATTGCCGGAATTTAGGGGGCATGGTATTGCACAAAAAGCAATCCGGCTATGTGAAGAAATACATGGAAACGAAAACTGGGAACTTGGCACAATTCTGCAAGAACCTAAGAATTGTTATTTATATGAGAAAATGGGATATCAAAAAACAGGCGCAACAAAAGTAATTAATTCGAAACTTACATTAGTATTTTATGAAAAAAAAACGGCAGACAGAACATAAAGCACGGTTAAAAGGATTTCTTGCCCTCCTTTCTTTCGCCTGGAGGGCAAGGGTATCCGCCTTTGGATCTATGGCTTCCCAATCATTTTTATAGAAACTTACTATTGTTTCAATCCACTCGCGGCAGTTAAGAGCCAATTATGTGGATTGCTCATGGCAACAGGGGATACCACTTTCGCCTCGCCTGCAGCTATTGTTATAATTGTTTTGGGATACCAAAATATTCATCTTCAAAAGTATATAACCTAAACTGCAAAACCTCCTACTTATCATCATAATCAAAGAAGGTAAAATCGTCATCATCATCTAAATCCAACAAAAAGTCATCATCGTCTTCTATTACTGGATCGATCTTTATTTGTTCTGGATCTATTTTAGGCTTCACTTCTGTTTTCGGTTTTGCTTCTGTTTTTGGTTCTTCTATTAACGTCTTTGGCTCTGGCCTTCTAGCCTTTACTATAATCTTATCTTCTGGTTTAGGAATCTCTTCTTTAGAAACTGCTGCTTCTCTTGCTATTTCTTTTGCACTCTCTACAATATAAGGTACTTCTTCATCAGATATCCCCTCCTCAAATACCCTTTCCATTCCTTTTGGCATCTCTTCTTGTTTCTTCTTATTTTTGCCTATTTTCTTACTTTTTTCTACCTTATCCTGTTGCACTAATGGGAACTCTTTTAATTCGGGTTCATCCAGTTCCTCTTCCTCGTAACCTTCTGCTGTCTGGCCCTTTAATTTAAGAATTAACCCAATTGCAACAATAATCAATACTACACAGAATACAGCTAACACAATAATAATCATTAACTTATTCTTTGCATCTATCTGATTATCCATTTTTAATTTTATAACTTCTGCTTCTAATTCCTCTATCCTAGAACTATCCTCTGCAGATGGCTCTGTAGTCTCTGGTTCCGATGGTTTTACCGCAGCAGAAGCATTAAAACGCTGTAGGGTCCTCTCTTTTGTATCATATTGGTAAAAGGCATATTCCCCATCTTCATTTAGGGCATAAATTAAAAAATACTCTGCACTGCTTCCTTGTACCCATGCCTGAATAGTAGTTGCCATATTTTCATCCCCGCCATTACTTAATGCCAATGTGGTTTCTTGATAGCCTACTGGCGCTTCTACATTGGATTCAGGGGAAACCAACATATAAGAATGGTTTGCATTTGTTAGGCGAATATATGGATATACATTATCTTTAGCACTATTATAAGCGTAAAAACTGCCATTTTCCCCTAACCCATCTTGCAAATAAAAAAGAGTAATGTTCTGTGTCTGCCCAATAAATGCTGGTATTTCTTGGTTCCTATAAGTAATTGTTGTTTTCTGGAAGCCATCTGGGGCTGTAATATTATCTACCTTATCTGTAATATACATATCCTTTCCATTTACTAGAAAAGAAATCGAAAGATTAACAGGTTCTTCTAATGATGATGTTGTTGTAGGCGGCTGTGTTTGTGTTTCTGCTGGTTTCCGCCTTACAATAATATTATAATTTTTAACTGTGCCATTCTCTGCTGTAACTTTAATGGTTATATTATTTACTCCTACTTCTAGGTTTGTATCTGAAATCACTACAGATGCCTTTTCACTCATAGGAGTAGCTGTAATTGAAAGTTTATTAATTGAATTATCTACCGTAATATCATATTCTGTTTTATCCGAAGCAAATCCCCACAACCCAGTAGGGGCAATTTTCAAATCTGCCAAGCGGCACTCCTCCGAAGCACTACTAGGGCCTTGGATATTAATAGGGGCACTAGCTGCTGCCGTAATTGTCATGGAATCCCCACTAGATGGGTTTAATGGCCCAAGGTATACATTACTAATAGTAATATTAGAACTTCCTGCCTTAACGGCACGAAATGTCAACATATATTTATAGCTGGAAGCATTCCCATAGCCTGTAAATTTCAGGCGGCCACCCCCGCCACTCTCTGCGCCAGACACATATTCTATCATATCTGCATTATAATCCAGATAAAATTCATATGCCCCAATTGGTTCACTTCCATTTACATATACCCCTACCTGGAATTCTTGCCCTTCTGTTGGGCTATAAGAGGAAGAACCATAAGTAACGGTTCCCTCTGCTGCCAAAATAGTCCCTGTTTGGAATACAATAAGCAATATAACGATTAAAAAAGTAATCTTGTATTTTATATGTTTCAATTTCTCCTCCTGTTCTCCGCTTAAAAAACCTAGTGTAAACGGTACTTCTGCTAACTGCTACTTTTGTGAAATATATTGTACATCTAATAAATGCCTTTGTAGGTACAGCATATCTTTTACTGAAATAGTGGACTGTTTTACCCCATTTGGGCTATCTTCCCTATCATCCCAGTTAATATCTGCTGCCTCTGCATAAGCGCCAGAAAGTGTAGATATACCTAAAATATGGCGCTGCATATACAACATATCTCTTCCGTTAATCTCACCATCTCCATTAATATCCCCATATAATACAACAGGAATTTCTTTTATTACAGAATTATCTACATTTGCTATTACTTGAAGTAAATTTCCTGTCGCAATTACTCCTGTATTTTCAGTCCGATCTGCATTTACTAAACGAATACCACAATTTGCCGATGTCATTTGGGCAAATGCATCCTGTGCCATAGTCCCTTTTTCAAAGCCATATAACATGGTAGTTTCACCTTCTGCTGTCTGTATATTCATAAATAACCCCTGCCCTGCTGAAATAGTAAAATTGCCACCATTATAAGTAGAAGGCCCTGTAGGCGCTACAATATTAATTCTATAAGTAGAACTGCTCCCATTTTGTGCAGTAATAGTAATTGAAATTACATTAAGCCCCTCTGTTAAATTATATTTTCCTGCGCCTGATACAGAGGCATTGCTATCTGCTGCTTCTGCTATTACATTTACACTAGAAACAGGGTCACTTAATACTAAATCATACTCTAAAATATTTTTATGGAAGGTAGGAGTAAGAGAATATCCCTCCACCAAAAGTGAAGATAGCGTAGTAACAGCCCCGCCTGATCCAGTAGGAAGTTCGCTTGCCATAAAAGGCATATTTCCATATACTGGAATTTTAAATACAATCCCTAAATCCGAAGTCCCCCCATATGCAATCGCCATTTTCTTTGCTTCTGAACTGGGTGCCTGTACATTTGTCATATATTGGTGTGTATATGGGTTATTCCCTTGCACATTAAACTTTTGAAGGTACAAGGTATCTTGCCCTACATTAATGTAACGCCTTCCTAAATATATGGCACCTCCTGCGATTGCCTTCCATTTTGTATCCCATGGCAAAAAATATTCATCATTATATTGTTGTGCAAATGCTAATCCATTCCTTACTGGGTTGCTAGAGCTAGTAGCACCAATATTATAAAAGTTATAAAAGCCCTCATAACCAGATACTGTCCCTGACACACTGGCACTCCCCCCAGTCCCTAATTCCTGTAGGGCCCTAGAAGCCAAATGGTAAGGGCTTACCCCAGACTGCTCTGCTGCATATACAAACGCATCTGCATAAGAAGCTGACCACCCATCTGCATCTGTATAACTTCCACTCATAAAAGAATGTTCCAAAATATTTTGTATTCCTTCTAATGATTGATACGAATTATCATAAGACAATGTTTCAAACTGGAAAATATTCACATCATCTAAAAAATTCCTAGGATCCATATAATATGCAATTAATGCCCTTG
>ERZ808051.1820-NODE-1820-length-12582-cov-21.391843_pt1 | contig 12582 bp, 10 predicted proteins | sample MGYA00380199_ERZ808051 | MGnify/ENA primary metagenome ERZ808051 (study PRJEB31490, sample SAMN06133391) | mouse gut metagenome | isolation source: J11 | host: mice | place: China: Chengdu | collected 2015-05 ...
TGCAAGGGAAATCGACGCGGTATGGCGGGAAAAAGGCCGTCCAGACAGCGTTCAGCGGTTGTGAATACAGGTTCTTAGAGTATATCATAAATCCGCCGGCCTGTACAGCGTTTTTTGGGGCGGCCGCAGGGACAGTCTCCTTATATAGACGGAGACCCTGACCGCAGGCGGTCAGGGTCTCGCGCCGTCTTTTCAATCCGTCAGGCAGCGGTCCTCCGCTTACGGAAGCCCGCCTGGCGGCAGTGCTCAGAGGTCCACTGTTTTGATGGTCTGCTCCTTGATGCCGTGCTTTTCGGCATAGCCCGTGAGGATCAGGGTCAGGGCTCCGTCGCCGGTGACATTGCAGGCGGTGCCGAAGCTGTCCTGAAGGGCGAAGATGGCCAGCATCAGGGCGGTGGCGTCGCCGGAGGTGGCGGGGTCCGTGAAGAGGATGCCGGTAATCAGGCCCAGGGAGGCCATCACCGTGCCGCCGGGGACGCCGGGGGCGCCGATGGCGAAGATGCCCAGCAGCAGGATGAACAGCACCATACGGCCCGGGCTGGGCAGCTCCCCGAAGAGCACCTTGGACACAATCATGACGAAAAAGGTCTCGGTGAGGGCGGAGCCGCAGAGGTGGATGTTGGCGAAGAGGGGAATGCCGAACTCCACCATGTCGGAGCGGAGATTCTTGCTCTTCCGGGCGCAGTCCAGAGCCACGGCCAGGGTGGCGGCGGAGGACATGGTGCCCACGGCGGTGAGGTAGGCGGGGCCGTAGTGCTTCACAACCTCCACGCCGCTCTTGCCGGAATAGGCCCCGGCGAAGCCGTAGAGCACAGCCATCCAGATGTAGTGCCCCGCCATGACGATGACGATGGCCAGCAGGAAGGCGGGGAACTGCTTGGTGATGGTGCCGTCATAGCTCAGGCCGCAGAAGGTCAGGGCAATGAAGAAGGGCAGGACGGGAATGACCACCTTCTTCACCACGCTCAGAACGATGTTCTGGAACTCCTGGAGCACCACCGTGACGGTTCTGGCCTTGGTCCACACGGCGGCCAGGCCCACCAGGACGGAGAACACCAGGGCGCTCATGACGGGCATAATCTGGGGAATATTCAGCTCAAAGGCCACGCCGGGCAGCTCCTTCAGCCCCTCCATGCTGGAGGCGATGGGCAGAATGGGCACCAGGACATAGCCCGCGACCATGGACATCAGCGTGGCCAGAACCGTGCTGGCATAGGCCACGATGATGGCCACCGCCAGCATCCGGGTGGCGTTGGAGCCCATTTTGGTGATGGACGGGGCGATGAAGCCGATTACAATCAGGGGCACGCAGAACATAATCAACTGGTTCAATACGTACTTCAGCGTGACCACAATGGTCATGGCGCTCTCCGGCAGGAACAGGCCGCATACGATGCCCACCACAATGCCGATCAGCAGCTTCAGAGGCAGACTCATTCCCTTTTTCTCGGTAGCCATATACAAGTATCCTCCCTTTCTTGTTCACACAGTTGAAGCAGACGCCCCGCATTCCGAATCGTTCCAGTATATGCGGAGCCGGTCCCACTCATCCCTTAGGGGGCTGATTGGTCATGATGCGGATGATCTCCCTGTCGGTCTCCCGCATCCCCAGGCGGCCCAGACGGCCGATGTTGGCAATGGTGTTCTCCACGCCCTTGGACACGATGCCCTCGCCGCCGTAGAACTGCCGGCCGCTGAGATACATGCTGTAGCCCAGGAGGCCCGCATCCACCGCCGCCGCAATCTTCGCCGCGCAGGAGGGCTTCGCGCCGTCGCAGATCATGCCGGAGATGGTGGCCAGGGCGTTGACCAGGGTATGGGCGATGGTCTCATAATCCCCGCCGTTCAGCCAGGAAATGGCGGCCCCGGCGGCACAGCCGGCGCTGACGGCCCCGCAGTAGGCGCTGAGGCGGCCGATGCCGGTTTTCATATGGATGGTCAGCAGGTCGCTGAGGGTCACGGCCCGGAGGGTCTTTTCCGGGTCCGCCTCCAGGTACTTGGCGTATTCCACCACGGGGACGGAGGCGGTGATGCCCTGGTTGCCGCTGCCGGAGACGATGATCACCGGCATCTCGCAGCCGCTCATCCGGGCGTCGGACCCGGCGGCGGCCATGGCCCGGACCTGGGTTTTGATATCGTCGTGGTAATGGGCCTGGAGGACCTTGCCGATGTTGGCTCCCCAGTCGTTGCGGATTCCCTCCTGGGCGATGGCGTAGTTGTAGTCAATCTGCCGCTGAACCGTCTCCCGCACGTCCTCCAGGTCACAGGTGTTCACAAAGTCCACAATCGCTTCCACAGACAGGCAGCTGCGGTCCGTGAGGCCGGCGGCGCCGCCCGCCTCGGCCACGGCTCCGGCCTCCAGCAGGATTTCGCCGTTCTTTTCAATGTGCACGATGTTGGTGTGGTAGTCGGCAATGCGGAGCCGCACGGTGTCCGCTCCGGCGGTAAGGGTCACGATGATGTCGAAAATCACGTCCCCCGGCGCGGGGGCCACCCGGACCTCATGGCTCTCGAGATAGGACCTGATTTCCTCCTTCTGGGGGTCCGTCACCTGGGAGATGACCTCCAGAATCCTCCCTGCGTCCCCTGCCACCACGCCGGCGGCGGCGGAAGCCTCGATTCCCTTCAGCCCGCCGGTGTTGGGCACGACCACGCTCTTGACATTTTTGATGATGTTGCCGCTGGCCTCCACCAGAATCTTCTCCGGCAGCCGGCCCAGGACCTCCCTGGCCTTCGCCGCGCCGTAGGCAATGGCGATGGGCTCGGTGCAGCCCATGGCGGGCACCAGCTCCTCCCGCAGGATCTGTACGAAATGATGATACCGCTGATCTGTTTTTTCCACGTTTCTCCTCCCTTTCCCTGTTTCGTCTCCCCCCGGTCTCCGCACTGCGGAGCAGGGGCGGCTTTCGGGACCCGCATCAGGTTAAATTTACCAAATAACCCTGCATCCAGAATAGCATCTTTCGTCTGTTTTGTCAAGCTTTCATCATAGGAGGACAAAAACAGCCCCGCGCTCCAGTGGAGACGCAGGGCCTGTTCAGAATCTTCACGTTTCCCGGAGCGTCCGGGGGGGAGGGCATCAGCGGTTCCAGACGCCCTGAGACAGCTCCGCCCGGCGAAGGGCCACCAGAGCCGCGAAAAAGTCTTTCCATGCAGCTTTCATGCTTTCATCCTCCTCTTGTTCGAATCTGTCTATCGTTTTTGGGAATATCAGCGGCGTCCCTGGCTCAGCTCCGCATAGCGGAGGGCCACCAGGCTTTTGAAGAAATCCCTTACACAGTGCTTCATTGTAATCCTTCCTTTCGATTCCGTTGGTTCGCTTCCGAACAGGCAGCCGGTCTGCCGACCGCTGTTCTGATGGAGATTATAGCCGCCCGGGGGGGAAATTACTTTCAGCATTTTGCTCTCTTTCCATTGTTCCCATGGCCCCATGAGGCTCCCCGGGGACGGAGGCATCGGACCCGCTTTTCCGCCCGAAACGGCTTCCCCGCCGGAAAAAGTCCTCGTTTCCCCTTCTGGCCCTCCGGACGCCGCCCAAAAAGTTTTTATAGAATCTTGCGCAGGCCCCCCCAAGGGACCCGCCGGCGCCTTCGCCGTTTTCCGGAATGGCCGGAGAAACCGGAGGCCGCCCCTCTGCCGGATTTTACGGCGGAGCTGCTGGAGCACCGGGGAGCGGCCCGTCTCCGTGAAAACCAGGCGTCCGTCCTTCCGGCGGCGGCAGCTCCGGAACAGGAACCGGACCGTCTCCGCCTCATGTGAGCCCCAAATACCGATGCAAAAAACTTGCCGCAAAAAGACTTGACAACTTTCCTTGTCAGTGCTATGATACGTATTGACAAGAAAAGTTGTCATTTTGACGACGAACCTTGTCAGAAGGAGGCGGTGACATGCCACTGCGCAACCGGCTGAAGGAGCACCGGGCCCGATTAGGCGTCAACCAGCAGGAGCTGGGGCGTCTGGCGGGGGTCTCCCGGCAGACCATCAGCCAGATTGAGCGGGGGGACTACTCCCCGTCGGTGACGCTGGCGCTGAAGCTGGCGAACATCTGCGGCGTACGGGTTGAGGACATTTTTACCTATGAGGAGGATACGGTCCATGAGTAAGAACGAGACAAGCGAGAACCGCCGGGCCCTGCCCCGGTTTGCCCTGACCATGGCGGGGTCCATGCTGGCGGGGGGCGCAATCGGATTTGTTGTGGGTCTGAGCCGCGTCTTCGGGCTGGACACCGGCGCCCTGGCGGAGGGGCTCAACGCCCTTCTGGCGGCCATTACCCCCTGGGGCATCCCTGTGACCTCGGCGCTGACCCTGGGGAGCTGCTTCCTCCTCTACCGCTCCGCCGCCGGGAAATTCGCCGCCTGGAACGGCGGGGACGAGGACGAGACCTCGGAGTCCATCAGCATCTCCCTGAGCTGGGTGCTGCTGCTCAGCGCCGTGCAGCTGCTGCTGAATCTCTTTTTCATGGCGGCCTTCTGCGTCTACGGCATTGACGGCGGCATCGGCGCGCTGTCTCTGGTGGGCGTCTTCCTGGTCTCCTGCGGCCTTGTCATCTTCGCCCAGCAGAAGACGGTGGACCTGGCAAAACGGATGAACCCGGAGAAGCACGGCAGCGTCTACGACATGAAGTTTCAGAAAAAATGGATGGACAGCTGCGACGAGTCGGAGCGCCGTCAGGTCGGTCAGGCCTGCTACCGGGCCTATCTGGTGACCTCCCGGGTCTGCCTGGGGGCGTGGATGGTTCTGGTGATTCTGAGCCTGGTGTTTGAGATGAACCTCCTGCCCGTTTTCGTGCTGCTGCTGGTCCTGGGGATTATGCAGGTAACCTATACGCTGGAATGTATCCGGCTGTCGAAGAAGGGCGGAAATTGAAGAGTTGAGAGCGGAGAGCAGAGAGTGGAGAGAATGAGGAATTAGGAACTGAACAGGATGTTTAAAGAGCCGGGGGCAATCGCCTCCGGCTCTTTTACTGTTTTCCGCGTTTCTGTGCTTATGCGGTCGTTCTCCCCCGTTCTCCGGCGGCGCTTCCGCCTCGGGGTCTCCTGTTTCCTCCGGCGGTTCCGGGGTCTGGTCCTCCCTCATTCCGCCGTGCGCCCCGGGGCTCACCCCTCTGCCGCCGGCAGTATGCGAAAAGAGAATTCCAGGTCGTCCGCCGCGCTGACCCTGTAGGGAGCTTCCACGTCGCTGCCCCAGCTGTCAATACCGCCCACGCCCCGCATGGCCCCGCAGACCGTCACCACGGTCCGCACAGGGTCCGGCAGCTCCTCCCGGTGGGCCGCCTGCTCCAGCTGCCAGGGGGTGCAGGGCAGGGCGGAGAAGGCCAGCGGCGTCCCGCTCATGTCCAGAGTCAGACCGCCGTCCAGCACGGCCGCCCGGGTCTCCATGTGACAGCCGCACTCCTGGGGGACCAGATAGGCCGGAATGTGAGGCGCTTCCTCGTGCCAGCCGAAGACGCCGCCCCGCTTCCGGTCCGGGTAGGTCTCCCCGGAGAGGCCCAGCCAACGGACCCTCTTCACTGGCTCAGGCGTCTGGAAGCGCAGGCCCAGCAAAGGCAACTCCGGACGGCCCGGTCTGCCGCAGTAATGGACGGTTACCCCCACCGTGCCGGAGGACTCCGCCGTATAGACAACCTGGGTTCGCAGGCCGGGCAGGGCGTGGGAGGTATAGGTATAGCGGATGGAAACACGGTGCCGGCTTTCCTCCAAAACCCGAATGTCCTCACAGACCTGCCATTGCTCCGCCGCCGACCAAAGGGCGCTCCGGGAGGCAAAGCCGTTCCCCAGGTCGTTTTCCGTAGGGGCCCGCCAGTAGGCCGGGCGGGGAGCCCGCCACAGCCATTCCCTCCCCCCGGCGGTCAGGGACACCGGCCCGCCCTGGGGATAGGAGAACAGAATTTCAAGGTTCTCACCCCGCACCCCCAGGGCCCCGTCGCCGTGGGTGACGCGGAGGGGGGATTTTTTTGCCCGGACGGCGGGCAGAGACAGGGCCTTTGCCGCGTCTTCATTGGCCGCGTCGAACCGCGCCCGCTCCCGGGGAGAGGCGTACCAGTACCGGACTTCCTGCATGGCGGGTTTTTCCGTCCCGTCGGCGAAGACGATGCCGTTGCCGCTGAAGGCATAGTCGGTCTGCCGCTCGCCGAAGTCCCCGCCGTAGCCCAGGACCCGCCGCCCCAGGCAGTCCGTGCGCCAGAGGGCCTGATCCATGTAGTCCCAGATGAAGCCGCCCTGATACTGGGGGAACTCCTCCCCCAGCCGGATATAGTGCTCCATGCCCCCCAGGGAATTGCCCATGTCGTGCATGTACTCGCAGAGGATGAAGGGCTTTTCCGGGCGGCTCTCCAGATAGGCCCGGATGTCCTCCGGCGGGGCGTACATCCGGCTCTCCACGTCGGAAATGGCGTCAAAGGCCCGGCAGTGGAAAACCCCCTCATAGTGAACCAGGCGGCTGGGGTCCTCCCGGCGGAAGAACTCCGCCATGGCCAGAATATCCTCTCCGGCGTAGGACTCGTTGCCGCAGGACCAGAGTAGAATGGCCGTGTGGTTCTTGTCCCGCTCGAACATGGACCGGGCCCGGTCCAGAACGCAGTCCCGCCAGGCCGGGAGACTCCCGGGCACGTTCCAGCTGGGCTCTGTCTTCCCCAGCTTCTGCCAGGAACCGTGGCTTTCCAGGTTCGTCTCGTCGATCATGTAAATGCCGTTTTTGTCGCAGAGGTGGTACCAGAGGGTCTGATTGGGATAGTGGCAGGTGCGGACGGCATTGATATGGTTCCGCTTGAAGGTTTCCATGGCGGCCTCCATGTCTGCGGGACCGATGGACCGGCCTGCCGCCGGGCTCCACTCATGGCGGTTCACGCCGTTGAAGACGATGCGCCTTCCGTTCAGCAGCATCAGGCCGTCCTCCAGCTGGAAGCGCCGGAATCCGACGTCGTAGGGAATGACCTCGGAGACCGTGCCGTCTCTCCGGAGAAGGGTCAGGGTCACACGGTACAGAGCCGGGTCCTCATGGTCCCAGGGCCGGACGCCGGGGAACCGGAGGGACCGGCTGCGGAGATACCTGCCGTCCCGCCTCAGGTCCAGAGGGCCGTCCAAGAGCGTTTCTCCGCCGGGGCCGGCAATCCGGCAGCGGACCTCCCCGGCCTCCCCCTCCAGAAGCAGGCGGACAGAGAGGGTACCGGCGGAACCGTCCTCCTCCAGTCCCGCCTGGAGCCACAGGTCTTCCAGATGGAGGTCCGGTCTGGCATAGAGGAACACGGAACGGAAGATGCCGCTGAAGCGGAAAAAGTCCTGATCCTCAATCCAGGCGGCGCTGGAGCGCTGATAAACCTCCACGCAGAGCCGGTTTCCCGTCTCCCGGACATAGGGCGTCAAATCGAAGTCCGAGGGGGTGAAGCTGTCCTCGGCATAGCCCACGAACTGGCCGTTGAGCCAGACATAGCAGGCCTGCTCCACGCCCTGAAGGCTGACGCAGACCCGCTTTCCCCGAAGGCCCCCGTCCAGGTCGAACCTCCGGACATAGCTGCCCACGGCGCAGTCCTCCCAGTCGATTTCCGGGGGCCGGAGCTCCGCGCGGCCATCCCAGGGGTAGAGGGTATTGATATACTGAATCTGACCGTGGCCCTGGAGCTCCATATGTCCCGGCGCCTGAACGGAGCCGAAGGCGGAATCGTCAAAGTCCTCCCGCCAGAAGCCGGCGGGGCGGTCCGCCGGACGGGGGCTCCAGGCAAAGCGCCAGCGCCCGTCCAGGGACTGGTACAGGGAGCTTGTTCCCCGGGCCATCTCCTCCGCCGAGGCGTAGCAAACGTGATCGGAATGAGCGTCCAGGCGGTTTACCCGGAACACCGCCGGGTCTGTCAGCCACTTCAATTCTGCCTGCATGGTTGTTCTCTCCTTGATTGATTCGCGGTCTCCGCGGCCATGCCGTCCGGAGTCCTGGTCTGTTCGCGGCCTGTGAGCGCCGCTCTTTTATTTTAAAGGCGGCCTTTGGGTTTGGCAATCATTTTTTCTCCCTCCGGCCGGACGGGGGCCCGTCTGAGAACCGGCGGAGCGGGTCGCGGAGAAGGGAGACGGCGGCCCGGATTCGTCTCAATCACGGAAGGCCTTTGGGAAAGGCCGTCATTTTCAGCCAAAGTACAGCAATATAGACAAAAATTCCGCCGGAGGCCGAAGTTTTCCGGAAAGCGGTTGGACAAGCGGCGCGGCAGACAGTATAATAAAGCGGAATCAAAAACGGAGTGGGACGGCGGAGGCCGTCCCGCCGGAGAAAGACGGAGAGGGGAAGACTATGCTGCTGAAGGACATGCAGGTTGGGGAGACCTGCGTTGTGGAAAACATCAGCCTGCCCTTTCAGATGGAGCGGCGTTTGCAGGTGCTGGGCATGACCCGGCGGACGAAGATTTCCGTGGTAAACCGGAAGGGCAGGGGCATCCTGATTATCAAGCTCCGGGGGTCCCGCTTTGCCCTGGGGGAGCACATCACCGCCAGCATCGCGGTGCGGAAAGTGGAGGCGGCGGTATGAGCGAGAATCTGACCATCGGTTTTATCGGGAATCCCAACTGCGGAAAAACCACCCTGTTCAACGCCTATACCGGCGCCAACCTCAAGGTGGCCAACTGGCCCGGCGTGACGGTGGAAAAGGTGGAGGGCGCCATCCGGGACCACGATCTGAATATCCGCCTGGTGGACCTGCCGGGAACCTACAGTCTGACCTCCTATACCATGGAGGAAATCGTCTCCCGGCAGTTCATCCTCAGCGACGAGGTGGACGTCATCATCAATGTGGTGGACGCCTCTGCCCTGGAGCGGAGCCTGTATCTGACCCTGCAGCTGCTGGAGCTGGAAAAACCGGTGGTGCTGGCCTTGAACATGATGGACATTGTGGAGAAACGGGGCATGGAGATTGACCTCCACCGCCTGCCGGAGATGCTGGGCGTGCCGGTGATTCCCGTTTCCGCCCGGCGGCGCATCGGTCTGGACTCCCTGCTTCACGCGGCGGCCCATCACCGCAACCTCTCCGGTCCCGACCGGCTGGTTCACCAGCATAAGACCCCCAGCCTCCATGCCCATGACCACCACCGGGAATATGCCATGGTGTACAGCGATGAAATCGAGGACCGCATCGACCAGATTCTCGCGGAATTTCAGGAGAAGCACCCCGATATGGAGCGCCCCCGCTGGCACGCCATCAAGCTGCTGGAGGAGGACAAGGAGATTACGGAGCGGTATCCCGTGGACCTGCCGGGACTGGCGGGCCTGGGAGGCGAGTCCCGCATCATCAATGAGAAATACGGCTTCATCGAGGAGGTCGTGAGAGAAGTGCTGCTGCACAAGCAGCGCCAGGACCGGCTGACGGAGCGGGCGGACCAGGTGCTGACCCACCGGGTCTGGGGCGTGCCCATGTTCCTGGGCATCATGGCCCTGGTGTTCTTCCTGACCTTTACGGTGGGAGACTGGATCAAGGGGTATTTCGAGTACGCCATCGAATGGCTGTCCGTCTCGGCCCAGCAGACCCTGGGGGCCCTGGGAGTTGGGGAGATGATCAAATCCCTGGTCATTGACGGCGTCATCGGCGGCGTGGGGACCATCATCACCTTCCTGCCCAATATCTTTATCCTCTTCCTGGCCCTGGCCTTTCTGGAGGACAGCGGCTATATGGCCCGGGTGGCCTATGTGATGGAGGGGCTGATGAGCCGCCTGGGCCTCTCCGGCAAGGCCTTCATCCCCATGCTGCTGGGCTTTGGCTGCACCGTCCCGGCGCTGATGGCCTCCCGGGCTCTGGAGAGCAGACGGGACCGCTACAAGGTCATGCTGGTGACGCCCTTTATGAGCTGCAACGCCCGGCTGACCATTTACATCCTGTTTTCCCACATGTTCTTTGGCCGCTGGGCCATGCTGGCGGCCTACTCCATGTATTTGATCGGCATCGTGGTGGCCATCCTGGTATCGGTGGCGCTCCATCTGCTGGACCGGGAGAAGAGCGTCAACTACCTTTTGATTGAGCTGCCGGAGTATAAGATGCCCGACGCCCGGACGGTGGGCATCTACGTGTGGGACAAGGTGAAGGATTACCTGGGCAAGGCCGGCACCACCATTTTCCTGGCCACGCTGCTGATTTGGATTCTGCTGAACTTCGGCCCCCAGGGCTACAGCCCGGACCTCTCCGTGGGCTTCGGAGCTATGATTGGCCGGTGGATGGCGCCCTTCTTTGCGCCCATCGGCCTGGGCTTCTGGCAGATTACCGTGGCGCTGATTGCCGGCATTTCCGCCAAGGAGGTGGTGGTCTCCAGCTGCGCGGTGCTCTTCGGCATTGTCAACGCCAACTCCCCGGCGGGCATGGAGGCCTTTTCCCGGGTGCTGGCGGGCATAGGCTTCGGGCCGCTGAACGCCTTCTGCCTCATGGTATTCTGTCTGCTGTACATCCCCTGCGCCGCCACGCTGGCCGCCATTCACCGGGAGTCCAACAGCTGGGCCTGGACGGCGTTCACAGCCCTGTTTCAGGTGCTGGTGGCCTGGCTGGTGACCTTTCTGGTGTACCGGGTGGGCCTGCTGCTGTGAGGGGCCGGACCGTCCGCCGGCGCGGGCCGCCGGGGACGGGAAACCGTCCGCTTGAGACAGCGCAGCTTCAGCCCGGCCCCATATGTAAAAACCTGTATTCACAACCGCTAAACTATGAATACAGGTTCTAAAAAACACACATCCGTCCGCCGGATGACCCGGGAACGGATGGGGAACCCCTGAAAAGGGAGAAAAAAGGAGGAGTCCGGCATGGATGTGATCCTTGGCATCGACATCGGCGGCACCACCACCAAGATTGTGGGTCTGAAAGGGGACGGGTCCGTCATCTCCACCCTGCGGGTCCGGGCAGAGGACCCCCTCACCAGTCTTTACGGAGCCCTGGGCAGCTATCTGTCCGGCAATCGGCTGGAGCTGGGGGATGTGCGCCGGGTGGTGCTCACCGGCGTAGGGGCCGCCTATGCCGAGGGGGGAATTTACGGCTTGCCCACCTGCACGGTGGACGAATTTTCCGCCAGCGGCACGGGAGCCCTGGCCCTTTCGGGGCAGCCCAGGGCCGTGGTGGCCACCATGGGCACCGGCACCGCCTTTCTCTGGGCGGAGCGGGGCAAGGCGGTGCGGCATCTCTGCGGCAGCGGCATCGGCGGCGGCACCCTGGGGGGCCTGTGCCGGAAGCTGGTGGACATGGAGCGCTTCGGCCAGATTAAGAAGCTGGCGGAGCAGGGGGACCTGGGCCGGGTGGACCTGACCATCCGGGACATCGCCAAGGACCCCGCCGCCACCCTGGACCCCTCTCTCACCGCCGCCAACTTCGGCAATCTGGCAGAGGACGCCACCCCTGCGGACCTGGCCGCCGGAGCGGTGAATCTGGTGCTCCAGGCCATCGGCACCATGACGGTGCTGGCCTGTCAGTGCTGCGGAGCGGACACAGTGGTCCTCACAGGGGCCATGACGACGCTGTCCCAGGCTGCACCCAACTTTGAGAATTTCCAGCGGCTTTACGGCATTCGGTATATCATCCCGGAGCGGGCCACCTTCGCCACCGCCATCGGAGCGGGGCTGTGCAGCCTGGAGCAGAAGGCGCTGAGCTGAGAACACGGCGGAGAACAGGAAAACGGACCTGCCTTGCGGCGGGTCCGTTTCCTATAGATTGGAAGATTGGATGAAAAGAAGTATTGTCTCTTGCAGATTTTAATATATAGGGAATTTGTTAAGGAAACCAGCACGAATTGTTACAAAAGACTTAAATTCCTGAAATGATGAAAATTTCAATGCTGCCTCTGACGCCGGCAGAGTGCGCCGGAGGGGGCCGTCACTTCCCCATTGCGGCAGAGAACAGCCGGGAGCCGGGACGGAGAACGGGCCCTCGTGATGGGCTTGGGGGCGTTTTCCATAGGCAGGGGGTCTCTTGCGGCTTCATAAAATGCGCGTCATTGTATTTCAGAAAGACGGCGCCGGGGCCATCGTCATGAGACGGCTCATAGTTGGAAACCGCCCTCGGGCGGCGGTGGGCAGGAGCGGCATCAAAAAATTTTTTCAAAAAAACATAGGAAAAGCTTGACAAACACGGTGCCTATCTGCTATAGTATCAGTTGTCCGTTACGGAACAGCCACATGGCGGCATAGCTCAGTTGGTTAGAGCATGCGGTTCATACCCGCAGTGTCCCCGGTTCAAATCCAGGTGCCGCTACCAAAATTTCATAAAGCGCCGGAAAGCGCTTCTGGAAGGCGCTTTATGAAATTCTTCTCCAGTTTTTTCACAAACGGCCCGTTGGTCAAGTGGTTAAGACACGGCCCTTTCACGGCTGTAACATGGGTTCGAATCCCGTACGGGTCACCATCCCATAAGACGCTGTGACGCGCGGCGTCTTATGGGAAACCAAAAAGTTCATATCTGTATGGAGGCTTAGCTCAGCTGGTTAGAGCGCATGCTTCACACGCATGAGGCCACTGGTTCGAGTCCAGTAGTCTCCACCATCGACCCGCCGAAACTGTGTGGTTTCGGCGGGTTTTTCTGCTTTTTATAACTTTTTAGTGAGGTTTATTTTTAGCTTTTCGGGCAGACCCACAAGTTGACCCA
>ERZ808051.1823-NODE-1823-length-12564-cov-4.567871_pt1 | contig 12564 bp, 9 predicted proteins | sample MGYA00380199_ERZ808051 | MGnify/ENA primary metagenome ERZ808051 (study PRJEB31490, sample SAMN06133391) | mouse gut metagenome | isolation source: J11 | host: mice | place: China: Chengdu | collected 2015-05 ...
TTTGTAAAATAAACCCTGACCTTCAACTGCGGATTTTCTGCTGGCACAAATAAATAGTAAGAATATGGATAATTTATAAAATCCATATCATCGTAAAAATAATTCCACAGATATCTCTTTTCCTTTACAATAATATTTCTTAATTTCCCACGATTCTTCAATGTAATACCTCCCATAGCACATATTCACCACCCGTCACACTTCGCAGGATTATATTAGATTTTTTATTTCGACACTGGTAGATAAAATTTTTAAAGTCCGCTATCCCGCTCTCTCAGCGGTTTACAGCGGAAACTTGATTAATTTCTTGAATATTTCAAGAATTTAGTCATTTCCATTTTGCTTCCTCTGTGGTAATCTTGGATTGTAAACATTTACCAGCGTCGGGTGTTTATTTTGCTCCGATAGATACCTGCCGCAAAACCAAATAACCTGCAAAAACAGAAAGGACTGAAGTATTATGAAAAACTTTACGAAGGTATTTATGACCCTGTACATGCTTACACTGATCGCTATCCCGGTAGCAGGAAACACGCTGCCACATGAACCAATCACACCGGAACCGGGAATTTCCACCTGCTCCATTAATACAGATCCATCACAGTCTATTATAGAAGACGATGACCTTGAAGCACACGATTAATCCAGCTTAAAATCAAATCTACTTGGACAAAGCTTAGAAACCTCAAATTATAAACGAAATTTTTATCTATCATATAATTTGAGGTTTCTATCATTATAAAGTCATAATTATTCTTATACCTATATTTTTCCAGCCGCATCTTCCAATGCCTTTTTCAGTATCTTACTATCCTTTTCATAAATACACAATTCACTTAAATAATACGCTTTTTCTATTAGTTCCCTGCTAACTTCAATATTTTTCTTCCGCTTTTCAGCAATATTGGATTTTCTAATAAATAATTTATGTATTTGCGATATCTTTCCCCAAAGTAGCTTTTCCTTTATCACTCTGTTCGCTATCTTTTCAGCATCCTCCAGCCGATCTAACTCCTCAAGATACTTACACAGATTAATCTCACATAAATGTATGTTTTTAAAATGAAGCTTTCTCTCCTCCACCATCCCTTCATACTTCCTCATCATCTCTTCCATCCTCTCAACCGCTTCTTTGGTCTTCCCCACCTTATGTAAAAGCACGCAAACCTGATTGAACAAATACATTTCATTACAAAACGGAATCCTAGCATTGCGTTTCTCCCTGCTCTCCAAATTTTCAAGGGGATATGTCAGTTCCAGAAGTTCCTTCGCCTTGAGAAGCGCCTCCTCACAGGTCTTTTCCCCGCTGCGGTACTCCTCCATATTCTTCATCCCAAGCACTAACTGCTTATTGCATTCCGCTTTCATATCCACAGATTTTTCCAGCATATACAATTCATGCCCCGCCTCACAAAACTGCCGCCTTGCCAAATGCTTTTCAATATCCTGCTCCAGTTCCAGTATCTGGTATTCATCTGTAATCAGGTTCCCGCTGTAGCGCGTCTTATCAATTTTCAGACGCTCCATAATCTGGGCGATTTTATTCCGATCCGCATTCGCCACACCATGTTCAATGCGCGACAAACTTTCTGCATTCTTATATATACCCACAATTAATTCAGTCTGCTTAATCCCCAGCCATTTACGCTGTGTAGCAATTACTTTGCCCTCCACAAAATACTGGCACGGTCGGAAAGTATAATATAACTTGCTAACACAATCCACCGAAACTCCCGCCTCCTGAAAAATTTCCTCCAGATTTCTCTTATGGAGCAGATAAAACTCTGCCTTTTCATTATCCCGCAGACCGCGATACGCTGCAATAATCTGTTCAAGAACCGGCAGCACACAAACTAACATACCACATTTCCTGTTTAACAATAAAATATTTTCATGCATAATGGCACAGGAAGAATAATCACCGCACTTCAAATACAACTCCCCAAGCAACATCCCTGTTTTCGTCAGGTATTGGGCGCGCAGATCATCATCACCCATATATTCTTCCAGATAATGATACAGGGCAAGCAGCAACTTTGTCTGTCCTTTTCCCTTTCCGCTCAATTGCTGCACAAAAAGATACAGCAAAATATTCTCAATTTCTGTCATTCCCAAAAGCTTGTTTCCCGCTAAAAGCTGCCTGGTCAACCCTCCATTTGACAGCTCCCTCACAGGAATCGTCCTCCGAACCGCATCCAAAAAATATGCACAGGCAGCATCAAGCAATCTTAGAAGCCGCTCCTGCCCCTTCTCTACACACCGTTTTCCGCCCGCCTCCCCGTAAGCCTCTTCCCTGTATTTAGCGGAAATCAGCATATATTCTTCCAATGCCAGAATCCCCATGATTTTATCCTCGTACATGCAGAGTATCTTGTTATTTCCTGCCGGATTTGTCCTTTGATACTTTCGAAATATTTTCTTTGCTTCCTCAAGCCTCCCAAAACGCAGCGCCTCCTCCAGCCGTTCGCGCAGCAACACAATACCATATTCCTTCGCCGTTAAAATATACGTCAGCCATACGGCTGATTTTCCCAAACGCTCCAGTAAAGAAAACAATAATATTGGGTCTACCGGTGCCTCCTCATCCTCAATCATAAACAAAAGTTGATTGGAACATAAACCAGAACATAATTTTGATCTTGATATATCCGCCTTCAACCTCAAGATTTTTATCTGTTTCCCAACACATTCTAATTTCATAAATATACCCTTACATACCGCAGACCTGCCCGCAATACTGCTTTCATATAATAAATGCCTTCCGTGCAGCAATCACTTATCCTGCATTGTCGGCATTAAATAATATCGTTTAAACCGTTATTTAGTATATATTACCAATTTCGACATTAATTGTCAAATAGTATTTATTTTGTTTAAACAAAAATACTTTTATTGGATACCTTCTAATTCGATATAAAAAAAATCCCAGATCGGATACTTTTTGCATCCGACCCGGGAAATCTCCTCTATCATATATACATATTCTACATTAACTGCAACCAAATAACTTAACCGATCAATTGTGAATTGTGTCAAGCGAGTGGATAATCCCCATCTGATATGTGTAAGCAGCACAGGTATAAAAAATTCCCTTTAACTCATCGGAATAATAAACTTGCAGTATGGATGACTAATATATTATCGCACTTTCACAGGAAATCCTTACATAGTTGGAGTTTCAAACATTACAAAGATTTCCCTGTCAGACATAAATTCAATACCAGGACGAAATTAAACACTTGGCACAAAAAGCCCCGCTTTGCAGGCGAATTCTACCAGAGCAAAATTTAACGCTGAGCACAAAAACAACCCAAGCCTTCCCTGCTACCAGCATCAAACTCTTTTTACTTTAACATTTGTGTATAACGCCCTCGTTGCATTGAGCACCGCCAACACCATAACACCAACATCCGCGAATATTGCCCACCACATATTCACATAGCCAAATGCCCCGAATGCCAGGCAGGCAAATTTTACAGCCAGCGCAAATACAATATTCTGATGTACGATACCCAGTGTTTTTTTGGATATCCGCATCGCCTCCGCAATTTTTTCCGGATCGTCGTCCATCAATACGATATCCGCCGCCTCAATCGCGGCATCCGAGCCGAGTGCGCCCATCGCAATCCCGATATCCGCGCGGGAGAGGACGGGGGCATCGTTGATACCGTCACCGACAAAGGCAAGTTTTTCTTTCTCATCCTTTGCCGCAAGCAGCGCCTCAACCTCCGTCACCTTATCCGCCGGAAGAAGCTCACTCTTTACCACATCAACACCCAATTGCTGCGCCACTGCCTCCGCGACAGGTTTCGCATCGCCGGTCAGCATAACAACCTGTTTTACACCTGCTTCTTTAAGACCTGCAACAGCGGCTGCTGCATTCGGTTTCACCACATCAGAAATCAGCAGGTAACCTGCATAGCAATTATCCACCGCCACATGCACTTGCGTGCCAGTTTCCTTAGGCTTCTCACAGGTAAGTCCCAAACTCTCCATCAGTTTTGAATTGCCCGCTGCAACACAACGCCCATCCACAAAAGCCTTAACACCATGCCCGCTGATCTCTTCCACATCCTTAACACGCCCCGTATCCACCGGCTTTCCGTAAGCCTCTTTTAAACTTTTGCTGATTGGATGGTTGGAATAGCTTTCCGCATATGCAGCAAGAAAAAGCAGTTCCTCACCCGCAATCTCACCCGAAGGCACTATGCGCGTTACTTCAAACACGCCGCGCGTCAAGGTTCCCGTTTTGTCACATACCACATATTTTGTTTTTGAAAGTGCTTCCAAATAATTGGAACCTTTTACCAGAATTCCCCTGGACGATGCACCGCCGATCCCTCCAAAAAAGCTTAGCGGGATTGAGATTACAAGAGCGCATGGACAACTGATAACAAGTGTGGTCAGCGCGCGGATTACCCATGTTGACCAGGCGGCAGGGTTCCCGAGAATCAGATTGATAAGCGGGGGCAGCACTGCCAGCACCAGCGCACCAATGCAGACCGCAGGCGTATAATATTTTGCAAACCTGGTGATAAAGTTTTCCGAGCGCGACTTTTTCATGCTGGAATTCTCCACAAGGTCAAGAATCTTCGTTACGGTAGATTCACCAAACGGCTTGCTCGTTTTTATGTGGAGAAGACCGGACAGGTTTACGCAACCGCTGATTACCTCGTCGCCCTCTTTTACCTCGCGCGGCAGGCTCTCACCCGTCAGGGCGCTGGTATTGAGTGTTGAAACTCCCTGCATAACCACGCCGTCAATCGGCACCTTCTCCCCCGGCAAGACAACAATCACTGTCCCAACCTCAATTTCATCCGGCTCCACCTGCACCAGTTCCCCATCCTGCATAATATTTGCATAGTCCGGGCGGATATCCATAAGACCCGCGATATTCCGACGGCTCTTGCCAACTGCGTAACTCTGGAACAATTCACCGATCTGGTAAAAGAGCATTACTGCAACACCCTCCAGATATTCGCCGAGAATCATCGCTCCAACCGTTGCGAGCGCCATCAGGAAATTCTCGTCAAAGACCTGCCCGTGAAAAATGCCAAGCACTGCTTTCCTGAGAATATCGTACCCGATCACCAGATAGGGCACAAGAAACAATAAAAGCTCCACATAGCGGTTTTCAAGCGGAAGCAGTTTAATTATAACTATCAAAACCGCAGATAAGATAATGCGGTAAAGCATTTTTTTCTGTTTATTATTCATAACTTATACGCCTCCCTCTCTGATGCCATTTAACTTTTTTGCAGAAAGCTCCTGCTTTTAATATGGCTGGATAATCTTTATCTATACTTCCTGTATTTTTCTTATGCCAAATTAAAACATGCCCAAAAACACATCCCCCTCCTGATTTACTTAATCAGCCGCCCGCTGCCCTTTGGGCATTTCACAGCCGAGAGGGGAAGTGTTTTTAGGGCATGCAAATATTCTGCCTAAACCCCTCCTCACCTTCCAATTCCATATAGACCTGGGGTTTTGGTTTTTGGGGCATGTAAATATTCTACCTAAATCTCCCCACCTTCCAGTTCCGCATAGACCTGGGGTTTTGGTTTTTGGGGCATGCAAATATTCTTCCAGAATCTCCCCCACCTTCCAGTTCCACATAGGCCTATGGTTTCAGGGACATGTAAAGATCCTGCCAGAATCCTTCCCTCCAACATCCTCCTACAAAAAGATTTCGCAGTCCGACTCAACCTTTTTGCACTGCTTGCGAACCTCCGCCATCACGGCAGACACATCCGCGCCCTCATCAAATTCCACACTCATCTTCTGTGTCATAAATGCAACCCCCGCATCCTTCACACCGGCAACCTTCTTCGCTGCCTCCTCCATCTTCATCGCACACGCTGCACAATCCACCTCAATCTTGTAACTCTTCTTCATTGTCCCTGCCATCCTTTCTTTCCATTCTTTTCTTTCTTTTAAATTCCATGTCACCACGCCGCAAGTAAAACACAAATCAATATTTCAGTTTGCCCTGACCCACTCACGGTCTAAAACCTGTCGGATGCAGCATCCTTCCTATTATTACCACGCCAACCGACAGTTTTTATCATTTAACATTTAAACAATCATTTAATTGTTGGATATATCATACCACAAACAAAAACCGATGTCAACAGGGAAATAAAATTCATTCCCTATTCTTTAACCCCCCTGCTAGAAAAATGTATCCATCCAGACTTTGCCTGCAAACAATCTTTTTAGCTCCTCCCTGTTATCAGTATTTCCAAGTGCCCACATTAATTTAGCCAGCACCGCTTCCGGTGTCATATCGAAGGCTTCCATAAGCCCAAGCCCCATCAGATCCTTGCCGACGCGGTACACACTCATATCACTGCCCTCGTGCGGAACCTGCGTTGTCGCCACAATCGCCTTGCCCGCCCGCGCCCACTCACTAACTGCCGTATCGAATCCTCCATAAGCCGGAATGCCGCTTGTACCAAAACATTCGATTACCAGCCCATCATAACAGTCCATGGTGCGTGTCAGGATTTCCTTTGATATTCCGGGATATGGGCGCACGCGGAGCACGCGCGGGTTCATCTGCCCATAAAACTTAACCTTCCCCGAAAGTTCCGGCTCAAAATATCTTATTATGCGCCCTTCCTGCATAACAGCCGCCGCCGGGCAATTAATACTTGAAAATGCATTATAGCTGTGTGTGCGGGTTTTCCGCGCGTGTGTGCCTAAGATTGCCGTCCCGTCAAAGACAATATAAACTCCGTGCGAACGCGGGTCCGCCGCGTAGCAGAATGCGTCGGTCAAGTTGCGGCGCGCATCCGTATCGCGGTTGTAGACGGATTTCTGCGAGCCTGTCAAAATAATTGGTTTTTCGCTGTCCTGCACAAGGTAGGAAAGCGCTGCTGCCGTGTATGCCATGGTATCCGTCCCATGGATTACCACAAAACCATCGAAATTTTCATATTCTTCTCTAATACATCCCGCCATTTTAATCCAGTGCCCCGGATTGATATTCGTGCTATCAAGACGGAATAACTCCCTTACGGAAATCTCCGCAACTTCCTTTAATTCCGGAACATACGAGAGCAGTTCCTGCGGTGTTAAATCCGGCTCTAACCCGCTGCCGCCATCTTTTGAAACAATTGTTCCACCCGTCGCAATCAAACAAATTTTCTTCACTTTTATCCCTCCGGCTCTCCCCGATTCTACTCGCATTTCTCCCCTGTTATATCTATCGCATTCCACAATACGGTATCAACCCAGACACTTGTTTCTTTCTCCCAGGCGGAATAACTGTCCGAAAATGCATTTTCCTGGCGTTTTGTTATTATCGCTGTTTTTGCCTGGTCGGTCGCATCCTCATCCATATAGTTTGCACAGTGAAGGATAAAATATCCGTCCTCCGTTTCAATCAGCCCGCTCGTTTCCCCCTGCTGCAAACCAAATGCAATTTTTTCGAGTTCCTCGTACATTTCCCCGCGCCCGATCACAATTTCAATCTCGTCCGTATCATCCGTATTTTCCCGTGCAAAACCGTAAAAATCCGCGGTTTCCTTCGCCTCCCCGGCAAGCCTTTCCGCGCGCTCCCGCACATTTAAAAGCCCCTCCTCATCGAGCAGCACATGTGAACCATCCTCCGCCAGGGCATATTTGGCAACAAATACATACCACAATACTGGATGCCGCGCCTCCTCATCCGATACATCGGTGTTGATATTAAGCGTCAGGCTTTCATAAATCTTGGTCGCCAACAAATTATCCGCATAAATCCCCCACACCAGATCGCGGGTTATCCCATAATACTCCAGTTCGTTTCTGGAAAAATTTGCCAGATAATTATCCGTATACTCATCGACATTCATCCGTTCATCCTCTGTAAGCGCAATGCCAAGGCGGTCTGCCTGCGAACAGACCAGTTTTGTATATGTGATCTGCTTTAAGAGTTTCTCTTTCAACATCTGTGCGTAGCTTGTCCCCTCATCGTCCAGCACATAGTCCCAGACCTCCTTGCCGTAGAGAGTTTCGACTTCTTCTTTTGTTGACTGCATGTACAGAACCACCTCACCATAGCTGACTTCAAGGTTCCCGATACGCAAAAGTGTCTGGGCAAAGCGCTCTTCCTGATCCATCTCATCCGCTGCCTTCTGCGTGATGCCCGTCGGATATGGTGTCGGCGTAATGCCTGTTTCCATCTCAAGGTCGGGCGTTAATTTCTCACACCCGGCAAGGCAGGAAATGGACAGCCACCCTGCCGCAAGGAGAAAAAACGCCCTCCTGCCCAAAAAGCTGCGTTCCCGCCGCCAACGGCACAACCGCGCAAACTTAACCGATTTTTTTCCCATGAGCTCCCCTCACTTTCTGTCCTTCCCGTTTACCTGTCATAAAGATCAAAGCAGAATCCGAAAACTTTCCACCAGTTTTTTTGCCTCCGCAAGTGCCTGTTCCCCGTCGTGTACGGTATATGCAGCGTTTCTGCGCCCTGTGTCCGGCAGTCTGTACTCAAATACCAGCGCATTTTTCTTAAAATCCAACAGCGGAGAATGCAGTTTCAACAGCTCCGGAATCCTCTCAACATGGTATTTTGCCCGCGCATACGGCGTGAGCCAGAGAGTATCGCCCTTCTGCTCAATCCCTACAAGGTACACCGCATGAGCCTGCGCTTTTAAAAGTGCTACCTGCAAAAGGTTTAATACAGGCTTTGGCGGCTCGCCGAAACGGTCGATAAATTCCTCCTGCAAATCTTCCAGTTCTTCAAGGGTTTCAATTCCTGCAACGCGCTTATACATATCGAGTTTCTGGAGTTCGTTTTTTATATAGGTTGCGGGGATATATGCATTGAGCGGCAATTCAACAGAAGTTTCAAAATTCTCCGCCTCTTCCTCCCCGCCATCCTTCAACCCCTTAACTGCCTCATTCAGCATTTTACAATATAAATCGTACCCGACCGCTTCCATATGCCCGCTCTGCTCCGCGCCCAAAAGATTGCCGGCTCCCCTGATTTCAAGGTCGCGCATCGCTATCTTAAACCCGGAGCCAAGTTCCGTGAATTCCCGGATTGCCTGCAAGCGTTTTTCCGCGACTTCCTTTAGCATTTTGTCCCGCTTGTACATCAAAAACGCATATGCCGTGCGGTTTGAGCGCCCGACGCGCCCGCGTAGCTGGTAGAGCTGGGACAGCCCAAGCCTGTCCGCATCATCTATTATTATGGTATTGACATTTGAAATATCCAGACCCGTTTCAATAATGGTTGTGGAAATCAACACATCCACTTCCCCATTAACAAACTTGAACATTATTTTTTCAAGCTGCCGCTCGCTCATCTGCCCGTGTGCGAACGCCACGTTTGCTTCCGGTACCAACCGCTGCACCTGCAAGGCTATCTCATCGATCCCGTTGACGCGGTTATACACATAATATACCTGCCCCCCGCGCGCCAATTCACGGTTGATTGCTTCTCGAATCATCTCGTCGTTATGCTCCAGTACAAATGTCTGGATTGGCATGCGGTCAACCGGCGGTTCCTCAAGTACACTCATATCCCTTATGCCGGCAAGGCTCATATGCAGTGTGCGCGGGATTGGTGTCGCCGTCAGTGTCAGCACATCCACCTCCCCTTTGACCTGCTTTAGTTTTTCCTTATGTGCCACGCCAAAACGCTGCTCCTCATCGATAATCAAAAGCCCCAGATCCTTATACTTGATATCCTTCGAGAGAACGCGGTGCGTCCCGATCAGAATATCGACATCCCCTTTTTCCATGCCCGCCAGGACTCTTTTTTGTTCCGCCGGGGTGCGGAAACGCGACAGCATCTCCACATTCACCGCATAATCCTTCATGCGCTGCATAAAGGTGTTGTAATGCTGCTGTGCCAGGATGGTGGTCGGAACCAGGAATACAACCTGTTTTTTGTCGAGCACCGCCTTGAAGGCTGCGCGGATGGCAATTTCCGTTTTCCCATAGCCGACATCCCCGCAGACCAGACGGTCCATTATCCTGGCACTCTCCATATCGCGCTTTGTTTCCTCGATTGCGCGGAGCTGGTCGTTTGTTTCCTCGTATGGGAAGAGTTCCTCGAATTCTTTCTGCCAGGTGTCATCCGGCGAGAATGCAAATCCCTTTTTCGATTGGCGCAGGGCGTACAGTCTTACAAGTTCCTGCGCAATATCCTTCACCGCACCGCGCACTCGAGCTTTCGTTGTTTTCCACTCGGTGGAACCAAGTTTGTTAAGCTTAGGTTTGCGCGCGCCTGCACCGGCATATTTCTGGATTATGTCAAGACCCGTTGCAAGGATGTAGAGAGTCCCACCGCCCGCGTACTCAATCTTGATATAATCCTTTGTCACCTTGTCCACCGTCAGCTTCTCAATTCCCCGGTATATGCCGAGCCCATGGTTTTCATGCACAACATAATCCCCGATATTCAGGTCGGAAAAACTTGAGATTTTGCTGCCCTCGTAAGCCTTGACTTTCTTCTTTTTTGTTTTTTTGGCAGTGCCGAAGATATCGCTCTCCGATATCATTACAAATTTTATCATCGGATACTCAAAACCCCGGTGCACATTGCCCTGTGTTACCATTATTTCGCCGTTCTGTACCAGGCGGTTGCGGTCTTCGCTAAAGAATGCAACAAGCCCATGGTCGCGCAAGTCCTCTGCCAGGCGCTCCGCCCTTGTGCGCGAGCCGGAAAGCAGGATCACACGGCAGCCGTTTTTCTTCCATGTTTTCAGGTCTTTTACCAGCAATTCAAAATTGTTATTGTACGGGTTTACCGATTTCACAGTGAGGCTGTAGCGCGCAAGAACCGGAAATTTTTCAAATTTTGTTTCTAACATTGAGAGAAGAATTGCGTTCGCGCCCATTATACCTGCAAGCAGCGCGCGGTAATCAAAAATTACATCCATCTGTCCCGGCAGGATATATCCCTTTTCAATGCGCCCCGTCATGCTCTCGGAAAACTCCGTCATAACGGTTTGACCCTTCTCCATAATGCGCGCTGGTTCATCCAGGAATATTGCCGACTCGCCATCACAAAAATAGTCAAAGAACGAAACCGTTTTCGTAAAAAAGTAGTTTACATAGCTGTCAAGCCCCACGCTTCCCTGACAGTATTCAAGGTTTTCTTTAAATTCTGCGACCGCCTTCCCAATGCGCGCGGCTTCTTCATTTTTGCGCTCCTCCCTGAGTTTTGCTGCAAATTCTTTTAATTCCGCCTCAAGTGCAGCGAGCCCTTTTTCTTTTACTGCCTGCTCAAGTACAAATTCGGAAGCCGGATATATCCTGATTTCCTCAAGGTTTTCGATTGAGCGCTGGCTTGCCGAGTCAAAGGAGCGGATGGAGTCAACCTCATCCCCCCAGAGTTCAACGCGCACCGGCGCTTCCTCGGTTAGCGGGAAGATATCGATAATTCCGCCGCGCACTGCAAATTCACCCGCCACCTCCACCTGTATCTGCCTCTCATACCCCATCTGGACAAGTTTTGCTTCCAGTTCCGATATATTGACTGTATCCGCACTCCGAATCTGTATGCAGTTTTCTTTCAGATAGTCGAGGGGCAGCACTTTATCCATCCCGCCATCGATGGTTGCGACCACTGTTATGGGTTCCCCTTCCATCAGCCGGCGCAGTATCCGGATTCTCTCCCCAACAATGGCATTCCCCCGGATATCGGCGGAGAAGAATATCACGTCTTTTGCCGGGTACAGGTATGTTTCCCTGTCATAGAGTTTACAGTCCTCGTATATTTCTTTTGCGCGCAGGTCGTTATATGTGATAATTAAACGTTTTTTTACTTCCTGCGAGGCAGCGAAGATCAGATGGCATTTTTGCGAATCGATACAGCCTGTTACCTGCACCGGCAGCTTTTTCTTTTTGACTGCGTCCTGCAATTCCTTGAATTCCCCATAGCCGTACAGCGGCTGATAAAATGTCTGCATCCTGCCTCCTATTTTTAGTTCCGCAATTCCCCTTCCAGTACCTCTCTATTTCACTGTTCGGGGAATTGCTGTTTTTGCTCCGCTATTTTTAGTTCTGCCTGCGATTATATTGGTTCATTGCGGCTTCGATGCCTTCGGTGATAATGCACTCGCAGGCTTTCGAAGTCCGCTGCAATGCCTCGCGCATTACAGGTTCTTCCTCCCTGCTAAAACGACCCAGCACATAGTCGGCAAGATCCCAATTCTCGGGCTTTTCGCCAACCCCGATACGGATGCGGGTAAACTCCTCCGTTCTAAGCTGCGCTATAATATTTTTTATACCGTTGTGCCCGCCCGCACTGCCCTTTTTCCGCACGCGGAGCTGCCCCACATCAAGATTGATATCGTCACAGATCACAATAATATCTTCACAATCAAGTTTGTAATAATCCACCAGGCTGCGCACACTCTCCCCGCTCAGATTCATATAAGTCTGCGGCTGGGCAAGAATTACCTTCTCCCCGCCAATATAACCCTTGCCGCACAGCGCTTTGTGCTCTTTTGAATCCAGTCTTATATTGTAATCGTCACAGAGCCTTGTAACCGCATCAAACCCGATATTATGCCTGGTCGCCTGGTATTCCCTCGTCGGGTTTCCGAGACCAATAATGATTTT
>ERZ808051.1826-NODE-1826-length-12533-cov-6.906150_pt1 | contig 12533 bp, 9 predicted proteins | sample MGYA00380199_ERZ808051 | MGnify/ENA primary metagenome ERZ808051 (study PRJEB31490, sample SAMN06133391) | mouse gut metagenome | isolation source: J11 | host: mice | place: China: Chengdu | collected 2015-05 ...
CGTAGTAGCCGATGAAGTCCGCAATCTGGCAAACAAAAGCACAGAGGCCTCCGAAAATATCGCCGCTTTGATTGAAAATTCTTTGCAGGCAATCGAGCACGGAACGCAGATTGCGGACGATACGGCGCAGTCTTTGATTCAGGCGGTCAATGACGTGAACGAAATGGCCGGTATTATCCAACAGATTTCGGAGGCCAGCAGCGATCAGGCGGATTCCATTGCCCAGCTCACGGAGGGAATTGACCAGATCTCCGACGTTGTACAGACAAACTCGGCCACCGCGGAGGAGAGCGCGGCGGCAAGCGAAGAGCTGTCCGGTCAGTCGCAGCTTATGAAGAGTCTGGTAGGAAGGTTCAGGCTGAGGAGCGGTTCTTTAAAAGCGATTCCGGCACGCTGACCGGTTGGGATAGCTTATGTGGGCAGAGAACAAGGTTAGGATCGTAGATATTGCGAATGAACTGGGCGTCAGTACCGCCACGGTTTCCAATGTCATCCATGGAAAAACGAAAAAAATTTCCGGCCAGACGGTCAAACGTGTGCAGGAAAAGCTGGAGGAACGCGGCTATATTCCCAATATGGCCGCAACGCTTTTGGCGCAGAACAGCTCCCGCATCATTGGGGTCGTCATAAACGACCACGAAAAATATGAGGGGCGGGTGCTGACCGACCCGTTTATCGCATCATCCGTCAATTATCTGGCGGATGAAATTGAACAGAACGATTATTTCATGATGATAAAAAAGACAACCGATTTGATGGCGGCTGTCAAATTCGCGTCCATGTGGAACATGGTGGGTATGGTGATCCTGGGCTTTTGCGACCATGAGTATCAGGAGCTCCGCAGCCGCATCCACATCCCGTTTGTCGTCTATGACGGCTATTTTGAAAACAGGGGGAGAATCTGCAACATCCAGCTTGACGATTGGGACGGCGGACATCAGGTGGGTGAATACCTGCGGGGTTTGGAGCATCGAAGGGTTCTCTGCATCTCTGACAATCGGGAGTGCATGGATCAGCGGCGGTATGAGGGCCTGTGTAGCGGCCTGGGCTTTGAGGCGGATTTTATGAGAATCCCCATGCAAAAGGAAAAGCGTGTTCGCTATTATCGGGAACATTTCACCCAATTGCGCAGCTATAGCGCCATTTTTGCAGTGTCGGATTATTACGCCGCCGATCTGATCCGTTTTTTGCAAAATTCGGGCGTCAAAATTCCCGACGATATTTCTGTCATTGGGTTTGATGACAGTGCGCTTTGTGAACAGGTTGTGCCGTCCCTGACCTCCGTCCGGCAGGATTATCAGGCGAGGGCTCAGATGGCGATCCGGCTGCTGAAGCAGATGAAGGAGCAGCCTGAATATACCGGGGATTTTACCATCCCGGTCAAACTGGTGGAGCGGAGCAGCAGCCGGAGGTTATGTCATTAACCCAAAGAGTTATGCGATTAACCTATTGCACACACCCGCCTTTCCCGGTATTCTTAGAGGGAAGGCGGGTGTGTATTTATGAAAAGAGAATCCTTCCTGGCCTCCGTAATTGGAATTGCCGTTCCGGTAGGGCTTCAATCCATGCTGCAATCCTCTTTCTCTATGATCGACCAGCTGATGGTGGGACAGCTGGGAAGTACGGCGGTGTCCGCGGTGGAGATCGCGGGCCGTCCGGCGTTTGTCTACTCTGTTGTGCTTGGAGCGGTGTCCGCCATTGCCGGGATCATGATTTCCCAATACCTGGGCATGAAAGACCGGAAAATGGCGGATCGGAGCCTCTCGGTCAATCTGACCGCAGCCACGGCCCTGGCCCTGCTGTTTACCGCGCTGTGCCTTCTGTTTCCGGGACAGATCGTGGGGCTTTACATCAAGGATGACCCGGCAATCCTCGCCGCCGGGCGAAATTATTTGACCTGCATCCTGTGAACGTATCTCCCAATGGGCGTATCCTCCATCCTGGCCGTTATGGTGCGATGCCTGGATCGGGCTGTCTGGCCCCTCGCCGCCGGCATTACCTCGGCGGCTGTGAATACGGGACTGAACTATGCGCTGATATTTGGACATTTCGGACTTCCGGCACTAGGCGTCACCGGCGCGGCAGTGGCCAGCGTGATCTCTCAGCTGGTCAATATGCTGCTGATGCTGGCCATTTTCTGCTTGGTGCGGCTGCGCGGACAAAAGGATTTTCAGTTTTCTCTTTCCCTTGGGACAGAGGGCTACCGGCAATACCTCATAATGCTGCTGCCCATCCTGATCACGGAACTGCTGTGGAGCCTGGGACAGAATGTAAATACCTTTATCTATGGACATCTGGAGCAGGGGGACCTGGCTGCCATGTCCATGACCGGCCCGATCCAGGGGTTATTCATCGGGGCGCTGAGCGGTGTTTCCCAGGCCGCGGGAATCCTGACCGGCAAGCGGCTGGGCGCGAACGAATATGAAGAGGCGTATCGGGAATCCAAAAAGCTGGTATGGTACGGGGTTGTGGGTTCGCTGATCTTGTCGGCGCTGCTGATCGGCCTGAGGTGGGCCTATGTGCCGCTCTACAAGGTCGAACCCGGTGTGCAGGACACCGCAGCCAGACTGCTGTTTGCCTTTGCCGTCCTGGCGCCTGTGAAGGTTGCCAATATGATTTTGGGCGGCGGGGTGGTGCGAAGCGGCGGAAAGACCACCTATATCATGGTGATCGACATTGTGGGCACTTGGCTGGTAGGCGTACCGCTGGGGCTTATCACCGCTTTCCTGCTTCATCTGCCCGCTGAATGGGTCTATTTCATCCTGTCCCAGGAGGAGCTGGTCAGGCTCGGTATGACGGTTATCGTATTCAGGCGGAAGGGATGGATGAACAGGCTATCGGCGTCGGAATAATATCAAAGATCAGCGCTGACAGTCCAATGATCTTGCGGCAGCGGCCGGCGAAATTGCCGGGGAAAGCGGATGGGCCGGCCCTGCGGCGCCTGCCGCAGATGATGCTGGCGCCGGAGGAGGACGGCGGCCTCGGTCATGAGATCATGGAGCAGGCGCACAAACCGTCTTAGCCCCGGTCAGACGCCCCGTGGCGTTCTGTACAATTTGACAGGTAAAATTTCGCTGACCCTTTCCCTTGAAAAAGCCGTTACATAACAGTTTTGTGCGGACCGCGGGCATACCTGCCTGCGGCCCGCACAAAATTTGTTTAACCCGAGGTCTGGAACGCAAATTGCAAGGCCGGGAGCCAGCTGGTAAAGAACATGAGCAGCAGGACCGCCAGGATCACCACAGCAAGTCCCCAGAATATGCCCCGGAAAATGCGCTTTCCCTGTTTCTTCAGCACGGTCTGCTCCGGGTTGAGCTTCAGCAGCACCTCAACCGTACCATAGGCCAGATACAGGCAAATGATGACATTGTACGCAATCAGCAGCAGGATATAGATGGGGAACCCATCTACGCGGACACCGGTGATGCCCACGCTGTTGGCGGCGTTATAGAGGATGTTCTTTGCGCTCTGCCGCAGCATATACTGTCCGCCCGGGGCGCTCAGGGTGGAGGCGGCATAGGAGGTGAGCTGGGCGGTGTCCACCATGTCGCATCCGGCGGCCAGAGCCTGTTCAGCCTCCGGCTCGGACAGGGACTGGGCGTCGGTGATGACCGCCCCCTTCATCCCCCATTCATTGCGCAGGATGTTGGTGATGCTGTTATAGCTGCCCGGCATGATGCGCCAGCCGATTCGGCACATGGACAGCATGACGCCCCGGGCGTCCCCATCCTCAATGCAGATCTGGAAGGGCTTCAGATAAATCTCGCGGATGGACTGCTCATTGGCGAAGGTTGCCAACCGCCCATTGGCCCCGCGGTTGGTCTCCTGGTCATTCAGGAAGAAATGCTTGAGCTGGCAGTTCACGCCCTGCTCCTGCGCGGCTTTGACCCACTCCACGCCCATCAGGCCGTTGAACACGCCGTCCTCGCTGAAATACTCAAAGTTCCGGCCGGAGAAGGCGGCGCGGTGGATGTTGATGGCGGGGGACCACCAGTCGGAGGCGCCCTTGACGGCAAATTCCTGGCCGCAAAGGTCGCCCATTTGACGGGCCAGCTCCTTGTTCCAGGTAGCGCCCAGCACGTTCTCATCGGGGAACTGATAGCCTTGGTCGCCGCTGATGTAGTCGATCATGCCCTGGGGGCCGTCCATGGCGTAGGTGGTGGGCTTGCCGATGGAATCCACGGCGTCGGTGCCGTTCATGGCTTTGCCCACGATGTTGATCTGCTCCGCCTGACTCATCTGGTCCAGCAGGGCGTCCCAGTGGGGAGAGCCATAGTCCGCCCCGGACAAACTGGACAGAACCAGGCCATTGCCCTGCCCGTATGCCACACTGGGCCAGCTGGAATCATCCATGGGAATCGGGTTCCCGGCGGCGTCCCACCCGGAGGCGGTCAGCCCCGCGTATACCTCGCTGGACACCTCCTTGGTGTAGACGGCGCCCTGGCCGTCCGTGGTCTCGGACTGGCCGGTCATGGTTCCGTCGGCATAGGTCAGGCCGCTGTTGTCCATCACACTCCAGTCGCTCCGGGAGAGGTATGCCGCGTCGGGCAGGGCGCAGTCGTCGAACTGATTGACCACTTCATAGCCGGTGGAGGAGGAGCCCAGGGTGGTCAGACCGTCCGCGGTCCAGGAGAACGTCATGGCGCTGTCCCCGCCGGCGGTCATCCTCCCGCCTGTGCCGTCCACGGTATAGCCCTTGGCGGCCAGAATGTTGTTGACGGCCTGATGGGCGTCGGCGGCGGCGGTGAGGTAATAGGCCCCGGCATCCAAGATATACGTGCCCGCCCCTTTGGCGTCATAGGAGGCCATATCGTTCCACTTCACGGTGACCTCCACAGTTTCGCTCTCGCCGGGGGCCAGCTCGGCGGTCTTGCCGAAGTCGATGAGGCTGACGGCGGCCTTTTCCACCCCGTTCTCCCGGTCATAGTCGGTGTAGGGGGACTGGAAGTAAAACTCCACCACCTCTTTGCCGGCTTTGCCGCCGCTGTTGGTGACCTTTACGCTGGCGGTGATAGTTCCGTCGGCATCCGGCGCGGATGCCTTGAAACCGCTCCAAGTGAAATTGGTATAGGACAGGCCGTGGCCGAAGGGATAGGCCACGGTGGAAGCATAATCATAATCGCCGGCGTTGGCGGTTCCCATGACATAGTCCTCATAGCGAGTTTCGTAGTACTGGTAGCCCACGTAGATGCCCTCGCCGTAGTTCATGTATGAGTAGGTGCCGCCTACGGTGGAGGTGACGTCCTGAATAAGCTGTCCGCCCCGGGTGAAGCGGAAATCGCCGAAATTCTGCATGGCGGGGGCGCTGAAGTTGTCGTAGACAAAGGTATCCACCGTTTTGCCGGAGGGATTGATGTCCCCGGTGAGGACGGCGCCCAGCTGGCTCACGCCGTCCGCCCCGGTGCCGGATACCCACACCACGGCATCCACGCCGTACTGCTCCGCGTCCACCTGATCCATCTGCATGGCGTTGGTGGTGTGGAGGATGACCACAATGCGCGCAAAGCCCGCGCCGGATACCGCCGCCAGCAGGTCCCGCCCGTCGGCGTTCAGCTCCAGATAGCTCTCGTCCGCCTGCCCGCCGAAGCGGTCCATGGCCCGGGGCAGGTCGCCGCCCTCGCTGCCGCCCCGGGTGAACACTACGATGGCCGCGTCAGAGCAGGCGCTGTAGCTGTCCTTAACTGATTGCGTGTACTCGCTTTGGGGCACCTCATCAATGGCCCAGTTTCCGGCAATGCCGCCGTTGCCCAGGTTGGCGCCGTTGCCCCAGCTGGTGTGCTTGCTCTGCTTATAGAATTTACGCAGCTCGCCGTTGACCTCCAGCCCCGCGCTCTCCAACGACTCCAAAAACACCGTGTCCTTGGTGTTGGTCAGCTTCTCCTTGGTCATCCACATCTGGGCCGTCTGGCCGAACACGCTGACCTTGGAGCCCTTGGACAGCGGCAGGGCGTCGTTTTCATTGCGCAGCAGCACCACGCCCTCCGCCGTTATCTGGAGGGCGCAGGCCCGCTCCAGATCCACGATTTCGTCCGTAGAGAGCGCCTCCCCGCCGGCCGCTTGATGGGTATGGGTGGAATGACAGGCTGTCTTGTGTTGGACCCGCGCTTCGGCTTACTCGGCGGCGGGCACCTCGGTCTGGGTCATGGTGAAGTCCACCGTGATGCTCATGTTCTCCCACACCGCGGTCCAGGGGAAGTCGGCGAAGGAGCCGTCGTCGTTAACGGTCAGCGGAATCCCGGTATCGGCGATGACCAACGTGTAGGTGCCGCTGCCGTCCTCGTTGAGCTCCGTTTTCAGCGTGCCGGTGTCCTGATGGGCGGATACCACGGCGCCCTCATGCTCGGTGCACAGGTCGGCGGTGACGGTGTTGTCGCCCATTACGGCGATGACGGCGGAGAAGCCCTCCATGCTGCTGGCGGAGCTGGTGAAGTGATAGGCCTCGGCCACGCTGTCCACGGCGGCGTGGAAGTCATCCAGGGTGGCGTAGGTTATGGTATCGGAGCCGGTCATGTCCGTCGTGCGGAAATAGGAGCCGGGGGCGATGCCAAAGGTATAGCCAAAGGAGTAGCCGCCGTCAGACTCCTGATAGAGCTGGTAGTTGTACTCGTGGGCGGCCAGGGAGCCGTCAAGGTCCACCACATAGAGGGTGTCAAAGGTGATCTCGTTGCCGTCCTGAGTCTCCTCCTCACTCCAATAGCCATACTGGGTGTAGGAGGACGCGGAGCTGATATTCCGCTGGTCCACCAGGGCGGAGCCGTCGCTGTAGAGGTTGATGAGCAGCTGGAAGTTCATGCCGTACTCCTCCAGGGCCCACGCGCCGGTAAACTGATAGCGGATGGTTTTGGCGTCCCAGTCCTCGGACTGCCAGCCCTCGAAGCCGGCCCAGCCGGCAGTATCGCCGCCGCCCTGGGGTTCGGTGGTCTCGGGGGCGGCGGGCTCGGACGAGGGTGCCGCCGAGGCGGGGGAGCTGGGGGTGGACGCCGGGCTGCCACAGGCGGCCAGGGCCAGGACAAACGCCATGGCCAGCGTCATCGCGAGGAATTTTTCAGATGCTTTTTCATGTTCAGACCTCCATATGTCTTGATTTCAATGCCCGGAAACTTCCGAACATAGGCGTGCAGAAAAGCGGCACTTTGCACAAAAAACCGCCTTCCGCTCTGTGGGTTTTATTGTACTTTTCGGGATTCTGCATTGCAACTCAACCCGCAGAATCTGCAAAAAAACAGGGTAAACTAACATTTATATGGAGGAGAATTGCCTCCGCTTGTTGACCTGTTCCCACTTTTGACTTATAATCAATCACATGGGGAATCAATGGGAGGGGGCGCTTATGTTGACGGATCTGAGCCCATACTGTTCCTCTGTTTTCAAGAGCGGATCTCCGCGCTGCTCATGTGCTGGTGCGCGGTGGTGGCCACCCAGGAGATCGGGGCGAAGGTGTTCTCCCTGGCCCTGGATTTGTTCCATGTGGACGGACAGGCCACCATATCCTTTTTTCCCGACTATGTGGGGGTTCGGGATTGGGGCATCTATTACCTGCTTAATTTTATCGCTTATTTTGGGTGCTTTTGGGCTTTTGGGCGGACAGAACAAACGGAGGGTGACCGGTATTTGGCCCGCTCCATCACAGATATCTCTGTAGCCGCTACCTTAACCCTCAGCATTCTGGGCAGCTTTACCGCTGAATTTCGGGGAGAGAGCCGGGTGCTCTATATCATCCTTCAAGTACTCACGATTCAGTACGCCAGCTCCATTCTGGTTTTGCGCAGAGGGCTTTTAACCCAGTGGCAGTACCGGCGCAGGAATTGGCCCTCATGGAGCAGATTATCTACGAGGAGAAGAAGCAGTATGACAGCGTGAAGGAGAGCATCGACATCATCAACATGAAGTGCCACGACCTAAAGCATCGTTTGGCCGACTTCGAGGGTAAACTCACCGCCCAGGAGGTCCAGACGCTCCAGGAGGCGGTCAACATCTATGACAGCAGTATTAAAACCGGCAGCGAGACCTTGGACGTGATTCTCTATGAGAAGCAGCTGATCGCGCAGCAGGAGGGGGTGCGGATGTCCTGCCTGGCGGATGGGGCCAGTCTGGCCTTCATGAGCGCCGCGCACCTGTACTCCCTGTTCAATAACGCCATCAGCAACGCGTTGGAGGCGGTACGGAGTATCTCCAACCCGGAAAAACGGATCGTGAGCACCACCATCCGAAGGACGGCCTCCGGCGTGGAGATCAGCGTGGCAAACTATTTTCAAGGAGAGGTTCGGATCGTCAACGGCCTGCCCGCCACCACAAAGGAGGACAAAAATCACCATGGCTTTGGGGTCAAGAGTATGCGGTACATCGTGGAGCAGTACCACGGCCGCCTGGACACCAGCGTAAACGGCGATATGTTTGAGCTGGAAATATGTTTTCCCCTGCAAGCGTAACGAAAGGCGGAGCCGCGATTGCGGCCCCGCCTTTTTCAGCGGTGGGAGGTAATTTGGTATGTTCCGCCGTTCTCAATCTGGAAGTAGCAGTATCCCTCATTCTCCGCCTGGAATACCGCCCCGCCGGCCTCGGCCCCCGGCGTGCGCTCCGCCGCCGCCCCGTTCACTGTAACGGTGCCGCCGCCCGGGTTGGGAACGGCGACAATGGCGGCGCCGCCCTGGGGCAGCTCCAGCGCCATGTTACAGTCTCCCGCGTTCCCGTCGATCTGCGCGTCCACGCGGATCATCCCAATAACGGAGTCTGCGTTCAAGGCGACGTGGTTGGAATGGCTGAAATCTGGGACAATCTCGTAGGTCTTGTAACCTGGGGCGGTGGGGCGGACGCCGCCCACATACCGGGACAAGATGTACACCGGACCGGCGGACCAGGCGTGATTCAATGTCCCGGTCCCGGCTTCAAAGTACTCCCACAGGGTGGTATAGCCAGTGTCCAGATTTGTGCGCACCATCTCGCCATACCGTTCCTCCATTCGGTCCAGAGCCGCGTCCACCGCCCCCATCTCGCACATGGCCTGAAGAACGTATGCCTCCATGTAGGAGCTGGCCTGGCGCTCTGTCTTCAGCGCGCTTAGAATGTCCTCATACCGCTCCGCCGGAGCCAGTCCGGCCAGCACCGCCAACGCGTTGCTTCGGTCGTCGGCGGCGCCGCCGGTAGCGTAACCCAGGCCGTCCATCCACAGGGCCTGGTAGCCCTCGTACAGGGCGGACATGGTTTCTGTGGCCCAAGCCGTATCCTGGCCCGTGGCCTCACCCATGTTTCGCACTGTGTCCAGGCACCAGTAATACCAGGCGTTTTCGCTTACCCTGGTGTCCACTTTGCTGGCGCCGGTGTCCTGCCAGTCCACCAGCCCCTGGCCCGTCTTGTGCTTCACCAGCCCGTCGGAGCCGATGTTCCACTTCTGGAGGTAGTTTACCGCGGGCTCGTACATAATGTACAGCACCGAGGAGTCCCCCGTGTAGAGATAGTAGTCCCACAGCCCGATGATGCCCGCCATCTCCTGGGCAGGGAGCTCGTACAGCTCGTTGTAAATTGGCATGACGGTGAGCAGAAGATCGTTATACTGCCGCTGGGCGCTGTCCGTCTCCACCCAGCCCGCCTTCTGCCGGATCATCTTCTGGTAAAGCGCGTAGGAATTGGGGTCCAGGCAGTACATCATCTGCCGCATCTGGCTGGTGGCGTCTCCCGTCCACTGCGCCCGCTCCCGGTCGGGGCAGTCCATAAAATTTTCCCGCATACACAGATACTGGGTCCGGGCGCCCATCTGCCACAGCGTGTCGAAAAATTCGATGTCCATGGAAAAGCCGCCTGACAGCTGGGTATCATAGCCGGACTCCCGGTATTGCAGGCTCAGCACCGTCACCCCCGCCGGGATCACGTAGGTGGCACGCTGGCCGCTGATCCATCCGGGGGACTCAAATTCCTGCTCCCCGTTGGGATGGGTCACATAGGTAGTCCGGACCGATTCCGTGCTCTGTGTATTCTCGGTCAAAATGGCGATCTCCGCCCGCCGGTCGGCGGACACCTTCAGATAGGGCGTGAACTGGGCGTTGTAGGGAAGCTCCACTGTGATTTCCTCGGCATCTGTCGTTGTATATCCCTCGTACGCTCCGGAGTTCAGATAGTCCCGCAGTCCAAATTCCCGGATCAGGGGGATGGGGCGCAGATGGAGCTCATTCCAGGGGGCGTCACGATACCTCCCGCGTTCCTAGCGCCGGCCCAGCCGGAGTCATCGAAGCCCGCCTCCGTCCAGCCGGAATCCTGGGCATCGTTGGCGTCGTAATAGATATTGTACTCCGGGAAACGGATGTTGGGCTGGGCCGTGTCATATCCCTCCAGCGTATCATCCTTGAACGCCTCGTCCCACAGCGCTTTCCAGCTGGAATCGGATACGGTGGACTGGCCGTCTGCCTCCATGGCGAACAGGAAGCCCGCCCGGTCAACGGGCACGTTGCTGTAGCTCTGGGCCTCCTCGCCCTTGACGCCCCAGAACCACGCCTTGACGGCGATGACGTTCTCTCCCTCCCGCAGATAGGGGGCCAGGTCCACCCGGTCAAAATAGCCGCTGGTCCGGTCATCGCCCCGCTTAAGGCCGCCGCCGTACACCACGCTCTGTCCATTGACCCACAGGAAATAGGTGTTCTCCACGGCGATTTCCGCCGCGGGCTCGTCCTGCCGGCATCCAAACAGGCTGATGGTGCAGCCGGCGGCAAGCAGAAGGGCCAGAAGTCTCTTTTTCAGCCTCATATCGTACACGCCTCCGTCAATTTAGTTTTGTCCGGTTCCGGCAGCGCCCTTTCGCTGGGAGATTGCCGCCTGTTCCGCCGGCAGGTTTTTCTCCACCGTCCACAGCAGCATGAGCGCGGCGCACACGGCGTAGGCAATGGTCTCAATCCAGATGTAGCTCACCGTAATGGCGCTCTGGGCGGCGGCGGTCTGCCCCGCGATGCCCAGGGCCGCGTCGGCCCCCTGGTCGTATCCGCTGCCGTTCAGGATGGCGCTGAAAACCGCGTTGCAGATGGGGGTTGCGGCCACCATGATGGAGCTGTAGATGGACATGGTCAGGCCGTCGGTGCGGATGCCGCTTTTGAATTCAATGTGATCAATCACGTCCGCCAGCATGGCCAGAATCAGGTAGCACGCCGGAGCGGAGCCCAGGCACTTTACCGCCACGCCGATGGCCACAGGGATGATCTGCCCCTGGCCCAATCCGGCGATGACGCCGCCGATGACGCCCACCGCCATGCCGATGATGGTGACGGTGCGCTTACCGAATTTATTTGCCAGAGGGACCACCAGCGCGGCGGCTGCCGCCATGGGGATGGCTCCCAGCACCGCCAGCAGGGATTGGGACGCGCCCCAGGCATCGGCGGAGCCGAAGAAGGTGTTGTCCAGCACCCACTTGCAGAAAAAGGCCATGGAGCCGTTCTTCATAGCTCCGCTCCACTGGAACACCATGTAGAAAAGGATGACGGTCCACCACCATTTCTCGCTGGCGACGGCCTTGAACTGTTCCCCCAAAGAGGCGGCCTTAATTTGAGCGGCACTGTTGGCCGCGCCAATGCTCTCCTCTGTGACCCGTTCACGGGTGAATTTGAACTGGAGGAAAATGGTCAAAGCGGTGAAAAGGGCCACGGCCAGCATGGTGATAAACCAGAGGCCCTGGTTCTCCTTCAGCGCGAAGGACACCAGCATGGGGAACACCATGGAGCCCACCCCAATGACCCCCAGGCCCGCCACGTTGGTGAAGGAGGCCAGGGCAGCCCGCTGCCTGCTGTCCCGGGTGGACACGGGGATGAGGGTGGAGTTGGCGGTGTTGTAGATGGGGTAGGCCACGGCGTAGTACAGGTTGTAGGCAACGGCGATCCAGACCATCTTGGCCGTGGGGTTCTGGAACGGCACGATGAACATGAGCACACTGGCCACGCTCAGCGTCAGCGCGGACAGCAGCACCCAGGGCCGGGCCTTGCCCGCCAGGGCGCGGGTGCGCTCGATGAGCTGGCCCACGATCAGGTTTGCCGCCACGATCAGGATGGTGGAAAACAGCTGCAATCCGGTGAGGAAGCTCAGGTCCAGCTTGAGCACGTCGGTGAAATAGTTTTGCAGGATGCTGGTGAAGATGCCGGAGGACAGCAGCGCTCCAAAGGGGCCGATGAAATAGCCCAGCAGCATTTCGGGGAGCTTGACCTCCGGGGACTTTACCAGGGAGCTGGTAAGAGGAGTGCTCCAAAATCCATCCGCCCGCTTTTTCATTGATTCATCCCCCCATCAGGCAGCACCGGGACCACGGCTTTGCCGGTGTACCTCCCATCGGTGACGGTGAGGGTCAGTTCCCCGCCGCCGTTCGCCTGGACCACGGCCAGCGCCTCGCCATAATAGGTGTCGGTCCTGATCCCGCAGAAGCCGATTTCGTTGTAGGGGCAGGCGCTGCCCAGGCCCAGCAGCTTTCCGCCCGACACTTCAACATTCAAAATACCCCGCTCCAATGGCTTCAATATGCCGCTTTCATCGGTATATTGAAGCCGGATATGGCACAGACGGCCTGG
>ERZ808051.1827-NODE-1827-length-12531-cov-3.911273_pt1 | contig 12531 bp, 7 predicted proteins | sample MGYA00380199_ERZ808051 | MGnify/ENA primary metagenome ERZ808051 (study PRJEB31490, sample SAMN06133391) | mouse gut metagenome | isolation source: J11 | host: mice | place: China: Chengdu | collected 2015-05 ...
GAAGAGAAAATGAAGAGTATCTTCAAGAAGATCGCCTTCGTGTTAGCCCTGGCTATGGTTGTAACCATGATGCCGGCGAGGAATGCTTCGGCGGCATCAAGTGATGAGCCGCAGATGTACACAACCTTAAAGCTCTACGTCGGCGGCGATGTGACCGGCACTTATGAAGGCCAGAGATATGCGAAGGTCTGGAATAAGGGCGACTATTCGGTGGAATTTACCTCGGATAACGAAGAGGTTGCTACCGTAAGTGCAAAGAAGGGTCTGGTTACTGCAATCAGTGTTGGTAAAGCTACAATCACCGCAACCTTCACTTCGGAAGATGGGGATCAGATCACAAAGACCTGCGCCGTTGAAGTAAAGAAAAACGCGGTAAAAGCAGGGCTTAGCACAAAGAGCACAGCAAAGGTAACTGAGGAAGGCATTGCAGCAGGCGAGGAATATCAGCTTGTTGCAGTAAGGAAGGATGCCGATGGCACCACTGTTACCAGCGGCAGGGATCAGATTACGGACGGTGTCCGCTTTGAGTCAAGTGATCCGGAAATCTTTACCGTAGGAAAGACCAAGGGTAAAATTACAGGTGTATCCGAGGGTACAGCAAAGCTTTTTGTATGGGCAGTCCAGTCCGAGGGCAAAGATCCGGAAACCGGCGAGTATCCGGCAACCACTGAGAAAAAGGAATATACCGTTAAGGTAACTGCGGGAATGAAGGCGCAGCAGACTGCACATAATGCATTCCAGATTTCCTTTGATAAAGAGGCAACCGCAAAAGCAGCAGTTGATGAAACATCCAAATACTTCACATCCGCATCCGCAGCAGTAACGGAGAAGGAAGACATTGTTAAGGTATATGAAGTGTTAAAGAATACTGCTAAGGAAAAAATCGGCGAGCATGCTGTCACAATTGGAAATCTTTCCCAGAGAGGCAATGCAAAGAACATCGTGGATGTGACAATGTTCGATGAGCTGAAGCAGGAAACGGATTACATTGTACGCTACAAGGACAAGGAAGTAACATTCACCACAGCAAAGAATGTGGCGGTAGAACTTACTGTATCGGCAGGCAAGAGCGTTGACCTTGGCGGTGACAGCAGCAGGACGGATATTGTTCTTAATATCTTTACAGTCGGTGCAGACGGACAGAAAGTTGATATTACAAAATGTGTGGATTACAACGGCTGGGAAGCGGGCGTTGTGGTTGAGGAAATCACAAACGAGCAGTATCATCCGGAGTACAGCGTTTCAACAAATCCGCTTGACTCGTACATCAATTTCTACACCAAGGATCAAAAGGTTGTCGTAAATATCAAAGCGACTTTCCAGGATTATTTCAACAAGGAAAAGCCGGGAAACAAGCTTGAGAACACTGCAAGGATCACGGCTGGCAACCATGCGTTTGCAAGCGGTTCCATTGTGGCATGGGGTGTTCATAATGAGGATGTAAACCGCTGGACATGGGATGCATTTAATACCAAGGAATTTGCGGCGGACGATCTGGGCAAGAAGCTGATTGTCAAAGCTGAAATCTATTATGGCAACGAGAAGAAAGAGTATGTTAATGATTCGGATTCCGGTTTTACGTTTAAGAGCTCTAACGAGGATAAGCTGGTTGTTGACGAATATACCGGAAATATCTTCCCTGCCAAAGAGCCAAAAGATGAAATTGTAAATGTATATGTATATTTTGACGGTATGTACATTGGTGTCTGCCCGGTTAAAGTTTGGGCAAAAAGACAGCTTACAGGCTTTACAGCATCCGTAAGTGCCCCTCAGGTAAGCTATAATTCCACGGGGAATTTTACGGATAAGATTAGATTGACAATGAAGCCTGTGGACCAGTTGGGCAATTCGTTTACGAGAGATATGGAAGTTACCTGTGAAGTTTACGGGAATGATACCATGAAGAGCTATGTAAAGCTTGGTGGCAGCTCCAATAATGGGATTGTGAATGTAACAACATTGGATAATGGTGCCTTTGTGATTGACATTGAAGGAACCGCAAATCTTCCGGCAAACCAGAGCAGAAGCATCCGTGTGCTTTGTACAGCAACTTATAATGACGGGCTGACAAAGAAGACCTTAACCGCTTCCGCGGCATTCTCCGCAAAGAATACAAATGGTTCCGTAGTCACCAACTACAAGTTGGAACTTCCGACCGACCTGGATATGGTTTTGAATAATAAGAACTGGGAGAAGGGAACCTATGCGGATAAGGCAGCAAAGATTGAGGCGTACAGCGTAGACCGCGAAGGCTTCAAGGTTGCAAGGCTTGATATTGAGCCAAAGTACGATGGCAATATAACGGACGGCGAAAAGGGCAAAAACCTTGTTATGATCCAGCAGGGTAATGAGTATGTCCAGAATGCGAACTTCACAGGCAGCACAACAAACGAACTTACGTTAAGGACAGTAACGAAGAAGGATGTCTATGTGGTATCCGGCTCCGCTATTGATAATGAGAATATTGGCAGAACCATTTCGGTGAGCGGCACTGCAATCGGCCAGAGGGAACTTTTAAGTAAGATGAAAGCCGGCAGCTACCAGGTATCCCTGTATGTTGCGAAAGATGCGGGAAGCAAGCCTACTTACAAGACAGGTACGGTAATCCGGATTAAGGACAGCCAGCCTGCTGTTAACTGGAAATGGAAGAACTACAGTGTGGATGCGTCCGTAAGGACAGTCGGTGATATCCTTGCTGCAATCAGACAGGCATTTGAGTTTAACAAGCTGGATGATGCTGAGAACAATAAGGATAATATTACCGGAAATATTTATGTAGGTTATGTGCAGCTTGATGCACAGGGAAATCCGACCATCCACGATGTAAAGGATTCCCAGGGCAATGTAGTGGGCACGGCTAACACGGTAGTATTAAGCGATGATATCGTGGTTCAGGGCAGCTCCGTTGTTGTAAGACAGGTTCGCTATATTGTTACGTACAAGGAAGGTGGAACTACCTACTATTACGAAACCCTGATTCCGATTAACAAGTCAATCTGGGTTGGTGTAACACAGTAATCGGGTGTTTTACAGACAGAATAATCTTTAACTGAAAAAGAGCTTTTGTACCGCGGGGATTTAAGCGCGGGACAAAAGCTCTTTTATATTGGCTGCGGGCAGTTCCATGCCCGCATGGTTGACAAGCGCATAAAAAAGCGGTAAAATTATACAGGAAGGCTTGCTAGGCATTCTGGCAGGCTTAAATAACAGGGACCCGCCAGGTGTACATATAAGTTATTGGCACTAACACTGGCACCAGGAAGGCGAATGTGAAATTTAAAAGGAGATAAAGGATATGGCAAAGGTAGTTACGATGGGGGAAATAATGCTCCGGCTGTCCACGCCGGGCAACGAGAAATTTATTCAGGCGGATGAGTTTGATGTCTGCTATGGCGGCGGCGAGGCGAATGTTGCAGTTTCGCTTGCAAACTACGGGCATGATGCACAGTTTGTGACAAAGGTTCCAAAGAATCCGATCGGGGAGTGCGCGGTGGCGGCGCTGCGCAAGATGAATGTCGGGACGAAGCATATCGCGGTGGGGGGCGAAAGGCTTGGGATTTATTTCCTTGAAACCGGCTCGGCAATGCGCGCCTCCAATGTTGTGTATGACAGGGCACACTCGTCAATTTCCACGGCGCTGCCTGCGGATTTTGACTTTGAAGAGATATTTAAAGATGCGGACTGGTTCCATTTTACAGGGATTACGCCTGCGGTTTCGGATGCGGCGGCAGAACTTACCGAGGTGGCTTTAAAGGCGGCAAAGAAAGCGGGGGTCAAGGTTTCCTGCGACCTGAATTTCCGCAAGAAACTCTGGAGTTCCGAGAAGGCTAAAGAGGTGATGACGAACCTGATGCAGTATGTGGACGTGTGCATTGGCAACGAGGAGGATGCGGAGAAGGTATTAGGCTTTAAGCCGGGAAATACCGACGTGACAAGCGGCGACCTTGAACTTTCGGGATATCAGGATATATTTAAGCAGATGGTTGCGAAATTTAATTTCGAGTATGTGATAAGTTCCCTGCGCGTCAGCCATTCCGCATCCGACAACGGATGGTCAGCCTGCATTTACAAGCGCGATACACAGGAATTTTACCATTCGCGCGAATACCATATCACTCCGATTGTGGATCGCGTTGGCGGCGGTGATTCCTTTGCGGCAGGTGTGATCTGCGGCATGCTTGACGGCAAGGAATTTAAGGATGCGCTGGAGTTCGGCGTGGCAGCTTCCGCCTTAAAACACACGATTCCGGGCGATTTCAACCTTGTGTCCCGCGCGGATGTGGAAAATCTTTGCGGCGGGGACGGGTCAGGCAGGGTACAGCGGTAAATGTAAAAGGAGCATGAGTGTATAGCAGTTTCGCAGGGTTTAGTTGTGGCGGAAGCGGGCGTTATATTAAAGGTGCCGTAATGAGGCGGCGGGAATGGAGGATTTGTTATGGAACTTAGGACGGCGGCATCACCTAGGGATGTGAAGCATTACACGACGGACAGGCTGCGCGAGGAATTTTTGATTGATGATCTTTTTGCGCCGGATGTGATTAAGCTTGTGTACAGCCATATCGACCGCATTATCACAGGTTCGGCTGTGCCGGTAAAGGGCGCTCTTAAACTTGCGGCGGGGGATGAACTTAGGGCGGAATATTTTTTGCAGCGCCGCGAGATGGGTGTTATTAATATCGGCGGCGATGGGATTATTGTGATTGACGGGAAGGAATACCGGGTAAACTATAAGGAAGGCATGTATATCGGCATGGGGGCGAAGGATATCTCCTTTGCGAGTGCGGATGCGTCAGCGCCTGCAAAATTCTATCTAAACAGCGCACCGGCGCACAAAACCTATCCGACCGTGCTGATCCGCGAGGAGGGCGAAGCGGGATCCGATGTTGTGATTGTAAAGCCGGAGAACAAGGTGGAACTTGGTTCGCTCGAGGAATCAAACCACCGCGTTATCTGCAAGTATATCCTGCCGGGACAGGTTGAAAGCTGCCAGCTTGTGATGGGTATGACAAAGCTGATGCCAGGTTCCGTATGGAATACGATGCCTTGCCACACGCATGACCGCCGGATGGAAGTATATCTGTATTTTGATATGCCAAAGGATGCGCTTGTTTTCCATTATATGGGTGAGCCGAATGAAACAAGGCATATTATTATGCGCAATGAGCAGGCTGTAATCTCGCCTAGCTGGTCCATCCATGCGGGTTCCGGCACACAGGCATACACCTTTATCTGGGGTATGGTCGGCGAAAATCAGGAATTTACGGATATGGACGGATGCGCGATGGGAGATTTGCGCTAGGGTACCTGTGCACCGCGAGTAATAAAGCTGTGCCATGCGGCAAAATTACAGGAAAGAATGAGGAGTTGGCATGAGAGATTTTGTGATAACAGCGGATTCAAACTGCGATCTGCCGCAGGAATATGTGGACGCGAACCAGATCGGTATTATTCCGCATTACTATGATATCGACGGGGTGACTTACGGTGACGAGAAGAACTTAACGCCAAAAGAATTCTACGATCTGATGCGCGCGGGGAAAATGCCGACAACGATGGCGAGCAATCCCGCCGTAATCAGGGACACGTTTAAGGCCTATGCGGACAGGGGGCTTGATGTGCTGCATTTTAGTTTTTCCTCGGCGCTAAGCGGCGGGCACAGCAATGTGGTCTGTGGGGCGGAGGAGATCTGTGAGGAAAACCCGGGGATGCAAATCCGTGTTGTCGATACGTTAAATGTATCGCTTGGCGAGGGCATGGTAGTGATGAAGGCAGTGCGCATGAAGAAAGAGGGAAAAAGCCTTTTGGAGATTGCGGACTGGGTTGAAGCACACAAACAGGAATTCTGTGTTTATTTTGTGGTGGACGATCTGTTCCATCTGCATCGGGGCGGCAGACTCTCGAAAACCACGGCGATTGTTGGGAGCGTGTTAAATATCAAGCCGGTTCTTATTGTGGATGCGGAAGGAAAACTGGTAAATAATGGAACTGCGCGCGGACGCAAGAAAGCGCTGAATACGATTATTGACCGCGCGGTCGCAAGCATGGGGACGGAGTATCTTTCGGATGAATGGGATCTGTGTGTGGTGCACGGGGATGCCCCGGAAGATGCGAAGATGGTTGCGGATGTCCTGAAAGAAAAAACCGGAAAAACCGTGATGGTCAATACCGTAAGCCCAAGTATCGGGGCACATGCAGGTCCTGCAGCGCTCGGAATTCTCTGTATGGGAAAGAGCAGAGGGCAGTAATAATACAATAGGATTATCGGATACTATCAAAAAGCCCTGTTTGGCAAGGAAGCCGGACAGGGCTTATCAATATTCACTGTAATGGGGGAGGAATAATGGCGGTTATCGGAATTGACCTTGGGACAACAAACAGTCTTGCCGCAATCTGGCGGGAGCAGAAAGTTATCCTGATCCCGGATGAGTCCGGAAATTATATGATACCAAGTATCGTGGCAGTTGACCAGGATGGAAATATCCTGACGGGATATGCTGCGAGGGAGGAAGAACTGATAGACCCTGGGCGCTGTGCATCCAATTTTAAGCGTTTTATGGGCACGGGAAAATATTATGATCTGGCGGGACAAAAGTTTTTGCCGGAGGAACTTTCCGCACTGATACTAAAAAGAATCAAGGAGGCGGCGGAAACTTTTTTGGGAGAGGAGGTTACGGAGGCAGTAATCAGTGTGCCCGCATATTTTAACAGCGACCAGAGATATGCCACAAAACTTGCGGCTCAGCTTGCCGGAATTGCGTGTGAGCGGATTATCAATGAACCTTCTGCGGCGGCACTTACTGCCCGGGAGAAGGAAAAATTTGGGAAATATGAAGGAGGAGAATCAACTCTGGAAAACAAGGAGGAGGAAACCCCTGACCAGTATATGCTGGTATTTGATTTTGGGGGAGGGACGCTTGATGTTTCGATTGTTGACTGCTTTGAAAACATTGTGGAGATAACTGCGATTGCCGGGGACAACCATCTGGGAGGGGCGGATTTTGATGAGGCGATTGCGGTTTCATTTTGTACACAGAATAAGCTTGACTGGGAAGCTCTTAGCGGGAAGGAGAAGATGGCGCTTATATTTGAGGGCAGGCGCTGCAAGGAGGCACTGACAGAACAGAAGGCGGTTACAATGATATACCGCCATGGTGCAGAAAACCTATCTATGGAACTGACTGTGGAGAAGCTTTTTGAACTTGCACCGGGGCTGTTCAGGCGGATGAAAAATATTATTCTGCGCGCCGTTTCGGATGCGGGGCTGCAGCTTTCGGATATCTCGCAGGTTCTTCTTGCCGGGGGTTCAAGCCATATGCCCGCGGTAAGGATGTTTATAAGCCGCCTTTTCGGGCGAGAAATAGAGGCTTTGATGGAGCCGGATTTTCTGGTTGCAAATGGGCTTGGAATTTACACCGGAATTAAGGAGCGCAAGGAGGAATTAAGGGATATTATTGTAACGGATGTGTGTCCGTTCTCGCTTGGAATCCAGGTGCAGGGGGATCTGGCGGATGGGAAGGGGAAGATGTGCATGATGATTGAGCGCAATAATATTCTGCCGTGCCGCGTGAAAAAGCATTTTGTCACAGCATCAGAATTTCAGGAGAAAATTAATATTATGGTCTATCAGGGGGAGAGCTACCATCCCGAACAAAACTTAAAAATTGGGGAATTGTGCTTTCCGGTTCCGAAAGCCCCGGCGGGGGAGGAGGGTGTTTTTGTAACATTCACCTATAATATCAACGGGATTTTAGAGGTCTTTGCAGAAAGCGATTCGACCGGACAAAAAAAGAGTACCACGCTGGTCAGTGGACTTAGGCAGCTATCAAAGGAGGAGCTTTCCGAAAAAAGAGAGTGGCTTGAGGCACAGCAGCGTCTTTTACAGGAGGAAGAGGAGCGGGGAGCAATTCTTTTAATGGCGGAGAGGCTGTTTGCGGAAACATCGGGAGCACTCAGGGAGTATGTTGACCAGGTGATACAGTATTATAATTATGAATGGAAAAGCAAATCGCCCGTGCGAATCCGAAGAGCGGGAAAAAGGGTGTTGCAGGCATTGCTCGCAGTGGATATGCGGTTAAAGCAGTCCATGTTTGATGAGAATATGTTTGAGGAGGGATTTGGATTGCAGGAAGAGGAAGAGTAAAGTAAAAGTTTCCTGCAATCTTCCCTGTTGATTAACATGTGATATATTGCCCATTGTGAATTACTTATTGATCATCTTTTTCGGGGGAATCGTTTCTTTTGTACTGGGCATAGAAGCGGTAGCAATATAAATTTTTGCACGCCGAATCTAAAAAATTGTCATCGTAGCCTGTTTTTCCAGTGATTACATGGAAGGCGGCGGATTCAAATTTCCATGAAATCAGGTCGTAAAAGACGGGGTGTGTCAGGCGGCAGAGAAGGTTTTCTTTTTTGCGGTAGAGAAGTACTCTATCCTCGAAAAAGCAGAAAGCATCCCCCGGTACGGCTTCTTTTTCGTGCTTTTGTGTGACGAGGAGAAAATTAAAATGGGTCATGGCATTTGCGATTCTGCTAAGGAAGTCAAGTCCGGATAAATCAAAGGTGAGGTTCCCAAAGATTTTTTCAATTTCCATAATGCGCGCGGACTTGGCATGTCCAAAACCTGTTAGAACATTGTGTTTTCCTTCGCTAAGGGCGGGGATGGGAAAGACTTCTTTAAAGTATTCCTCCTCGATATGGGCATCTTCCCAGATAAGTTCCCGTTTGTAGCGCTTTTCGTATTCCGGGAAATAAAATTCGGTGGTCAGGTATCGGATGCAGTCCATCTCAAATGGTGAGCTGCCACAAAAACATGTCCGCAGGAATTTCCACGAATCGTAATGCATCAGGCAGGGAACGGAGGAGAATGGGCGAAGGAGCCAGTTTTTAAATGCCTGAAAGAAATCGGGGCGGCAAATAATTTTTTTCCATTCTTTTTTAGCAAGGTAGCGGTCTTTGATCCGTTCAAGGCGGGTGGCTAGTGGCACGTAGCAGGCATTATATATATAATTTTCATCAATATTATTGTCCATCAAATTTATAAAATCGCGTGTAAATTCCTGGCGAAGTTCGGAAAGTTCAAGGTATTGCTGGCGCTTTTTGACAAATTGGTGAAAAATTTCACGATTTTTTACCAATTGTCCGGATAAAGTGGCATCCAAAAAATCCGTCAGGCAGTCATAGATAAATTCTTCCCATAAAATTTCAGGGTCAAGAAGCAGTTCTGCGGCGGTTTCTGCAAGTGATATGTCCCCGGCGGCATTGTTATCATCGTTTTTATCCGTATACGGAACCGGTTGGTTTGCAGGGAGGAAGCTTGTGTATACTTTCTGGCAGAAAAGCACAATGCTGCGGGCTCTTTGGCAGTCCGGCCAGATTTCCAAATCCTTAATGTATTCCCCATGCCTGGGGTTCTGGCTGAGAAGCTTTTTAATCTTTGCAAGAAGAGGATGCCCTGTGGTTTCATATACTGCCCCCTTATTATCTAAAAAGAAACCGTAAGCCATACAGAGGGCAAAATATAATTCCTGACGGATGCCATCGCGCAGGTTTAAGGTTTCTTCCAATAACAGGTGGTATAATTCACTGAGAAATCGCTCCGTGTACTGCATTCTGTAAAAAGTGGGATGGCACACAATGCAGGTCCAGTCTTGCTTTACCCAGGTAAGAAAAGGAATGTGGAAAAATTCTTTCTCATACGGAAGAAAAGGTGTTTCATTTCCGATCTGCAATTCATCCGCGATATTCTGCTCTGCATTTGTAATGCGAAGCAGGGCGGCATCCGTTTCAAGCGAGATTTCGTCATAGCGGCATCGGTAATAAATTAGCTGGATCAGGTCATGGCAGCTTTGTATGGAAAAGCTTGTATTGATAAGATCGTCGATAAAATTGTTGGTTTCGTCTTGTGATTTAAGGGTCTTTTTACTGAAAGAATTAGAAATATTTTCCTTCTCGCTGAGGGGCGGGGTGGTCAGGTGAGTTTTTTCTGTACTTGAACTTGTGGAACGGTCAAGATCATTGTCAGTTTCGTCTTGTGGTTTAAGGGTCTTTTTACTGAAAAAGTTGGAAATATTTTCCTTTTCCTCGGGAAGTGGGGAAGTAAGATAAGTCTTTTCCGCCTTAAAATCTTCTTCCTGGGATACCTGCGCACCTGTGCCTGCGGCGGAGAGTGCAAGTTTATAAGCTTCGTGCAGGCGGGCAAATTCCTCCGGATGTGTTTCAACATGGTATAATTTGCTTAAATTTGCATAAGCGTGGCGGATTTTAGCCCGGTTCGCACCTTCTGGCAGTTCCAATATTTTATATGCTTCTTCTGGTAACATCCGTGAACCCCCTTGAAAATTATATTTGGATAAATTATAATGGCTGCCGCGTATTTTTACAATAAGAAAATGGGCATTGGGTAGTACCACGGACTTTGGCATCCGATTTTTTATTTAATTCCGCCAAGGTTGCGCAAATCTCAAATTTTAGAAATTTCACAAGATATTTCTTGAAATATTCGCGGGGAAACGATATACTATAGAAAGCGTGTCTTTTCCCGGGGGAATCTTGGGGTGCCGTTTTTTGGAAATCTGTATTTAACCTATTCAGGAGGGGTTAACCCCATCTGACAAGCTGCGGTAGCAGCATAGGGATATGAAATTTCCTTATGACAAAGGGTGCTGCCAGGTATTCCATGTTGCCAGAAGTTCCGGGATTTCCGGGAAGACTGGGAGGGCGGCGCGCAGAAATAAATTTAGGAAGGATTTCTTTCCATGTATAAGCTGATTTGTAAGGACGGGAATGCAAAGCGCGGCGAGTTTGCGACGGTGCACGGTGTGATACAGACACCGGTCTTCATGAATGTCGGGACGGTCGGGGCGATCAAGGGAGCCGTTTCCACAATGGATTTAAAGGAGATCGGGACGCAGGTTGAGCTTTCAAATACCTATCATCTCCATGTAAGACCCGGGGATGAGGTGGTCAAAAAGCTTGGCGGGCTGCACAAATTTATGGTGTGGGACAGGCCGATTCTGACGGATTCCGGGGGGTTCCAGGTTTTTTCGCTCGCGGGGCTTAGGAAGATAAAGGAGGAGGGCGTATATTTTAATTCCCATGTGGACGGGCGCAAGATATTTATGGGACCGGAGGAGAGTATGCGCATTCAGTCAAACCTTGCTTCCACCATAGCGATGGCATTTGATGAGTGTGCGCCGCATCCCTGCACAAGGGAATATATGGAAAACTCTGTTGCCCGCACCACGCGCTGGCTTGCACGCTGCAAGACGGAGATGGCGCGCTTAAATGGTCTTTGTGATACAATTAACAGACAGCAGATGTTGTTTGGTATTAACCAGGGCGGCACTTTTGAGGATATCCGTATCGAGCACGCGAAGCGTATTTCGGAGTTTGAGCTTGACGGCTATGCCCTGGGCGGTCTTGCAGTCGGGGAGTCGCACGAGGAGATGTATCACATTATTGAGAAGACGGTTCCATATCTGCCGGAGGACAAGCCGGTCTATCTGATGGGCGTGGGTACGCCGGCAAATATTTTAGAGGCGGTTGAGCGCGGCGTGGATTTCTTTGACTGCGTGTACCCGGCAAGGAACGGAAGGCATGGTCATGCCTACACAAACCACGGCAAGATGAATCTGATGAATGCGAAATATGAACTGGATTCCGAACCGATTGAGGCAGGCTGTAATTGCCCGGCCTGCCGCCACTACAGCAGGGCATATATCCGGCATCTGCTCAAAGCGAAGGAGATGCTTGGGCTGCGCCTGCTAGTAACGCACAATCTATATTTTTACAATAAGATGATGGAGGAGATACGGGAAGCGATTGAGCGGGGGGAATACGCACAGTACAAGAGAAGGAAACTCGCAGGTTTTGCGGAGGGCGAACAGGAATAATTATTCCGCCACTAATATTTTTCAGGTCGCAGGTGACCGGAACGGAGGATTTTATGAATTTATTATTTTTGACGGATGGCGCTGCTGCCGCCGGGGATGCGAATGCGGCAGCAGCACCGGGAATGTCGATTGTTTCGATGGTAATCTACCTTGTAGTTATCGGTGCGGTATTTTATTTTCTGTTAATCCGCCCGCAGAAGAAACAGCAAAAGCAGATGGATGCGTTAGTAAGCTCCCTTGAAATCGGTGACAGTGTGTTGACGACGGCAGGATTTTACGGCGTTGTGATTGATGTGATGGAGGAAGTAATTGTTGTGGAATTCGGCAATAACAAAAATTGCCGTATCCCCATGGAAAAGTCGGCAATCAGCCGGGTGGAAAAGCCGGACGCAAACTGAGCCGTCAGGCGCGGGTCTTGTTTTATATGGTAAATGCGGTAAAGGGCAGTGCTACACAGGGCGCTGCCCTTTTTTGCGCAAACCTTTTGGGTTCGGGTTTGATGGATTTAATCTATGATCCATTGATTGATACATTCTATTATCGGGTTGAAATTTGTCGTTGTTTCATGTATGATAAGATGAAGTGGTGCCCGGCGGAACACTGTTTCCCGGAGGGCAGATATCAGAGTATTTTCGGGGAG
>ERZ808051.1828-NODE-1828-length-12528-cov-4.643402_pt1 | contig 12528 bp, 12 predicted proteins | sample MGYA00380199_ERZ808051 | MGnify/ENA primary metagenome ERZ808051 (study PRJEB31490, sample SAMN06133391) | mouse gut metagenome | isolation source: J11 | host: mice | place: China: Chengdu | collected 2015-05 ...
GACGGCCTGAATCCCAGCTTTTATGTGCATCCTCCTGACCAATCAGCGTAGTGATTGGTCAGTGTGTGACATGTAACCATTTATTACTATTTTATTTTCGCTCGCCGCGAACGAACACTTGCTAGAATCCGGGATAGGTGATAAAATGTCAAAAGAACAAAGAAAACATATGGAGAGTGAAAACGTGAAAACATTTCTGAAGCTTATTACAATGGAGATGGAAGAGGCATTCCGGGCAGCGGGATACGATGAAGCTTACGCAAAGGTAAGCCTGTCGAACCGGCCGGACTTATGCGAATATCAGTGCAACGGAGCGTTGGCAGCGGCCAAGGCCTACAAAAAAGCACCCATCATGATCGCGAAGGATGTGACGGCGCACCTGCAGGAAAGCGCGGTTTTTTCCTATGCGGAGGCGGTGAATCCCGGATTTATCAATCTGAAGGCCGCTCCCGGGTTTACGGCGGAGTTTTTGAATGAGATGGCAGGAGCCGAGAACCTGGGCGTGGAGAAGGAAACGGAGCCGAAGACGGTCATGATCGACTACGGCGGACCCAACGTGGCCAAGCCCCTTCATGTAGGGCATCTGCGTTCCGCGATCATCGGCGAGAGCGTGAAGCGGATCGTCCGTTTTAAGGGCAATCAGGTGATCGGAGACATCCACCTGGGAGACTGGGGATATCAGATGGGGCTGATCATCACGGAGCTGGAAAAACGGAAACCGGAGCTGCCTTATTTTCAGGAGGATTACGAGGGAGAATATCCGGAGGAGGCGCCGTTTACCATCGGGGAGCTGGAGGAGATCTACCCGACAGCCAGCGCTTATGCCAAGGAGAATGAGGAATACCGGGAGAAGGCCCTGCAGGCTACCTTCCTTCTGCAGAGCGGCCGCCGGGGCTACCGGGCGGTCTGGCAGCACATTATGAATGTGTCCGTGGCGGATTTGAAGAAGAATTACAACGTTCTGAATGTGGATTTTGATCTCTGGAAGGGCGAGGCGGATGTGCAGAAGTATATCCCGGATATGGTCCATATGTTAAAGGAAAAGGGATTTGCGCGCTATGACGAGGGCGCTCTGGTAGTGGATGTGGCAGAGGAAGACGACAACAAGGCCGTCCCGCCCTGCATGATCCTGAAGTCGGACGGGGCGGCCCTGTATGATACGACGGATCTGGCGACCCTGATCGAACGGGAGAGCCTTTATCAGCCGGACCAGATCATTTATGTGGTGGACAAGCGGCAGGAGCTGCATTTTGTACAGGTATTCCGCTGCGCGAAGAAGACGGGGATCGTACGCCCGGAGGTGGACCTGAAATACCTGGGCTTCGGCACCATGAACGGGAAGGACGGAAAGCCCTTTAAGACCCGGGAGGGCGGCGTGATGCGCCTGGAAAACCTGCTCCGTGAGATCACGGAAGAGATGAGGAAGAAGATCATGGACAACCGGACCGTGACCGGGGAGGAAGCGGAAGCGACCGCCCGGACGGTGGGCCTTGCGGCTGTGAAGTACGGGGATCTGTCCAACCAGGCATCCAAGGATTATATCTTCGATGTGGACCGTTTTACCTCCTTTGAGGGAAATACAGGGCCTTATATCCTGTATACCATCGTCCGGATCAAGTCCATCCTGAATAAATATCAGGAAAACGGCGGTTCCATGGATGCGCTTCGGATCCGGGAGCCGGGGAGCGACTGTGAGAAGGCGCTGATGCTGGAGACGGCGAAGTTCAACGAAGTCATCGATACCGTTTATGAAGAGATCGCGCCCCACAAGCTTTGTGCTTACATCTATGATGTGGCGAACGCGTTTAACAAATTTTACCATGAGACTCGGATCCTGGCGGAAGAGGATGAGGAAAAGAAGGCGGGCTATCTCGCACTTCTCAGGCTGACCAAAGAGGTGCTGGAGGTCTGCGTTGACCTTCTGGGATTCGAAGCGCCGGAAAGGATGTAAATATCTGTGGATCAGGCACGCTATTGATCTTGTCTGCCTGGTTTTACGGTTTCAAAGAGAAAGGAAATGACAGAAAAGCTATTTTACGAAGACAGCCATATGCGGACGTTTACGGCGGTTGTGCTGGAATGCGGCCCGGTTGGAGAAGGTGCTCTGGAAGCTTCCGCTCAGGCGGCAGATACCCGGGAGGGAGAACGAGATCCGGAAGCGTCCGGCAGGACCGGGGAGATTCCGGAAGAAAAGCGATATCAGATTGTGCTCGACCGGACCGCGTTTTTTCCGGAAGGGGGAGGACAGTACGCAGATACCGGGCAGCTTCAGGCGGATTCGGAAGTTGTCCGAGTGTTGGATGTGCAGGAGCGTGACGGAAAAATTTTCCACATCACGGACCGGCCGGTTCCTGCCGGGAGCACGGTGTCCGGGCAGATCGACTGGGCGGAGCGTTTTATGAAGATGCAGCAGCATACCGGGGAGCATATTGTTTCCGGGCTGGTGCATGCCCGCTTTGGATACGACAATGTGGGGTTTCACCTGGGCAGTACAGACTGCACCATGGACTTTAATGGGGAGATCACCCGGGAAGAGCTGCATGAGATCGAGCTTCGGGCAAATGAAGCCGCAGCAGCCAATCTGGATATCCAGGTTTCTTATCCTTCCGGGGAGGAGTTGGCCGGACTGGAATATCGCAGCAAGATCGAGATCGAAGGGCGGGTCCGCATTGTGACGATTCCGGGCTTTGATGTCTGCGCCTGCTGTGCTCCCCATGTGAAAAAAACGGGGGAGATCGGAGTGATCAAGCTGACCCACGTGCAGCGGTACAAGGGCGGAGTCCGTGTCACCATGCTCTGCGGGTTCCGCGCCCTGGCGGATTATGACAGAAAATCCGAGTCTGTCAGGCGGATTTCCGCTTCGCTCTGCGCAAAGGAGGACGAGGTGGCGGAGGCTGTGGAGCATTTGAAGGAGGAATGCGCCCGGCTAAAGGCCAGGCTGGCGGAGCAGCAGAAGGAAATGCTGTGGCTCAAGGCCAGGGAAAGCGACGGAGAGAAAGGGGCGGTGTGCCTGTTTGAGTCCGGGCTGGAGGGAGACGGCCCCAGGCTGCTCATGAATCTGGTGATGGAAAGAGGGCATGAATTATGCGCCGTATTCTGCGGAAATGATGAGGAGGGCTACCGCTATGTGATCGGTAGCGCAGGTTTGGATCTGCGGAAGCTGGTAAAGGAACTGAATGCCGCGTTTTCCGGCAGAGGCGGAGGAAAGCCTGAGATGGTACAGGGTTCCCTGAAAGGAACCGAGTCGGAACTGAGGGCGTGGATGCAGATGCATGGAGCTGTGGAAAAATAACCCATACAGGCTGCGCGGCGCCGAACTGCCTGTGGCGTGCAATCTGCAGTGATGCAGGAGAAAGTGAGGAGAAGAAAAGATGAATAAAGCTCCGGGAAAAAACAGATTTTGGTATCTGTTCGGGCCATTTCTGATCTATTGGGGAGTTGAATTTGTGGGGGCCATGATCGCGTCACTGGTGCTGGTCATCGTCTCGGTGCCCGAGGTGATACAATCTGTGACATGGACAGATTCCATGACTAATGAAGAATTTACGCAGGCGGCGGTCCAGATGCAGACGGCGCTGATGGATATGGTGGCCCGCTACCAGGTGCAGATGCTCGCGGCAGCGGCACTTTTGACAATACCTGTGCTGTCGGCGCTGTACCGCAGGGACAGGAAGCAGGAGGCGCTGCAACACCTTCCGGTCAATAAAAAAGCGCCTTTGTCTCAGTACATTTGGACGCTGCTGCTGGGGATTGTTGTGTGTATCGGCGGAAATGTGCTGATCGTCATGACAAACCTGGCATTTGTAAGCGAGAGCTACCAGAATACGTCGGCGGTATTTTACGCTCCGGGTTTTGCGGTGCAGGTGGTCTGCCTGGGACTGATCATGCCTGTTTCCGAGGAGCTTTTGTTCCGCGGGCTGCTGTTCAAACGGTGCCGGGCGCTGATGGGATTTCTTCCCGCGGCTTTGAGTATCTCCATCCTGTTCGGCTTCAGCCACGGGAACCTGGTGCAGTTTCTCTATGCCATGGGACTGGGAATGCTGCTTGCCTATGTGTGTGAAAAATATGGTTCTCTGAAAGCCCCGATCCTGCTCCATGTGACGGCCAATCTGACTTCTCTTATCATTACGGAGACAGGGCTTCTGGACTGGCTGTGCACTGCTTTTCTGCGGCTGGCGGTTGCCGTGGTAGCCTGTGCGTTTTTGGGCGCTGTGATGTTTGTGCTGATCCAGAGGATCGACGAGAAGCCGGAAGGAACGGATCAGACGGGGGACTCCGGGAATACTCCGCTGACCAGAGATATGTTCCGTTGATGGGAGTTATGTTCTGCTGCTCCGGTGGGAGGTTCTTTGGATCACCCAACCGTGCAGACGGCAATTTTCAGGTACAATAAAGAGACGCAGTCAAATGTCAGACTGCGTCTTTTTTGACGTTAGGAACTGCTGATAAATAACCTATGCATACCATGCGGGATAAATATTCATCTGCAAAGAAGAAAACTGCAGGCGCAGTGGGCTGCGTCAAAATTTTCCAACTGTACGGTTGGATGCTCTAAAGAGCCTCCAACCGACTCATCCATTCGCAAAAACCGTGCTAACGCACTCTTACGTCTGCTAACGCAGCCGCTTTTTGCTCATTCATGAGTAGGTTGCTAATCCATAATCTCAGTTTTATTGCAATAAATTGCATAAAACTGAGATTCCGGATTGCAACCGTACAGTTGGAAAATTTTCTGATGCAGCGGATGAATAATGAGACAAGTCAGATGCATAGGTTATTTATCAACAGTTCCTCAGCATGTCATGCTCCCGCGAAGCAGAAAACCGTATGGATATGTGATTTCGCTGTATTTTTTTATCGCAGAGCGTTCCGTGCGGAATCTGGAACGCCAATCCGAAACGTATCAAGACATACCGGCGGTTCCAGCTTTTCCCGCACCACATACAGGGACATATCGTCCCGCGTTTTCAGGGTCCATTTTACCAGCGTGATGCGGCGGCTTTTGATCTCAATACAGGTGATACAGCTCGGATGCACGCAGCTTCCGGTATTGAAATAGGGCGAATCCGCGCTTCCTGTCATTGGGCGGTGGGTGTGCCCTGTGATGAGCAGCTTCTGCTCCTGGGAGGCCCATTCGGCAAGCCGGGTTTCTGTCTTATGCTTCTTCGTATAATTGCGGGCCGCGCTGGTCGGATCAGATACGCCCACGGCCTCTAACGGCTTCCAGAAGTACCGCACCAGAAAGCCTGAGAGGGGCGCAAGCGTACTGTTCAGGAAATCCGCCTGATGCCCGTGAGTCAGATAGATCTCCTTTTGGGAAATGGTATCGTGCAGGATGAGGCCGGATAGAAAACGGAAATCCGGCAGCAGCAAAGCGGAGCAGTGGCGGCGGCAGTAGCGAAGATTTTTTTTACAGTGGTCATGATTTCCATAAAGCATATAAAGCCGTTCCCGGCAGCAAAATTCTTTGAGCAGGCAGAATACGTCATCGTGGATATCTATGATCCGGGCGAGGGAACGGTTTTCCCACAGCTCGTCGCCGTCTCCAAGCTCCAGATACGTATATCCTTTTTGAAAATAGTGCTGAAGCGCCGCAAGGTACAGGTGCTGATTCTTTAGAAAATTGTCATTGGAATTGCCCACCCCCCGGTGGCAGTCGCTGAACAGGACCAAACGGGAGCCGCAGTCCAGCGGAAGCACCGGGGCATCCCGGAATGCGTTGGAGATCCTCTGATACCATCCCATCAGCGGCGGCTCCGGCGGTCAGAATTATATTTTTTCCAGATCCGCTTTTGTTTTTTAAACTTGCGCGGGCAGATGGTCCTGCGGAACGCAAAGGGCAGATAATAGTACAGGTACAGCAGCCGGTCTGCGGTGGTGGAGAAGGGGCAGGTGAATCTGAGGTAGATCCTGCAGAGCAGCCGATCTTTCCACAGCACAAATCTTTGCCGCCATTCGGGGGACAGGAGGGATTCGGAAGATTTCGGGACGGAGAAGATAAAATGCAGGGTGGTTCCGTCCAGTTCGATCTCATCCCATCCGTATCCCAGCTCCGTCAGGCTGGTGAGAAAGGAGCCGCACATATCCATATCCGGGAATGTGATCGTATATTCCGCAGTCATTTCAGAAGGCGGAATGCACCGTCCCACAAGAAATCCGGTGAGCCACCAGTGGATATGCGAAAGGCAGAACAGCTGTCTGCGGCAGTCATGGACCAGCCGGATGCGCATGGGGAGCATTTCGTTTTCCTCCGCTGCCTGGAAGATCGTCTGTCCGCGGAGCACAGGCGGGATGACCGTATCGGTGTGATAGATCCCCATCTCAGCGCCCGCGGTGATCCCGTACTGTCCCTTCCAGAACTGGATCAGCCAGGTTTTTTTCTGATAATTAAAATAAACCGGCTCCGTGTCCAGAACCATGTTCATGGACGGCGCCGCCAGATCGTACAGCTTTCCATATCCGAAGTCCTTCTGCCAGGCATCGGTCCTGGTGGAAAAGAGATCCTGCCGGTAGTCATAACAGAAGCCGAAGGGTTCGGCAAGCCCATTGAGGAGACTGCATTTTTCGGCCAGGCTCATGCAGCGGACCCGGCAGATGATCTTCCTTTTTCTGCAATGGTTGAGAATGAGAAAAAGGATCGCGATCAGGATGAAAATAGATAGAAGTTTATACATAGGCTTAATTCCTGATTGGGTGATTGGTTTGATATAGTATATGTGGGGGCGGGGGAAGTGGTGTGAGAGGAGATATGCGGAACCGGTGGTGAAATGTATGGATGCAGTACTGAAGATCTGCGGAGGCGGACCGGTGGTTTGCAAGGAAGATCTCTCATGTCAGATTTTATGATTTCCAAATATAAAAGTAACGATTTTGTGGTAAAACAGGAAAATAAAAATGACGATTTTTGCAGAATCAGAGAAAATACAGGATTTACCAACAGGCGGAATCCTTGTAAATTCTCATGTTTTATCGTAAATGGGGAAAAAACCATGGTTTTTTCCCCATTTTTTGTCACGTCTAAATATCAAAAAATTCTAAGATAATTCGCAGAATATTCTATCAATTTGCTGGAAAACAGCAAAAATCAAACACGATTTTCCACAAATCATCGAAAATTATATTAGCACATCGAAAATATTTTTTCAAGACCTTTTGGGGAATAAACCATGGTTTATTCCCCAGCCCTGGAATACCGGAATGGTTGGATTTAAAGGCTTTTCCGGCGCTGAGAGCAACCCGGAAGGGTGAAAGAAAATGGGGAAGAACGGCAGCGAATGTTACACAAATCCCTAAAAAGCAGCTATGAACAAAGGAGCTGGTACAGATGTGGTATGTAATACAGACGAAAACAGGCCAGGAAGAGCCCATGCGTCAGCGGGTGGAGAAAATGCTTCCGGATGATTCCTACGAGGACTGCAAGATTCTGTATTATGTGAAAAAGAAAAAATACCTGGGCCAGTGGCACGAGGAGCGGGAACGTCTCCTGCCGGGATATATGTTTCTCATAACAGACAACCCCAAACCCCTTTCAGAGGCGCTTGCCCGGATGACGGAATTTACAAGGCTTCTCGGAACCGGCAACAGTTTCTGCCCAATCCGTCCGGAAGAGGAAGAGCTCCTGAACAGGCTGACCAACGGGAAAGATGAGATCGGGATGTCCTACGGCGTGATCGAAAAAGGAATCCTGAAAGTCAGGTCCGGGGTTTTGACCGGGATGGAATCCCGGATTAAGAAGATCGACAGGCATAAGCGCAAGGGGTTTCTCAGTATGCGTATTGATAATCAGGAGAAGCTGGTAGGCGTGGGCCTGGAAATCACGGAGAAGAGCTGATATGTGGTATGTCATACAGGTCTATACCGGCAAGGAACTGGAGATCGTCCAGCAGTGCCGCGACAGGGTGGCGGATGAGGGCGAGGATGTGTTCGTTCCGCTGGCGGAACGGTGGACAAAGATCCGCGGGGAGAGGACACTGATCACATCCAGACTGTTTCCGGGGTATGTGTTTATTGAGACGGATAGGATTGAGGATTTCCATAAACGGCTGAATCGGATCTATGCGATGACGAAGGTGCTCAGAACTGGAGATGAGATGACGCCGATTCAGAAGGAAGAGGAGGAGTATCTGAGGAAGCTCGGCGGGGATGAGCATGTGGTGAGATACTCGGAAGGGTATATTGAAGGGGATAAGCTGGTTGTGACTTCCGGGCCGCTGAAGGATTTTGAAGGGAATGTGAAGAAGGTTCTGCGGCATAAGCGGTTGGTAGTGGTGGAAGTGCCTCTGCTGGGACGTACGGTGGAAGTTACGGTGGGGATGGGAGTTGTGGAGAGAAGGTAAGTTCCTTTTTAGGATGCAGTTTGAAGCATTAGAAATGGGGAAATATTGGAAGGTATAGAAGTGAAATACCAGTAAATAGCAATCTTTTCAAGTCTGTTGGAGGGAGTTCTGCTTACATTATTATATGAAGCTATCAAAAGCATTTGACGTTTCGCACGCTGTGCTGGAGATAATGGACATATTTAAAAATATTCAGAGTCACAAAAACGATTCTGGAATGGCGAAGCATGCTTATAAATCGAAGAATAGAAACTTGTAAGTAAATTAGACTTACAAGTTTTTTTGTTATGTTTATTTATAAACGAGAGGAAATTGGGAAAGAGCAAAAAAGCAGGACATTCTGTTGAAAAAGGGGACGTTAGATGTATGCCGCACAACAATATAAACAGAGCGAGGCAGGGCAAATGTGAATATCAAAACCCGATGGAAGGGAAAAAGGTAGTTTTTGTCGAGGACGATAATGATAAAGAAAATGCGGATGGTGTCTGTGGCCATTTGAAAGCTGTAGGGAATAGCGACTATAAAGCCGGGATATATGAGAAATATGTCAAGAGAGTAGTTGACATATTTCTCTCAGGTGTGGGGCTTATGATTCTGGCTCCAATTTACCTGATCGTCATTATAGCAATTAAAGCAGATGATCCGGGACCGGCATTTTTTATACAGAAGAGGGTCGGTAAAAACAAGAAATATTTCAAACTTCATAAATTCAGATCTATGAAGATGTCTACGCCTCGCGATGTTCCGACGCATATGCTGGACAATCCGGATCAATACATCACACGTGTGGGAAGATTCATGCGCCGGACCAGCATCGACGAATTGCCTCAGGTATGGGACATTTTTGTGGGAAATATGTCTGTGATTGGCCCCAGACCAGCGCTCTGGAATCAGGATGTTCTGGTTGCAGAGAGGGATAAATATAATGCCAATGATGTAAAGCCGGGGCTGACAGGCTGGGCACAGATCAACGGCAGAGATGAACTGGAAATACCTGATAAGGCAAAACTGGACGGAGACTATGTTAAGAAAATCAGCTTTCCGTTTGATGTGAAGTGTTTTATCGGAACCATATTTTCTGTTGCAAAAAGGGATGGTGTTGTGGAAGGCGGAACCGGGGAGATACATAAGAAGGAGTGTAGCCAGTGAAAAAGGTTTTAATCACCGGAGCTGACAGTTATATAGGTGTGTCTTTTGAGAATTATGTGAAAGAGTATTATGCCTCAAAACTGTCTGTTGATACCGTAGATATGATAGATGGAAGCTGGAGGAAAAAGGAATTCTCGTTATATGACGTCGTTTATCATGTTGCGGGTATCGCACATGCAGATGTGGGAAATGTATCTGATGAAATGAAGGCAAAATATTATGCGATAAACACAGATCTCGCAATTGAAACAGCCAAGAAGGCAAAAGAGCAGGGCGTCAGGCAATTCGTATTCATGTCTTCTGCAATCGTATATGGGGATTCCGCACCGTATGGAAAAAGTAAGAGAATCACAAAGGATACAGAACCAAAGCCGGCAAATTTTTATGGTGATTCGAAGTGGCAAGCGGATAAAGGGGGCAGAGAACTGGCAGACGAAAGATTCACCGTTACAGTTCTCAGGCCCCCCATGATATATGGAAAAGGCAGTAAGGGGAACTACCCCATACTTGCAAAGATGGCTAAGAAACTGCTCATCTTTCCGGATGTAAGGAATGAGAGATCAATGTTGTGTATTGAAAACCTCTGTGAGTTTCTGTGCCAGGTAATGATCAGAGGTGAAGGAGTGTTAATTTCTACGTTATTTGCTCCAGTTTGAAGAAATAAATTTATCTAAAAAAATCTTTGAGGGATTCCCACCTGGAACTTTGTCATGAGGGATGATTAGAGAGAAAGCACCCCCATGACAAGGCTATATATAGATAACATTTAATTTGAAAGATCCTGCAAATTTTGAACTCAAATAAAGTGCAAAATAACAATCGATAATGCCCTGTTGGCTGAGGACTTGAAATTTCATTTCTTTGGCGGAACCGAGAAGGAGCAAGACTTGAAGTGAATAAGAAAAACAAAAAATATAAGATCTGGACTTTTGTTGATTATAATATGCTTCCTATACATGGTACATTAAATCGTCACTACTCTCTGGGGTGCGCGCTAACGGAAAGAGGTAATGATATTACTGTATTCGCAGGAAGCCATCCGCATAATACGAACTTGCAGCTTATTGAAGGAAAAGAGAGATATAGAATATTTCAGAAAGAACCATTTCCTTGGGTGTTGATAAAAACGCTAAATTATGAAGGAAGTAAAAAAAAGAGAATATTTTCTATGTTCAAATATTACAAAAATGCCAAACTAGCCGCAAAGTATTTTGAAAAACCTGATTTAATAATAGGTTCTTCTGCACATCCTTTATGTGCTGTGCTGGCAATTAAACTAGCTAAAAAATATGGAGCAAAATCCATTATAGAGATAAGAGATCTGTGGCCGGAAAGCATTGTCGCGATGGGCATGGCTAAAGCATCGAATCCAATAATCAGGATTCTCTATATTTTTGAGAAAAAGATTTATGAGCGGGCAGATGCAGTGGTTTTTACATTTGAAGGCGGCTATGATTATATAAAAATGAAAGGATGGGATAGGAGCATTCCCAAAAGTAAAATTTTTTATATCAATAATGGTATTAATATATGCGATTTTGATAAGAGTATAGACGAAAACAAGCTATATGATGACGATTTGAATTCTGGAAAATTCCTTGTTACATATACAGGCGCAATAAAACTGGCTAATGGACTCGATAGATTGGTGGATTGTGCAAAACGATTGATGGAAAAAAAGGATATACAGTTTCTTATATACGGGGATGGCGATTATAGGTTAGAGCTTGAAGAAAAATGCAAGAGAGAGAATATAACGAATGTTCACTTTAAAGGCAAAGTTGATAAGAAATATATCCCATACATATTATCAAAAAGCAGGGTGAATCTTCTTAATTATAATACAGCAGCGACAGCAGGACTATATCGTTTTGGAAGCAGCCAAAATAAATTGTTTGATTATCTTGCCAGTGGAAAGCCCATCATATCAAATACAAAAATAAACTATGATGTGATTGAAAAGTATAACTGCGGATTTAGTAAAAACCTTTGGGATGCAGAAGATTATGTGACGGAATTACTAAAAATATATGAAATGCCAAAAGAAGATTATGTACGCCTTTGTAAAAATGCCAGAGAAGCAGCATACGACTTTGACTTTAGTAAGCATGCAGTGACATTAGAAAAGATATGTAAGATAATAACACAAAGCAGTACATATGAGGAAAATAAAGTATGAAGATATACCATTTAACTAGTGCGCATAAGCAGGAGGATATAAGAATTTTCCATAAAGAATGTGCTTCTCTTGCAGATGCCGGATATGAAGTATATCAAATATCGAGCGGTAATACTTATGACAATAAAAGTATTCATCTGATAGGAACAAGATGTTACGAAAGCAGAGGGGCATATGCAGGCAAATGCTACAAAAATATGAGGAAATTTAAGGGAGTTGAGTTTTCGGGACTACACAACAAGTATAGGAGGAAGCGTAAATGAAGTATGCATTGATTGGGTGCGGTAGAATTAGCCCGAATCATATTGAGGCGGCAAAGAACAATAACCTGGATTTTGTGGCAATGTGCGATATTTTGCCTGAAGCTATGAAAGAGAAGGCAGATAAGTTTGGACTGAAAAGCGTTAAACAGTATACTGATTACAAAGAAATGCTGGCGGTCGAGAAACCAGACCTGGTGGGTATTGCTACAGAATCAGGCAAACATGCAGCAATAGCGCTCGATTGTATTGCGGCAGGCTGCAGCTTGATTATCGAGAAACCGATTGCACTGTCCATTGCCGATGCGGATGCGATCATAAAAGCTGGAAAGGAAGCAGGTGTGGTTGTATGCGCTAACCACCAGAACCGTTTTAATAAATCTGTACAGAAGATTAGAGAGGCACTCGAAAAAGGAAGATTTGGCCGGATGTTTTACGGAACAGCTCATATCAGATGGTGCAGAGACTGGGAATACTACTCAAGAGCTGATTGGCGGGGAACCTGGGAGCAGGATGGTGGTGCGCTTATGAATCAGTGCATTCATAATATCGATCTTCTCCGTTGGATGATGGGGGATGAGATTGATACGGTTATGGGAATGAC
>ERZ808051.1829-NODE-1829-length-12525-cov-3.726221_pt1 | contig 12525 bp, 10 predicted proteins | sample MGYA00380199_ERZ808051 | MGnify/ENA primary metagenome ERZ808051 (study PRJEB31490, sample SAMN06133391) | mouse gut metagenome | isolation source: J11 | host: mice | place: China: Chengdu | collected 2015-05 ...
TTTCGGGCCTAATTATGGTGCGATGCAGACAGGGCTCTTAACAATTGACAACCATCTATATTACTTTAATCCTGATGGTGCCATGACCAAAGGCACAGCCACCTTACCAGATGGCCGTAGTTACACATTTAATGAGAATGGTATGTTGACTGCTTCTCCTGGCTGGCAGCTTGTCAATAACCACTATTATTATTTTGATTCTAGTAATTCTGTTGTTACGGGTTGGAAAAAGGTAGATGGATATTATGTAAACTCTGATGGAGAACGTATGGATGGCGTCCTATCCAGAGGGATTGATGTATCACGCTACCAAAATGAAATTAACTGGAACGCTGTTGCACAAGATGACGTGGCTTTTGCCATTATCCGTGTAGGAAGCGTGAAATATGGAGTGGATGCTAGATACCATGAAAATATGCGTGCTGCTAATGCAAATGGCATTAAAACAGGGATTTATTTATATTCTTATGCTACAACCCCAGAAGAAGCCCGTGCAGAAGCAGAATTTGTCCTGTCAAATATACAGGACTACCAAGTTTCTTTCCCAATAGCCTATGATGTGGAGGATAATGTACATAAATCTCTTTCTCCACAGCAGCTTTCAGAACTTATTAATGCTTTTTGTAGCGTTATCCTTGAAAATGGGTATTACCCTGTTGTATACTCCAGTAAATCATGGTTTAACCAACGTATTGACACTTCACAAATTAACCATATTGACAAATGGGTCGCACAATACTATACCGAATGTGAATATCCAAACCCTAGTATCTGGCAGGCAAGCAGCTCTGGACGGATTAATGGGATTAATGGAAATGTTGATATTGACTTCCAATACAAAGATTACAATTCTACTTTTGTACAAAATGGCTGGGCAATCCGTGGTGGAAAATGGTTTTATTTCTTAGATCACAGAAAACAAACTGGCTGGGTTAATGACAATGGGACCTATTATTTCTTAGATGCTAAAGGCGCTATGCAGACAGGCTGGCATAAAGAAGAAAATAGCTGGTTCTATTTAGCATCAAATGGTGCTATGCAAACAGGTTGGGGAGATATTAAATCCGATCGGTACTTCTTTGACAGCAATGGTATTATGCAAACTGGCTGGACAGAAATTAATGAAAAATTCCACTATTTTGATCCTTCTGGCGCTATGCAGACTGGTTGGCACCAAGAAAATGGAGATTATTATTATCTAGATGCAGTAGATGGAAGTATGGCTACTAATTGGTTATTTTTAAATAATATATGGTATTATATGGGAAGCAACGGTGTGATGAAGACTGGGTTCCAGACCATTGATAATGCTAAATACTATTTAGCACCAAACGGGGCTATGTTGACTGGCTGGAACCGCATTAATGACAAACGCTATTATTTCCACGACAATGGGCAGATGGCACTTGGTTTTACTACTTTAGGCAAAGATACCTTTTATTTTGATGAATCAGGTGTCCTTACTACTGGCTGGAACCAGCTAAATAAAGATTGGTACTATTTTGATGGAAATGGCGTTATGCAAAAAGGTTTTGTAAGTTTTGGTGCTACTACCTTCTATTTTGATGAAGTTGGAAAAATGGCTGTTGGCTGGAAATCCATAGATAATAATTGGTATTATTTTGATGAAAATGGTTATAAGAGAACTGGCTGGCTTGAATTAAAAGATGCTGAAACAAATACGAATTTCTGGTACTATTTAGATGCAAATGGTAAAATGCAGACTGGCTGGCTTGGAAACCAGTACCTAAACCCAGAAGGAAAACTTCTAACTGGTTGGGTACAAGTTGATGGTTCTTGGTATTACCTCAATGAAGAAACTGGAAAAACATTTGGCTGGCTTCAATTAGAAGATATCTGGTATTACTTTGATACAGACGGAAAAATGTTAGCAAACCAAACTGCAACGATTGATGGTGTAGACTACCAGTTTGCCCCTGATGGCGCATGGGTCACAGAAACTCCAGAACCAGAAGAAACCCCATCTTTACCTGTTAATGATCAACAAGCTACTATACAATAAATTATAATACTTTCCTATGTTTCAAAAAAGCTGTTGCAAAATAAAATTTTTATACAATATAAAGTAAATATTCTTTGTTATCTATACTTTATAGGGTATCAATTTTCTATTTTGCGACAGCCCTTTTCTTCTGCTTTTATTTCTTTTCTATTTTTTGCTTCTGCAGTTCTTTAAAAAAACTATATACAATCAGTATCATAATAAGCCCTAATGGAAATGCAGCAATAATGGATATTGTTTGCAACATAGATAAAGTGCTCTCTGAAAAAAGCAACGCTATTGGAAGCAATAGAAATACCATTGCCCAAAAAATCCTTAACCCTTTCCTTGGCTCTTCAATCCTTTTTACGTCTTTTTCTGAATATCCTGCAACTACTAAGGTAATTGCATCAAAAGTACTGGAATAAAAGGCAATCATTGCAATAATTAATACAATTAAAGCAAGGTTAGGAAGCCATTTACCTGGCAATAAAAGAAAAATATTTAAAATAATATCTGATGGGGCACTTCCTTCTGCTAATGCCCCTGCTACATCTAATATACCATTCGATTGTTGGTACAAGCCAAAACCGCCAAATGTAATAAAAGATGTCCATGTCCCTAAAAGCCCGCAAGATAACCCTCCAAGGACTGTCTGCTTAATTGTCCTTCCTTCTGAAATCCTTGCAATAAAGAATGGGGTTGCCACAAACCACGCAATCCAATAAGCCCAATAAAAAATAGTCCAATCTTGTGGAAAGCCATTTCCGCCTGTAGAAGAAAGGCGAAGCGGATCCATCCAAGTAGCCATACGGAAAAAATCTTGTACTACTGTACCAATCGCTGTAATCCCTGTTTCTATTAAATATCTCTTTGGTCCACCCAAAATAAAAATGGCTAATAATAAACAAAACACAAATACACAAATATTGGCAAGGTGGGAAATAGCCTTCATGCCCCATAAAACAGCTGCACTAAATACCAAGCCAATAATTAACAAAATAATAATCGACAACATTGGCGTTACTTTTATATGGAGCAAATATGCCAATGCCTCTGATAATAAAGGAGTTGCTGTAGAGAAAGTAGTTGCTGTCCCAGCTAAAAGCCCTACCACTGCAAAAATATCAATAAACCTGCCTGGGAATTTATCTGTTTTTTCCCCAAGGACTGGCCTACATGCTTCTGATAAGGATTGCTTTTTTCTCTTTTTTACAAACATCATATAAGCATATGCCACGGCTGGAAGTATGTAAAATCCCCATGGTATTGGCCCCCAATGGAACAACGGATAAGCAGATGCCATATCCTGCCTTTGCGCTAATGTCATATTCTCCATTGCAAAAGGGGAAGCACCATAATAATACCCCCATTCAATAAGCGACCAATATAAAATATCTGCTGCCATTGTAGAAGTAAAAATCATAGCTCCCCATTTAAAATTAGAATATAATGGTTTTTCCCGCTTTCCAAGCTGTATAGAACCATATTTCGAAAATGCAAGCCAAATTGCCAAGCCTAATATCCCAAGGCCAAGCAAAATATAGAAAAACCCAAGATCATTTACAAAAAAACTTCTTAATACTGCTATTAACCCTTTTGCTTTCTCTGGCACTAGCATTAATGCTGAGGAGATTACTATAATAATAAATAATGGTGTTAAAGTAATCCCCCAGTCAATTCCACTAAAATACTTCTTTTTTATTTGTTTCTCCATGTTTGCTCCTTATGTTCATTTTATTGTTATTTTTATATTATATGAACATAATAGCATTTTAGATGTTCAATGTCAATCTATTTTTCTTCTTTATGAACATAAAATATTACCCATCTTATTTTATATTCACTATAAGCTAATATTTACACACTACATCTCCATTTTTTATTACCATTTTTACATTTAAATCTTCATCTAATAACACAACATCTGCTTGTTTTCCACATTCAATAGAACCACGTTGTTTATATACTCCCAAACATTTTGCAGGATTTACAGAAGAACAAGCTACTGCTATTTCTAGTGGTACTCCCATCTGTTTCACAGCAGTTCTCATACAAGCCATTAGGTTAGAAACAGATCCAGCAAGTGCACCATCTGATACCAATACAGCTTCTTTTCCCTTTACTTCCACTTCAAGCCCTCCCAAAGTATATCTGCCATCTTCTAACCCTGTTGCCCGCATACTGTCACTAATAAATACCACTCGTCCTCTTCCAAGCGCAGAAAGCATGGCACGGACTATAGCAGGATGAAGATGTATCCCATCACAAATAAATTCAGCATATACATGTGGGCTATCTAAAACGGCCCCAACGACTCCTGGCTCCCTATGGTGGAATGGCGGCATAGCATTAAACAAATGGACTGCATGGTTCACCCCTGCCTTAAATGACTTTATAGCTGTATTATAATCTGCATTTGTATGTGCAAGGGAAATATTCACTTTATCCTTCATTTTATTAATAAAATCCAAGCAATTAGGGTTATCTTCTGGTGCAATGCCAATAAACTTTACTAAACCCTCTGATGCTTTTAAAAATTCCTCTGCTGTTTCCACATTACAAGGAATAATATTCCTCGCATCTTGCGCACCCTTTTTTGCTTTGCTAATAAATGGCCCTTCCATATTAATGCCTAATAAGTCTGCCCTTTTCTTTTCCTTTTCTTCTTTTGCTGCCATTTGATATTTTGCTGCTACTGATAACACTTGCTCTAATTCTGTTATTGGAAGTGTCATAGTAGCCGGGGCAATCCCTGTTACCCCACAAGAAAGCTCATACTCTGCTATTTTTTCAATTGCCTCTAAGCTCCCATCACAAAAATCATACCCTATACAACCATGCAAATGTAAATCAATTAATCCAGGAATTGCATAATAGCCTTTTGCATCAATTATTTCACCACCCGCATCTTTTAAAAATACACCATCTTTTATGCCAATATTCCCATTTTGAAATACCTGTTCTTTGGTATAGACTTTTGCATTTTCAATTATCATGGCATCCTCCTTCCATCTTGTTGCCGCTGTCCTTCTTTTTCTCCTGCTAATGCCCTTAACGTAGTATCATGCAGATGCTCTTTCCTTCCTTTATCCAGCTCAGCATAGCAAGAATAAATAATATCCAACATTAAAAGTATTGGAAACTGAGGCGAAATTACATTTCCTTGATTTAGATACTGAAGGGATGGCATACGTACCACCTCATTACAATATTCATAAAACTTATCTGTCTGGTTCGCTGTGATTAAAACTGTTTTTGCACCCCGGTGATGTGCTTCCTGCAGTAAATATAATACTTCCTCTGTATCACCACTAATGCTAATCCCAAAAGCAAGACTATATTTATCATGGAATACCGCCTGCATCCGTATTAAATCACTATCACGCAGAGAATCAATATTGACACCAATCCTCATAAACCTCATTTCCATTTCTGCTGCTGCATGGCCAGAACTGCCTCTCCCACATGCTACTACACGCTTTGCATTACTAAGGTATTGTGCAATACGGGAAATTTGCTCTTCGTCTACTAAACTGTATGTTTTGTTTAACAGTTCTTGATAAACATTCAGTATCTTCCTGGTATTCCCTGTTATGGTTTCCTTTTTTTCCACAAAAGTTACTTCATATTGATACATAAATTCCCGATAGCCCCTATAACCACATTTCTGTGCAAAACGGGACAAAGAAGCTTCTGACACATACAGCCGATCCGATATTGCTTTTGAAGACAAATCCACCTTCTCTTGATTTTGTATAAAAAAATCTGCAATACTCTTTTCCACGGCTGTCATTTTTTCATAATTCATTTTAATAATTGGCACAACAGATTTTACATAATATTCCATTTACCCTCACCCTTTTGCCAAAGTAACCCTCATCTATTTAACGGCAGTGTATAAAATGATAGAAAGCACCTAACATGCCTGCATCATTTTTATGCTTGGCAAAAGCTATTTCTGTGCGTTTTGCCATATCTTCCAGCAAATACTGCTCTACAGATCTTTGGATTTTTTCTTTTAAATACTCTTTTTGTGCCATAACGCCACCACCCAAGACAACTGCCTGCGGGCTTGCCACATAACAAATATTGGCAATGCCAAGCCCTAATATATCTGCCATTTCATCAATAGCCTCTATACAGATTTTATCTCCTTGTTTTGCTTGTTCGAAAATATAATGCCCGTTCCATACTTCCTCTGGTTCTTGCTTCCTATATGCTACCTTCTTTGTAAGGCTTCCTGCTGAACCTAAAGTCTGGAAATCGCTTCCTCTCATGTGCATATAGCCAAACTCGCCCGCACTATTCCCAAATCCGTGGAATACTTGGCCATTTAACATAAGGCAGCCACCAATCCCTGTCCCTATTGTTAGCATAAGCATCGGATTCATGCCTTTCCCTGCGCCAGATATATATTCTGCAAGGCCAGCACAGTTTACATCATTTTCTACTTCACATGGAATCCCAAAGGCTTTTTCCATGATTTCTTTTATTTTAGTGCCTGTATAATTAGGGATTAACGCAGAAGAATAAATAATCTCGCCTTTTTTCGTATCTACCATGCCTGCTGTAGAAACACAAATACCACTATAAGCTTCTTCTTTACAAAATTGGCGGACAATCTCAATCACCTTTTCCATTATAGAAGCTCCGCCTTTACTGGCACAAGTCGGGGTTTCATTACGGCTCAAAAATTCACCATTTTCAGCAATTATTCCATATTTTATTGCTGTTCCTCCAATATCAATACTAATATATTTTTTCATATTCTATCCTACCATATTTTCTGCTTAGATGTGTACCTTAAAAATTGCTTTTTTCACTGGTTTTGGTCCATCTACCTCTACTGCAGTACGATGCCCATCTGCAGGATAGCATATTAAAAAATCTCTCTCCCGCAATATTACAGAACTATTCTTTTCTCCATCGAGAGGCAGAAAATCCTCTGCCTCTACATATTCTTTTTGAACCATATTCTGAATAAAATTCAAATCAATTTGCTCTTCCCCCTGCAATAACAAATGCAGATCTAAATATTGTTTGTGTGCCTCCCAAAAACGCTCCTCTGGCGTTGTCGTTGTATATTCCACTATATTTACAAATAATTGTTTCCCCTCAATTTCATAACTGCCTTTATTATATTCTGCCAAATTATGTGTTTTGGCATACATAAAACATTTTTTAATTTCCTCTGTTAAAAACTGGTATTCCCCTAAATTTCCAATATGCCCAAAAACCATAATCTTTCCTCCTTTTCGTTAGCGATAAATTGTTGTATTCTCTGCTGGGGCAGAATTATCCCCCTTAATTTTCCTAGAAATGATACTTGCTGGAATCCCTACTGCCAAAGATACTGCAATAGAAATTAAAGAGTATGCCCATATAGAAACAGATCCTGCAGGCGCAATATATTTAATGCTTACCATAACAATAGAAGCTGCAATAAAAGCAATTGTAGTCCCAAAAGCATTTGCTACTTTTGTAAATGCACCTAAAATAAATGTCCCAATTAAAATGCCTAATACCAATCCCATAAACCCGTTAAACCACTCATATGCTGATTTAATTCCACCATTTGCCAGTACAATAGATACTACAATGGCAAATACGCCAACTAGTAGAGAAACATACTGCCCAATTTTCGTTTGTTTTTCAAAACTTAATTCTTTTTTAGATAAACGTGCTTGAATATCTAAAGTCCAGCTTGCTGCTACAGAATTAAGCCCTGTAGATAAAGTAGACTGGGAAGCTGCATAAATAGCTGCTAATAAAATACCTGTTACACCCACCGGAAGTTCAAAAGCAATATACGATGCAAAAATCTGATCCTGTGCCGCTGCTGGCGGAAGGGTATTTTGTTTATAAAATACATACAAACCAGTTCCAATTAAATAAAATACAGTTGCAATAAAAATAGAAAGTGCCCCATTTGTCAGCATCATTTTATTTAATTTTTTGGTATCTGTAGTAGTCGTAAAACGTTGCACAATATCCTGGCTAGATACATAAGAGCCCATTGTATTAAATCCTGCCCCTATTATCATTAAAAATACGCTGTCTTTTAAAAGATTGATATCAAAGATTGGCTGATCAGGCGCAAGGAATTTCCCTTCTTGTGTAAACGCCTGCATAATAGAGCCAAAACCGCCATCTATATGTGCAATTAAAAATAACAATGCAACCGTTACCCCTATTAATAAAACAGAACCTTGGATAAAATCTGTCCAAAGCACAGATTTTAAGCCTCCTGTATAAGAGTAAATAATGGCAATTACTCCCATAATAATAATCAATAGATTAATATTAATCCCTGTTAAATTCCCAAGTACCATACATGGCAAATACATAATAATAGACATTCTGCCAATCTGGTAAATAATAAACATAACTGCCCCTAGGACACGGAGCCCCTTACTTTCAAAACGAAGTTCTAGATAATGATATGCTGTATCAATATCCAGCTTACTATAAATTGGCAAGAAAAACTTTATAGTAAGTGGAATCGCAAGCAACATTCCTAACTGGGCAAACCACATAATCCATGTTCCTGCATAAGAATTTCCCGCAAGTGACAAAAATGAAATTGGGCTTAATAATGTAGCAAAGATAGAGACAGATGTTACCCACCATGGCACTGTGCCATCGCCTTTAAAATACTCTTTTCCTTTCATATCTTTCTTAGCAAAATAAAGCCCTGCAAACAATACTGCTGCCAAATACACAACCAAAATAACTAAATCAACTTTTGTAAATCCCTGCATATCAATACCCATGCCCTTTCCGTAACCTGCTTTAAACCACAGGCACAATCTCTGTTATGTTAAAAACGCTTCTTTTGCTTCCAGAATCATATTTGCTGCTTCTTCTACAATTTTATTATCCTGTTCAATTAAAGAAGGGAGTGGTTCTCTTACGCCTCCCAATGAAAGCCCCTCATTTTTCTTTAAAATTGCCTTGATTACTCCGTACATATTGCCATGTGCAGAACACATTTTATAAATAATTTCATTTACTTTATATTGTAAATCACATGCCTTTTCCATTTCCCCAGCTTTTACATACTCATCCATTTTTAAGAACAATTCTGGCATTACGCCATAAGTCCCTCCAATCCCGCCTTCTGCACCAATTACCCTGCCACTAATAAATTGCTCATCAGGCCCATTAAAAATAATATAATCCTTTCCCGCTGCCTGTTTAAACATCTGGATATCTTGTACTGGCATAGAAGAATTCTTAACCCCAATTACCTTTGAGTTTTTCCTCATTTCCTCAAATAATTTACCTGTTAAGGCAACACCTGCAAGCTGAGGAATATTATAAATAATAAAATCTGTTGCTGGGGCTGCACTACTTATATCATTCCAATATTTTGCCATTGCATGTTCTGGCAGATGAAAATAAATCGGAGGAATTGCTGCAATTGCATCAACGCCAAGGCTTTCCGCATGTTTTGCCAGTTCCATGCTGTCTTTTGTATTATTACATGCTACATGTGCAATAATAGTAAGTTTTCCTTTAGCCGCCTTTACTACATTTTCCAAAACTATTTTTCTTTCTTCTACGCTTAAATAAATACATTCTCCCGATGAACCATTTACATAGGCCCCTTTTACACCTTTATCCACAAAATATTGTGTTAAGCTTTTAACTCCTTCTTCACTAATATTTCCATTATTGTCATAACATGCGTAAAACGCTGGAATAACACCTTTATATTTTTCTCTCATATTTCCCTCTTTTCTGCGTTATCTATTGTAACGCTTCTGCAAATGCCCTTGTAATTAATTGTGGCCTTGTAATAATGGAACCAACTACTACACAAAATGCTCCAAGTTCTATCACTTTCCGTGCCTTCTCTGGTGTATTAATATTGCCTTCTGCAATAACTGGATGAGTTGCTTTTGCAATTATTTCCCTTAAAATCAAGAAATTATCTGCTTCAATCTTCATTCCCTTACTTTCTTCTGTATAACCAACCATAGTAGTACCAATAAAATCAAACCCTAGGCTATCAGCATACAGTGCCTCTTCAACTGTAGAACAGTCTGCCATAAGAAGCTGCCCTGGATAGTTTTCCTTAATCTTATGGAAAAATTCAGGCAACCCTACCTTCCCTGGCCGTAACCGTCCAGTCGCGTCTACCGCAATAATTTCTGGTTTTACCTCCATCAGTTCATCCACTTCCTTCATTGTTGGGGTAATATAAACATTACTGCCTTCGTAATCCCTCTTTACAATCCCAATAATAGGAAGGTCAACCTGTGACTGGATCTCTACTATATCCTCTTTTGTATTGGCACGGATTCCTGATGCCCCACCTTCCTTAGCAGCTAATGCCATACGTCCCATAATAAAGGAAGAATGGAGTGGTTCATGGGGTAATGCCTGGCAGGAAACTATCAGTTTCCCCTTTAATTGTTGTACCTTATCGTTCATCCTTTCACCTCCTGATGGTTACAGTATACCGTTTGTAAAAGGAATTTCAAGGCTTCTAAGACGTTCTGAAAGTACTTTTGAAGTTTTCTAATCTACTTCGTAACTTTGCTTATTTTTCTTCTTGTTTTTGGTTATTTTGTACAAATTTTAGAGAATTCTTTCTACATTTTATAGAGATATTGAAATTGATTTAGAAACGGTTATACTATGTGATAGGAATATTGCACATAACTATTTTTTAAAAGAAGGAGAATGATCAATGACAATTTACAAAGCAAAAGACTATCAAGATATGAGCCGCAAAGCCGCAAACATTATTTCTGCACAGATTATTATGAAACCAGACTGTGTATTAGGGCTTGCCACTGGTTCCTCCCCAGTAGGGCTTTACCAGCAATTAATTAAATGGTATGAAAAAGGTGATCTCGATTTTTCCAAAGTAACTACTATTAACCTAGATGAATATGTAGGGCTTAGCCCCACAAACACACAAAGTTACCGGTATTTTATGGACGAAAACTTATTTAACCATGTAAATATTGATAAATCCCGCACCTTTGTCCCTAATGGCTTAGAATTGGATGCTGATAAAGCGTGTAATGATTATAACCATATTATTGCACAATCTGGCGGTATTGATATGCAGTTATTAGGCTTAGGAAATAATGGGCATATTGGCTTTAATGAACCTGGTTCTGCCTTTGAATGTGAAACACATTGTATCCATTTAACCCCAAGCACTATTGAAGCCAACCGCCGGTTTTTTAATAGCGAACAAGATGTTCCCCGCATGGCATATACCATGGGGATTAAAAACATTATGCAGGCAAGGAAAATCCTTGTTATTGTAAGTGGGGAAACAAAAGCAAAAGCTCTAAAAGAAGCTTTATATGGCCCTGTAACCCCATTTATGCCCGCTTCTGTACTGCAACTTCATACAGATGTAACAATTGTTGCTGATGAAGCAGCACTAAAATTAATCACAAATAATTAAAAGCTAAAAACGCCAAGAGGCTGCTCAAATACTATATTTCGCAGCCTCTTAGCGTTTTCCATTCTTATTTTATGCTAATTTTTCTTCTATAATAGTAATTCTCTTTTTTAATTCTTCTTGTGTTTTCACCACAATACTCAATGTATCACTGTCTAACTTATGTATTCTATAGTACTCATCTACAACCTTTGTATGGTTTTGAAGTTCAGTAATCTGCTTCTGGAGATAATTTTGTACCCGAAAGATTTCTTCTAATATAAATCTATCCATTTCTTTTAAAGATTCTAATTCTCCTGTTATCCTTTCAAACTTTTTATCTATTTCCTCAAAATGTTTATCTATTTCCTCAAAACGTTTGTCTATTTGTTCAAAACGTTTGTCTATTTGCTCAAAACGTTTATCTATGTCCCCAAAATGTTTATCTATGTCCCCAAAATGTTTGTCTATATCCTCAAGACACTTATCCACCCTATCAAAACGTTTAAACATATGTTCCTCACTACTTGTTACTAATTCTGCAATCGCTTTTAAATCATTTTTTTCTAGCATATTTTCTCCTTTCTGTTTTAGAAAACATTCTGCATATTTTTCTTACAACATCTCTAATATTCTGGCTACTTCTTATAATTCTTTACCAATTAAAAAGAAAGTATCTTCTTTTCTTATTCTGTTTTATTCGTCTTTGAGTTTTAAAGCATGGATTCCAAGAATACCTGAATTTAGATATGAATAAGCAATTATAGTTTGCCTTGAATAATAGAAATTAAATGCTTTACAGAAATTGTAACATGAGATAGGAAGTACGTCAATATAGAATAATTAGTAATCTTTCGACACAATTTTTTGCATAAATATTTATATAGCAAACACAGGCTACCATAGATATTCTACTTGTAGCCTGTGCTATTTTACTTTATTTACTATTTTTTATAAGTTCCTTCTTTTGCAACCCCAGAACTATTTATTGTGTATATTTTTGTTTTTCCCTCTTCTGCACCTGTTGGATCTGTGGTCCATTTTTCACCAATTTTATAAATAGTTGAATTCGTTAAACGATTACCCTGATCATTAAATACATAATACCTGC
>ERZ808051.1830-NODE-1830-length-12522-cov-4.751627_pt1 | contig 12522 bp, 13 predicted proteins | sample MGYA00380199_ERZ808051 | MGnify/ENA primary metagenome ERZ808051 (study PRJEB31490, sample SAMN06133391) | mouse gut metagenome | isolation source: J11 | host: mice | place: China: Chengdu | collected 2015-05 ...
AGACCCACCAGATCAACAACGCCATCGCCGCAGGGGCCAGGGAGGGGATGATGACGATGGATCAGTCCATCCTCGCCCTGTACAGGGAGGGGAAGATCTCCGCTGAGACCGCGGTGAGCTTCGCTTCTAACGCCGACCAGATGAAACGCTGGATGACGTCGGGCTGACGACCAGCCGCGGAGCTGCACCGCATGATTTATTTGCGCTCTCTATGATAAAACCCCCTATGCAGGCTTGTTGCCGGCATAGGGGGTTTTTTGTTGTCCTTTTGCCGGAGCGATTGAGTCCGGCGGGGCTGTCTTTTACAGGTAGGAGATCAGAACGGTAAAATCCAGAGGGCTGAGCTCCCGGTATTCTCCATGCTGGATACAGCTGCGCAGGGATTCCCATGCGTTGTGGGATAAGCTTGGGATAAATGGGAACATCACGTCAGTCTTATGGATAAAGGGCTGGGGCTCGATTTCACAGATGTAGGAGTAGATGGAGACGCCGGATTTGATTTCGTCGGGCCAATACTGCGCGTCAATTTTGAGGGAGGAGGACGGTTTCTCTACAAGCTTGCCTTTAATTTTATAGGCACTGAGCTGAAGGAGAGGCAGCCTGTTTTCCTGAACTTGGCACATGAATTTTTGAAAGCTGCTCCGGCGGCTTCTCATAGCGACAAACAGGCAGATGTCGCCGGGCTGAAGGTCGCGGATAAATTTTTTCTCATAAGCGGACTGGGTAAAACCAAGGATAGGGGGAGAGTCCGGATTTTTTCGATACAGCTGTCCACCGGGAAAGTAGTTTTTCCGGGCATTGATACTGAGATCGTACAGAATGATTCGGGGGATTTCCCGCTTATACTGACCAACCATGAAGGTGTTCAGCGTTTGGTCGATATAGTCGGGGGATTTTGCCTTAAACCAAGCCATGAACTGTTTTTTAAACTGGGCCTCGGACTGGCCGTCAAGGAGGGACAGCTGCTGAATTTTAGGCAGCTCCTTGCTTTTCCGCAGGACCAGCAAAATACCGTTTTGATCTAAAAAACTCTGATAAGATGAGCTTTTGTCATGTTTGTGGGCCGTGAAATTGTTGGTGATCCACTCCACCTCGATGGGGATTTGGGTTCCGTCCTCCAGCTTGCCGTTGAGATCCCAAAAGCCTCCGTTCCGGTTAATCTCGGCAGAGACGATTTTCATACGCGCCTGCTGTTTGTATTGAACTGTCAAATCCAGTTCAGCAATCTTTTCCATAATATACTCTTGAAGAACAATTTCGTGAATATATTCGCTCATAATTCCTCCCTGATAGACTTAGACCTGGCTCCGGTCCCGCAGCCAGCTGGGCATGGGCCGGGCCTTTACGCTGGAGACGATACCCATAGCGGCGAACAGGGTGATGATAGACGACCCGCCGTAGCTGACAAAGGGGAGCGTCAGCCCCATAACGGGCAGGACATACAGGCACATGCCCACATTGAAGGTGATTTGGCTGAGCAGCATCCCGGCCATGCCCATGCACACGTAGGCGGAGAAGGGGGAGCTGGCGTGCCGTCCCACCCAGATGCACCGCAGGACGATACCGGACAGCAGCAGCAGCAGGGCCATGCAGCCCACAAATCCCAGCTCCTCGCCGCAGACGGCAAAGATCAGGTCGCTGTCCCGGACGGGGAGGGCGGAGGAGTTGGGGGAGTGGGTCTGGATGCCCTTCAGGTAGCCCTGGCCGAACAGCTTGCCTGAGCCGATGGCCAGGGTGGACCGGGTCTGCTGAAAGCCGTAGTTGCTGGGGTCCAGGCTGTGGTCCAGCACCACCCGGAAGCGCATGATGCGGAAATTGGTCCACAGGCTGGTCTCCGGCAGGAAGAACAGCCAGAAGATCACCACCGCCAGCACCGCGCCCCCGCCCACCAGGACGAACCACCGCAGCTTCACCCCGGCGGCCCAGGCCATGAAGGCGAAGATCATAATGTAGACGGCGCAGGTGCCCATGTCGCGGCAGATGGCGGCAATCAGGCCCAGCATAAACACGGTGAAGCCGGCAATCTGCATGACGGAGGGGATAGAGCTGATGCTGTAGCCCCGGTCCTGAATTTTAATGATTTGCAGGGATAGGATCAGAATAAAAGGAATCTTGACGATCTCGTTGGGCTGGAGGTTCATGGGAAATTTGGGAATAATGCGGGAGATGACCAGCCAGTTTCGGTTGCCGTAGAGCTCCAGCCCCAGGGGAGTGAGGAGCAGGAACAGCAGAATGATGCTGACAATAAGCATCAGCTTCCACCGCTTTTCAGTAAAGAGCTGGAAGTCCACAAAGGTGAGCAGCACATAGGCCACCACCCCCAGCAGGATGGCGATGGCCTGGATGATAACAGGCTTGATGCTCTGCTGGTATTGGGTGGCGGAGTAGATAAGGGCCAGCCCGAAGGTGCTGGTGGCCAGGCAGAGCCCCAGCAGGATGACGTCGCCCTTTTTCCAAAATTCCTTGACGGGAGAGAATAGCAGGGACAGCAGATTCATGGCTCCACCTCCTTATGGTAGGGACGCATCATGATGCGTCCGCGTATAAAAGCGCCGTTTGAATCGGACACGTTATGATGCGTCCCTGCGGCAAAAAAATCACCCATATATTTTATCACATTTTGCTGGAAAGGCAAACAGTATCTGTGCTATAATGTTTAAGAACCTGAAAATTTTCTGTGAACGGGGGAGCGCCGGTGAAGTTTATTACCAACAGCGAGGAGGAGACCGAGGCCTTGGGCGCCCGGCTGGCGGTCAAGCTGGAGCCGGGGGCGGTAATCGCCTTTACCGGCGACCTGGGGGCAGGCAAGACCGCCTTTACCCGGGGCCTGGCCCGGGGGCTGGGAATACCGGACCGGGTGACCAGCCCCACCTTTACCATCGTCAACGAGTATGAGGGGGGGAGACTCCCCCTGTTCCACTTCGACATGTACCGCCTGGGCTCGGCCGATGAGCTCTTTGACATCGGCTGGGAGGACTACCTGGCCCGGAAGGGCGTGTGTGCCGTGGAGTGGAGCGAGAATGTGTCCGACGCCCTGGAGGAGGGGACCCTATCGGTAGAGATATGCCGGGGGGAGACGGACGGTCAGCGGATGATTACGGTTATGGGGGTGGAGCTGTGAACATTTTAGCTTTGGAGTCCTCGGCAACGTCCTGTTCCGCCGCTCTGTGCCGGGATGGGGAGCTGCTGGCCCAGTCCTTTCAGTGCAGCGGGCTGACCCACAGCCGCACCCTGCTGCCCATGGTAAACGACCTCTTGAAAAATTGCGGTCAAACCCTGGAGCAGGTGGACGTGATCGCCGTAGCCGCCGGGCCCGGGTCCTTTACCGGCCTGCGCATCGGCGTGGCCACCGCCAAGGGGCTGGCCTGGGCCCGGGAAACGCCCTGCGCCCCCTGCTCCACCCTGGAGTCCATGGCCTGGCCCCTGGCCCATCTGGAGGGCAGGCTGATTGTCTGTGCCATGGACGCCCGGCGCGCTCAGGTGTATAACGCCCTGTTCCTGGCCCGGGGGGAGGGGCTGGAGCGGCTTACGCCCGACCGGGCAATTTCCCTGGCCGAGCTGGGGGAGGAGCTGAAAAATTTCCCGGAAATGAAAATAGTCGTTGGCGACGGGGCCCGGCTGTGTTATAATACCCTGAGAGAGGAAGTTCCCGGCCTGACCCTGGCCCCCGTCCACCTGCGGATGCAGAGCGCCTGGGGGGTGGCCCGGGCGGCGGAGGAGCTGATCAGGGCCGGTGCCCTGGTGTCCGGCGCGGAGCTGGCCCCCGTCTATCACCGCCTGTCCCAGGCGGAGCGGGAGCGGCTGGAACGGGAGCACAACACAAAATTTACAATAGAAGGGGATCGAAAACATGTATAACGAAAAGGTACACATTCTGGACCACCCGCTGCTTCAGCACAAGCTGACCATCCTCCGGGACGAGAACACCGGCGTGAAGGAGTTCCGGGAGATCGTCTCGGAGATTGCCGCCCTGGAGTGCTACGAGGCCACCCGGGACCTGCCCCTGGCCGACATCGAGGTTAAGACCCCCATCACCACCGGCACCTTCAAGACGCTGGCGGGCAAGAAGCTGGCGGTGGTGCCCATCCTCCGGGCGGGCCTGGGCATGGTGGACGGCATCATTAAGATGATCCCCTCCGCCAAGGTGGGTCACATCGGCCTGTACCGGGACCCGGAGACCCACAAGCCGGTGGAGTACTACTGCAAAATGCCCGCCGACATCGCGGAGCGGGATGTTATCGTGCTGGACCCCATGCTGGCCACCGGCGGCTCCGCCTCCGCCGCCATCACCTTTATCAAGGGCTACGGCTGCAAGCATATCAAGCTGATGAACGTCCTCGCCGCCCCCGAGGGCATCGAGTGCATCATGAAGGACCACCCCGACGTGGAGATCTACGTGGCGGGCGTGGATGAGAAGCTCAATGAGCACGCCTATATCGTCCCCGGCCTGGGCGACGCAGGCGACCGGATTTTTGGCACCAAGTAACCGGAAAACCGTCCCGGCCTCCCAAAAGGGGGCCGGAACGGCTTGACAAACTGGGTTGAGACCGGTATAATGAAGACAAGAGGGCGGTCAACCGGGTCCTAAGCCGGTTGGCGGTCAATCTTCCAACAAGTTTATAGCTTGAGAAAATGCCGCTTTCCTTATTAGTCGCTGGGGGGCGGCTACTTCTTTAGGTCATGGCCCAGCTTGATAGCCGCAATGACAAGCATAAGTAGAGCAATGACTTCGCCTATACTCATCGGCCTCGCCTCCTCGGGCCTTGTGGAGGATTGGCCCCGCCCTCTTGTGCCGACAGTATAACACGATTCGACCAAATATGCAAGAAAAGCCGCCGTGGAGAGCCATGGCGGTTTTTTCTCTCTCTGAACAGCCCGCGGGAGGGCGCTATGTCTATAGCAGTATCTATATCAATTTCTATATCTATATCCCTGCCCTAGTTGCACAGAAACGTACAACTTTCTGCCCGGAACACAGTAGGGTTGAGGAGATGATAGTAATGAGCGCACCCAAAAAAAGTTTTCTGATTTATTTTGACAACTATCCCATGGTGACCGCCCTCCCGATGGAGCAGCGGGGGGTGGTGCTGACCTTCCTGATGGTGTACGCCGACCGGGTGGGGCGGGAGGAGGCGGTCAGCCCGGAGGAGATGATGGAGCAGTTCCCCCAGCTGTCGGCCGAGGCCCGGCTGGTGTGCAGCTTCATGGGGGCCAACGTCCTGCGGGATACCCGGCGCTGGCTGAACCGCCAGAAGAATCAGACCGCCCGCCGGCCGGAGCAAAAGAGGACTCCCGACTCCGACGAGCGGATAAGGGAGGATATGGCCCGGGCCCGCCGCGCCCTGGAGCTGTCCCGGGATATACCCGTCTCATAAATTCGGAAAACCTCTGGAAATTCTGGTCGGGTACATTGTGTAGGGCAGGGGTTCTACCCCTGCCTATCCCCGAAGGGGATAAAGTGGGATAGGAGAGGCAAGGGCAGAGCCCTTGCCCTACTGTCCTGAATTTATGAGACAAGCGTAATCCCCCCCCACAGAGGGCTTGACAAACGGTCCAAGTCGTGGTATGCTGGCCCAAACAATGAGACAGGAGGCGGGAAGATGCGCAAGACCACTTGCTGATTCCGTGACAGGAGAGGATACAGGGCTGTGAGAACAGCCCGGCTTTTGTCATGGGTCCGCAGGAGGAAACGCGCAGTCTTCCCCTTTCGGCTCCCAATGGGCGTATCGTGCCCCTGCCGCCGCGAGAGGAAGGTCCCTCTTGCGGCTTTTTCGCGCCCAGGACAGGAGGAAACCATATGTCGCAAATCACCATTCAAAATCTGCATTTTACCTACGACGGGGACCACACCCCCGTCTTTGAGGGGCTGAACCTCCAGCTGGACACCAACTGGAAGCTGGGGCTGGTGGGGCGGAATGGCCGGGGAAAAACCACCCTGCTCCGCCTACTAGCGGGGGAGCTGGACGGCCGGGGGACGGTCTCCCTGCGTCAGAGCTGCCTGCGCTGGCCCAAATCGGTGGCCGACCCGGACCGGCGGACGCTGGACATCCTGCTGGAGGGGGTGACGCCGGAGGACGAGTGGAAAATTTACCGGGAGCTGTCCCTGCTGGGACTGTCGGAGGAAATTCTGGACCGGCCCTTTTCCACCCTCAGCGGCGGGGAGCAGACCCGGGCCCTGCTGGCCGCCCTCTTTCTGGACGAGGGGGCCTACCCCATGATCGACGAGCCCACCAACCACCTGGACGGCCCGGGCCGGGCGCTGGTGGCCGACTACCTCAAAAATCTGGACCGGGGATTTCTGCTGGTGTCCCACGACCGGGCCTTTCTGGACGGCTGCGTGGACCACGTCCTGGCCCTGAACCCCACCGGCCCGGAGCTGGTGCGGGGGACCTTCTCCAGCTGGTTTAAGGACAAGGAGGACCGGGACCGGGGGGAGGCCGCCCGGAATGAGAAGCTGAAGGGGGACATCCGCCGGCTGGAGCAGGCGGCAAAACGGACCTCTGGCTGGTCGGACAGGGTGGAGCGGAGCAAATACCACAGTGAGAACTCCGGATTAAAGGTAGACCGGGGGTTTATCGGCCACAAGTCGGCCAAGATGATGCAGCGGGCCAAGAACATCGAGGACCGGCAGCAGCGGGCCATTGAGGAGAAATCCGCCCTGCTCAAGGACATTGAGCGGGCGGACAGCCTGAAACTGGCTCCCCTGGCCTACCACAGTGCACGGCTGCTGGAGGGCCGGGACCTGTCCATCTCCTACCCCGGCATGGATGGAAAGCCGGTCCGGTTCACCCTGAATCAGGGGGAGCGGCTGTGTCTGGACGGCGGCAACGGCTCGGGCAAGACCAGCCTGCTGCGGCTCGTCCTGGGGGAGGAGGTCCCCCACACCGGGACCCTGTTCCGGGCCTCGGGGCTGAAGATTTCCTACGTCCCCCAGCGGGCGGACCACCTGCGGGGGGACCCGGTGTCCTGGGCGGAGGGGCAGGGGATAGACGTGACCCGGTTCCTTACGATTTTGCGCAAGCTGGACTTCTCCCGGGCTCTCTTTGAGCGGGACATGGGGGAGTACAGCGCCGGACAGCAGAAAAAGGTGCTGCTGGCGGCCAGCCTGTGCCAGAGCGCCCACCTGTATGTTTGGGATGAACCGCTGAACTATATCGACCTGTTTTCCCGGATGCAGATTGAGGAGCTGCTCCTCCAGTGCCGGCCCACCCTCCTCTTTGTGGAGCACGACCGGGTGTTTCGGGAGAAGATCGCCACGGAGGTGGTGGAGCTGTAAAAAGGCCCGTCCCCCGCAGGATAAGCCTTCCACCCTCCGGGGGGAAGGTGCCCCCGAAGGGGGCGGATGAGGGGGCGGGGCGGGGACGCTGTTCTTTCGATAAGAGGCAAAAACCTGCCGCGCACCCTCATCCGTCACGGCCTTCGGCCGTGCCACCTTCCCCCTGGAAGGGGGAAGGCTTTGCCGCCTGCGGGCGGGACGGGAGAGCTTACTCGAAACAAGTATTTTCCTAACTTGAATCAAGTTAAAATTAAGATAATGCATAAAGAATTAGGATACCATACATCCAGATAAGAACTTGGATGGTGGTAGACTTTGAAACGAGACAAACATCTAGGTATTACGATCAGCGGGGAGCACCACGGAAAGCTGGTCTATATTGCGGAGTACGAGGGCCGCTCCATGAGCGGCCAGATCCTGTACCTGATTCAGAAGTGCATCCGGGAGTTTGAGAAGGAGCACGGCCCCATCCCGGAGGATGAATTAAAATGACGGTCCGGGAGAGGGTGCTGGACCTGCTTTTTCCGCCCAAATGCCCCTTTTGCCAGAAAATTCTGGCCGAGCCCCGGGCGCCGGTGTGCCCGGAGTGCCGGCCCGGGCTGCCCTGGCTGGAGGGGGCGGCGGCGGAGCGGCAGGTTGACTTTGCCGACGGCTGTTTTTCCCCGCTGGCCTACCGGGGCACGGTGCCCCAGGCGGTCCACCGGTATAAATTCAGCCGGGTGCGGGCTCTGGGCAAGCCCTTCGCCGCCCTGATGGCCCAGTGTCTCAGCGACTGCCTCCCGGAGGGGGCCGACCTGCTCTGCTGGGCCCCGCTGTCGAAGAAGCGCCTGCGGGAACGGGGATTCGACCAGGCGGAGCTGCTGGCCCGGGAGGTGGGGCGGCTGCTGTCCGTCCCGGCTGTGCCCACCCTGGAAAAGACGCGGAACACCTCCCCCCAGTCGGAGCTGGAGGAGGCCTCTGCCCGCCGGGCCAACGCTCAGGGGGCGTATTCCCTGCTGCCCGGGGCCGGGCTGACAGGGCGGCGGGTGGTGCTGGTGGACGACGTGGTCACCTCCGGGGCCACCCTCAGCGCCTGCGCCGCCCTGCTGCGCCAGGCGGGGGCGGAGAGGGTGTACTGCCTCACCCTGGCCCAGGCCCGGAGCCATTAAATACAGCAGGTCCACCCGTAAAAAAAGAGGAAAATTGTTGGAAAAAACGGTTGAAAAGCGGGAGCACTCAGGTTATAATAAAAAGTGGCGTTTAAGAGCCGCCCATACGGGACGGCCAGACAATAACGAATAAAAGATAAGGTGGAACAGAACATGGGTTTCTTTAGCAAGGATATCGGCATCGACCTGGGCACCGCCTCGGTTCTGGTATATATCAAGGGCAAGGGGGTTGTCCTGCGGGAGCCCTCTGTGGTGGCAATGGACAAAAACACCGGCAAGCTGCTGAAGGTGGGCACCGAGGCCCAGGCCATGCTGGGCCGCACCCCGGGCAACATTGTGGCCATGCGCCCCCTGCGGGAGGGCGTCATCTCCGACTACGACATGACCGAGCGGATGCTGAAGGAGTTTATGAAGAAGGTCACCTCCTTCTCCCTGTTCAAGCCCCGGCTGCTGATCTGCGTCCCCTCGGGCATCACCGAGGTGGAGGAACGCGCCGTGGTGGACGCCGGCATCCAGGCGGGGGCCCGCCGGGCCTACCTCATTGAGGAGCCGGTGGCCGCCGCCATCGGCGCGGGCATCGACATCACCAAGCCCGACGGCCACATGGTGGTGGACATCGGCGGCGGCACCGCCGACATCGCCGTGATTTCCTTGGGCGGCGTGGTGGAATCCGCCTCCATCAAGGTGGCGGGCGACAAGTTTGACGAGGCGGTGGTGAAGTATATCCGCCGCAAGCACAATGTGCTCATCGGTGACCGCACCGCCGAGGAGCTGAAGATTCAGATCGGCTGCGTCTTTCCCCGGCCGGAGGAGGTCTCCATGGAGATCAAGGGCCGGTGCCTGATGAACGGCCTGCCCCGGGTGTTTAATGTCACCTCCAGCGAGATGATCGAGGCCTTTGAGGAGACCTCCAACTCCATCCTGGAGGCCATCCACGGCGTTCTGGAGCGCACTCCTCCCGAGCTGGTGGCCGATATCTCCACCAACGGCATTGTGATGACGGGCGGCGGCTCCCTGCTGTGGGGCTTTGACAAGCTGGTCGAGTCCCACACGGGCATCGAGACCCATGTGGCGGACGACGCCATCTCCTGCGTGGCCTTTGGCACCGGCAAGAGCCTGGACAGCCTGGACCAGATGCAGGACGGCACCATGAACCTGTCCCGGAGAAAGCAGATGAATTATTAAAGCGAGCAGCCGGCCTCAGGCCGGCTGTCTTTCTAAGGAGGAGACCTATGGAAACGGTGGAGGAGGTCCTGAAAACGGTGGGCAGGACGGTGGGCATCCCGGACCTGACCCTGGGCGGTCTGCTGCGGGTGGTCATGATGGTCCTGCTGGGCATACTGGCCATCCGGCTGCTGATGAAGATGGTGGACCGGATGCTGGAGCGGAGCAAATCGGTGGCCGCCATCAAGCCCTATATCCATACGGCGGTGAACATTTTTCTATGGGTCCTGCTGGCCCTGATGCTGGCGGGCACCCTGGATGTGGACGTCACGTCCATCATTGCCATGCTCAGCGTGGCGGGGCTGGCGGTGTCCATGGCGCTGCAAAATACCCTGTCCAACCTGGCGGGAGGGCTGGTGCTGCTGGTGACCAAGCCCTTTGTGGTGGGGGACTATGTGGAGGCGGACGGAATCAGCGGCACCATCGCCGCGGTGGATATGTCCTACACCACCTTTATCACCCCGGACAACAAGGAGATTTTCGTCCCCAACAGCCAGCTGTCCGCCACGAAGATTACCAACTACAACCGGCTGGGCCGGCGGCGGATGGATGTGACCTTTACCGCCTCCTACGACGCCCCCACTGCCCAGGTGCGCTCCGCCATTGAGGAGGCCCTGGCCGCCATCCCCGGCATTTTGGACGCCCCCGCCCCGGTGGTCTACCTGTCGGAGTACCAGTCCAGCAGCATTGAGTACCTCACCCGCCTGTGGACCGCCGCAGACGACTATTGGACGGTCTACTATGCCCTGCTGGAGGGGGTGCGGGAGTCCTTCGCCCGCCACGGGGTGGAGATGACCTACGACCACCTCAACGTGCATATTGTGGAGAAATAAAGCCTCCCTCTCTGAGGGAGGTGGCGCCGCCGCAGGCGGCGGCAGAGGGAGTTTAGCGGACTCCCTCAGTCTCGCTTCGCTCGACAGCTCCCTCAGGGAGGGAGCCTAATTGTATTACGGCATGGCCAGCCCGTGTAAAAACCCGTCCAATTGGGGGGACAGGACCTCGCCGCCCACCACGGTGTTTTTGCAGATCAGCAGGTTGACCTGCACGCCGGCCTCGCCGGTGGGGTAGTTGAGCACCTCATAGGTGTACCGCTTTACCCGCTTGCCGGCGTACTTCTGCAAATCGAAGCCCTGGCCGGTCTGAAGGGCCAGGTACTCGGTGTAGCTGTCGTCCATCTCCTTGGGGATCAGCAGCTCCTGGGTGGCCACGGGCTCGGGGGACACCTGCCAGCCGTAGGCGGACAGGTAGTCGATCCGGTCCTGATTGGAGCGCACCCCCTTGGGATTGGGGGCGGCCGGGGCGGAGGCCTCCCAGCTGAGGGCGTGGCCGAAATTCAGGGCGATGGCGCAGCAGCACAGCAGGGCTGCCGCCGCCACCCCCAGAGTCAGCTTCCGTTTGGGCATTTTAGCGGTAACGATCAACACAGCGCATATCTCCTTCCCTGGCTTGTTCTCTCTTTAAGGTATGCGGACAGGGAAGGGGATATGTCTGTAGGGGCGGGTATTACCCGCCCGTTCCAACGAGATATATCCTATAATCCTTCGGGCGGATAATATCCGCCCCTACATTTCGGAGAGGCGGCAGATTGATGGAGCGTATCGACAAACTGCTGTGCTCCACCGGGCGGTGGAGCCGGAGGGAGGTAAAGGACCTGGTCCGTCAGGGCCGGGTGGCGGCCGACGGCCGGACCGTCCTCAGGCCGGAGGAGAAGGCGGACCCGGAGACCGTCCGTCTCACGGTGGACGGGGCGGAGGTGGTCTGCGCCCCCTTCGTCTATGTGATGCTCCACAAGCCGGCAGGGGTGCTCTCGGCCACGGAGGACCGGTCCCAGCCCACGGTGCTGGACCTGCTCCCCCCGGAGCTGAAAAGGCGGGGGCTGTTCCCAGTGGGGCGGCTGGACAAGGACACCACCGGCCTGCTCCTCCTCACCGACGACGGCCCCCTGGCCCATGGGCTGCTGTCCCCCAGGAAGCATGTGGACAAGGTCTATCTGGCCCGGGTGGACGGCCGGGTGGACGGGGCGGACGCGGCCGCTCTGGCCGCCGGGCTGACGCTGGGGGACGGGACGGTGTGCCTCCCCGCCGGGCTGGAGCCCCTGGGGGACGGGAGCGCCTGCCTGGTGACCCTGCGGGAGGGGAAGTACCACCAGGTGAAGCGTATGCTGGCCGCCCGGGGGAAGCCTGTGGTCTCGCTGCACAGGCTCCAAATGGGACCCTTGGCGCTGGATGAGGACCTGAAACCCGGGGAATGGCGGTATTTGTCGAACCTGGAGCGGGCTGAACTGCTGGGTGCAGGGCAGCTCCAATAAAATTTTGGGCAATCTGAACAAAAAAATAGAAAAAACCCCTTGCCAAACAGGGGGGGAAGCCGTTATAATAAGGTAGCAAACCAAAGAAAATGTAGGAGGGATCGCTGTGTCTAGCAGGATGTTCCAGGGGGTTGTACTCCAAATGAAGGACAACATCAGCCGAACGGTGGGTGTGGTGGATGCGGAGGGGATCGTGGTAGCCTGCAGCGAGCTGACCTGCATCGGCGAACACTGGTCCGGCGCGGTTGCCGCCATCAACAACGCTGACAACGGCCTGGCCCGGTTTGAGGGCCGGACCTTCAAGCCCCTGGCGGGCTGGGGGGCCCAGTTTGACTATGCCGCCTTTGTCAAGGGTGAGGACGAGATGGCCGCCTCTCTGTGCGCTATGGCCGTGGTCGCCTTTAACGGGGCCAAGACCTACTATGAGGAGAAGCACGACAAGGCCACCTTTGTAAAAAATATCATCTCAGACAATATTCTCCTGGGTGATATCTACACCCAGGCCAAGGAGCTCCATTTTGTCTCTGAGGTGCCCCGCGCCGCCTTTCTGGTGCGGCAGCTGGGAC
>ERZ808051.1832-NODE-1832-length-12514-cov-3.771006_pt1 | contig 12514 bp, 11 predicted proteins | sample MGYA00380199_ERZ808051 | MGnify/ENA primary metagenome ERZ808051 (study PRJEB31490, sample SAMN06133391) | mouse gut metagenome | isolation source: J11 | host: mice | place: China: Chengdu | collected 2015-05 ...
GCAATCCTTTGATAGTAGCGTGGTTTCTTATACCCTGGCATCCAATAATAAGGCGAAAGCATGGCTTTCTCGCCCACATCTGAAATCCCCATATCCCTCTTATATCTTGCATACAGTTTATCAGGGGACGGGAATGCATCAAGCGGAACATTCCGCACTTCCCCGGTAATCAAGTTCTGCTCAACAAACTCGTCCCCGTTAGAGGAATACACATATTTAATGTCAAGCGTATCCGCATAACCAATCGCCTGCTGCAGACCTGCGCCGGGCGTATGGTTATTGTCCTTTGCTTCAATAATGGCAAGCGGAATATTAGGTTTGTAAAACAGCAGGTAATCAGCCCGTTTCTTCTTTCCCCTGCCTGTCACATTTCCCCTAAGAATAATCCGCCCTGCCGTAAAAGGACGCTCAAACCGCACTTGCTTTTTTATATCCCACCCAGCTTTCTCAATAGCTGGTGTGATATATTGTGCCTTAATATCTTCTTCTGACAAATCACGTTTTCCCATTTGCCACACACTCCCTTGCATACTAGTTCTCTTTTGCTACATCCAATTTTCTTTGCCTGCATGGATCTATTGGTTTCTTTGCCTCTTTAGGAATAAACCATGTCCTTCCCAAAAGCTCTGCGCCTTCTATTTTGCCTTCTTTACAATAAATAGACACTCTGCGTTGTGAAATTCCCCATTCTTTTGCTTTATCTACTATTGTTGCATAATTCATACAGTTCCCTCCAAATGCTACATGGTCAACTGCTTTTATTATATTCTATCAAGCGAATACTTTCAACAAATTTTTGCTTTACCTTATTAGGTTACATTTACATTCTTCATTTTTATGTTTCGCTTCTTCTCTAAATTTTCCCTTTGTGCTTAGGATAATTCCCTTGGCTTTCCGATACGCACTAACTTCTTAGGTATTTCATAAGTTTTACTGATTTCGGTTTGCAGCTTGCAGTATCCCATCGGACAGTCATTCAGTTTTCAATGTTCGTCTGTATAAGCATTATCACACAAAAATCTCTTTCTTTCTATAATTTCCAGAAACAAGGAAAATTCTCTATAAAAATGTCCAATTTTCTCAATTGTGGAAATGATTTTTGTTATTCGACATTATTCTTACACATAAATATAAAATTCGTGGTACAATTGGAATATCTGATTTACCGTAAGCCACTTCTTACAACCTCTTGCGTCATTGTATTTATGCTCCCGTCACTAAGAGGTTTGTAAAGGGAAGTATGTCTGATTGGAGCGATTATCAATGAAATGTAAACTTACTTTGCCGGAAAAACTCAAAGACCTGCGTATGGAGCATAGTCTTAGTCTTGAACATCTTGCAGATCCCACAGGAATATCCCGTTCCGCCCTCGGCACATATGAAGCCGATGAAATAAGAGAGATAGGTGGGAAAACTTACGCACACTTGCAAAAACTACCATGTATCAGCAGATTACCTGCTTGACATAACGGATACCAAAAAAGCCGCCGATGCTGACCTATCTGTGCTGAAATTTGATGATGATACCATAGAACTTCTCAAAAACGGGCATTTCAACCACCGTCTGCTGTGAGAGATTATCAAACACCTTGCCTTTGAGAAATACATGGCGGACATTGATATATATTAACGATATTGCCACAAGCCAGATACACACCCTTAATTCCCTTGTGGATTTTGCAAGACAGCAAGTAATAGAAAACTACCATCCTTATTAAGACAAATTCACCCAAACAGAACCGAATTCATGTTATGTGGACGAATACGAATTTTTCCGGCATATCATACAGTCCAACCTCGGTGAAATCATCAAAGACCTGCGGAAATCCCACGCAGGAGAAACGGGAACCGCACCTGAAACCTCGATTATTGAAAGCATTAAAAGTGACCTCGAAACATACAAACATTTCAAAGGAAGTCATTCTGAAAAAAATTTTGCCCTCTTGTGCAAACGAAATGGCATAAATTATTCCAAAGTTCCTGATGACGAAAAAATGGTAGTAATGCGATCCCTGCGCCGTTCAAAGAACTTTAAAGGATATTATGCATAAATATCCTTTTCATAACCAAAGCAAAAGAGAAACAGCCATTCTCCAATGGTATCCCTCCCAGCTATCATTCATTCTTTCATAATAGATTTGTAATGATATTCTTTCTCCCTTACAATCCAGTTTTATCTTGTCACCCACACAAAACCTAAGTGCCTGTAACCATTGTCCCTCAAACCTAATCTGCGGAATCGTCTTATCAGATTTGCTGATTTTTCCGTACACTGTCAATGTCCCGTCTTTTTTATCTATATTTCCCCTTACAATTTCTGGCATTCTATCTCAAATCTACTGCCACCGACCATATCCAACTGAAATGTGTTCGATTTCTCGTTTGTGTCAATGTCCACGACAATATCATTGTTCTGTTCATTCAATAAATCAACCAGTCCTTTAAAGCTTCAAGTTCCATTTTTTCGCTCCTTTCCTGTATTTTACATTGTCTTTATGCGAACACTATCACAGAACCAATTTTACATAGATAATTGAAAACATACAAGTACTAATTTGAAAAAGCAGGCAAAAAAATATTAAAATATGACCGTCTTTGGGAAACCATGCAACAAAAAGGCATAACACAGTATGACCTGTACACATACCATAATGTCAATCGTTCCCAACTGGACAAACTACAGCATAACAAGAATGTCGAAACAAACACGAAAGACAAGCTCTGCAATATTTTACACTGTAATGTTAAGGATATAATGGAGCATATTGAAAATGATAATTTTTTCTAATTTAAAAAAAGGACTGCTTTCCGCAATCCTTTTTTTATTCTCATCTCATATTCAATTCTTTTTTACAAATTCCTGCCAACTGTACTGTTACTGAATAACGTAATGCCTTGATTTTACTTGTTTTTTTGATGTATCGCTTAGCACGTCCCTCTTCAATAGGATGTTTGCGGATATTTTCCATCACTCCACCCTTTTTCCCCTCCCACTAAAAAACCTGTGCACAAGCGCCGCACCCACCGCACCGGAAACAATGCCAACCACGATTCCTCCGATAATATCCGTAGGGTAATGTACATACAGATACATTCTTGAAAACGCAATCAAGACCGCCAGAATCCCGGTTGGTATCCACAGGCGGTTTTTGACAAAAAACATTGCCGATACCACCGCAAAAGCTGCCGCGGTGTGCCCGGAAGGGAACGAATAGTCATGCGGTTTCGCCACAATCAGTTCCACCAGTGTATTAATATCGTATGGTCGTGTCCTGGCAATGATAGGCTTGAGCAAAATATTGCATAAAAGCAGGTCAACAAGCAGTGCTGCCGCTGCCACCAGACCGATCTTTCGATATTTCGGAATACAGAGCAGGACTGCCGCAAGCACAATCCAGATAAGTCCAAATTCCCCAAGCCAGCTAAAAAACTTCATCAGGGTATCCCCAAGGGGCGTGTGCAGCCCCCAAATCCAGTCGAGCAAAGTAAATTCCCAGTCCATATTCCCTCCTTAACTTTTCTTTTCCCCGCACATTACAATCCTTGCCCCCAAAAGCTTTGCATCCCGCGCATCATGGGTAACCATAACCATAGTCCGCCCCGCAAAGCGGCCTTTTAGATAAGCTGCCACCTGCTCTTTTGTCCCGTCATCAAGACCCTTAAACGGCTCATCAAGCAAAAGCAAATCTCCCTCCGCACAGACCGCGCGGACAATTGCAACGCGGCGCTTCATCCCGCCGCTCAACTGCGATACCGGCTTTTCTTCATAGTCATGCAGCCCGACCGCTTCAAATTCCCCGCGCAAGAACTCCCTCAACATCCCGCTTTTTTTGCGCTCCAATATAAGAGCCACATTTTCAAAGGCATCCGCCCACTCTAACAGCCGGTCTTCCTGAAATACCATGGAAAGTTTTTTTCCCTCCATCCCCTCTATTTCCCCAAAATCAGGCTTTACCAGACCGGCTAAGATGGAGAGAATTGTAGTTTTCCCGATTCCGGAAGCGCCCATCAGACATATTTTCTCCCCGTCCTCCACAGTCAGGGAAAAATCTGCAAGCACTCTCTGTTCCCCATAGGATTTCCAAATATGCTTTATTTTTATTGGCATGCCCGCCCCCTCACTTTAAGTACAGGAACTTTTATATCTCTTCTTTATTTCTATTTATTTATACTATCTTACGTATCCCCCACATCACAAGTTTCTCAAACAGCACGCTGGCTGCCACTATAACAATGGTCCACGCAAACAGTTCCGGTGTCATCAGATAAAGTTTTGCCTTATAAAGTTCCCCGCCGATCGAATTTGCGGGAAGACCGATCACCTCCGCCGCGATGCCGGATTTAAAACAAAAACCAAGTCCGACGGAACACGCTGTCACAAAGGATGGTTTTACTGCGGGCAGGTATATGGCTCGCACTTTTTTCCATATCCCCAGCCTGAAAACTTCCGCCATCTCGAGCAATTTTTCATCCACCTGCCGAATCCCACCACGCACATTTGTAAATACCACGGGCAGTACCATAAGAAATGAAATTATGGTCGAAAGCCATGAAGTGTTTACCCAGAGCAATACCAGGATAACAAAAGAGGCTACCGGGATGGATTTAACCAGTTGCATAAAAATCTGTAAAATTTCCCCAATTTGTGCATTTATCTCCGCCATTACAGCAAGTAGTACCCCTGCTAAGACGGCGAGCACAAAACCCGCTGCTATACGCACAAAAGAGATTCCTATCGAAAGATAGAACTCTTTTGTGCGCGCCAGGACAGCAAGGGCGCGGAAAGTATCGGGGACGGACGGCAGGAAAATCTCCCTGTCCACCCACATACTAAGAAGCTGCCAGATGGCTAAGAGCACAAGAACCGCAATAAACTTCCTCCGGTAAACTGCACACTTTTTTTCCCGCTTTGCCCCCGTCAAAATATTGCCCATCCTAATGTTTCCCGCGCCTTTCCCTCTTTTTCTTTCCCTTACACCATTTCTTTATACAGCATCTTCCCGCCGGCGAATCTGCAAGTATTGTAACCAGTGTCAGATAGCGGTCGCTCGACTCTTCCATATCCTTTTTGGTCACTCCATAATAGCGGTAAATATCACGCATAATGGACTGCGCACATCCCCGCTTTCCGGATGGCACAGAAAAGCTTACATTTAGCAGACCGCGCACTCTCTCAATTTCCACCTGTATGCTGCCCTCTCCCACGGGTATCCCATAAATATGGAAATCCATCGGTACCAGGGAATCACTAAGCCCCAATGCCGCCTCGTCATATTCATACATATACCGGTGCCATTGTTCCACTGCCTCCTGGTTTTTAAGGTTATTCGGACATTTTGTTTCGGGCGGCAGATATCCAAGCTGTTGCATATCTTTCCCATGCTCCCGCCAGACAATGGAGATTTTCGTGTTCTTAAACCCCTCCTTTGCCCTGCTGCTTGACGGAGCATATTCCCTGGCATGATATTTCTTTTTCAGATACCGCTCCAGTTCCTTTGGTGTATGCGGTTCTGCTGCAAGATGTTTTATAACCTTGGCACGCCGCCTTTTCATCCTGCTATCCATGTAACGCCCCTTTAGGCTGCGCAGGAAATTCTGTCCTGTAAATTTCCCCGCCAAAAAAACGCTGGTCGGTCCGTCACTTCCACCGATAATTGTCACCGCCTGCGCTGTTTTCCTTCCCCATAATTTCTTCATGTATCAAGCCCCCTCCCTGTGTTATATTGGGTGATAAAAGGTGCGAACTATTGCCGCAAACAATTTGTGCAACTGTAGTACTTCACAATTTTTTCTTCCCTATTGCACGAATTGACTGTTGTAGAGGTTGGCGTAGAAGCCGCCTTTTTTCAGCAGTGTTTCGTGGTTGCCCTGCTCGATGATATTGCCGTCCTTCATAACCAGGATAATATCCGCTGTCTGGATGGTTGACAGGCGGTGCGCCACGATAAAGCTTGTGCGCCCCTCCATCATTTTTGCAAATGCGTTCTGGATTTTTAGTTCCGTCCGCGTGTCGATGGAGGAGGTCGCCTCATCTAAAATTAACATAGGGGGCAGGCAGAGCATTACGCGGGCAATGCACAGTAGCTGTTTCTGCCCCTGCGATAAGCTGCCGCCGTCCTCGCCGATCTCCGTATCATACCCCTGCGGCAGACGCTTGATAAAGCTATGTGCATGCGCTGCCTTCGCGGCTGCAATAATCTCCTCCTCACTCGCGCCAGGCTTCCCCATCGCAAGATTTTCCCGGATAGTCCCTGCTTTCAGCCAGGTTTCCTGCAGCACCATGCCAAAACTTGTGCGCAGGCTTGCGCGCGTCGCCTCGCGGATATCCGTGCCGCTCACCTTAATACTGCCCGAATTCACATCATAAAAACGCATCAGCAAATTAATTACCGTCGTCTTGCCGCAGCCGGTTGGTCCGACAATCGCCACGCGCTGTCCCTGCTTTACCGAAAGGTTAAAATTCTGGATTAATTTCTGCTTAGGCGTGTAGGAAAAATAGACATCCTTTAATGCAACCGTGCCATCCACTTCCTTTAAAACTGCTGCATTTTCCGCCTCCGCAATCTGTGGTTCCTCCTCAATCAGCTCGAAAATGCGCGCCGCGCAGGCAAGCGCATTCTGCAATTCCGTCACAACGCCCGAAATCTCATTAAACGGCTTTGTGTACTGGTTCGCATAGCTTAAAAAGCACGAGAGCTGCCCGACCGTAATGCCGCCGGAAATAGCTGAGATCGCGCCGGTCAGCCCCACCCCGGTATAAACCAGGCTGTTTACAAAACGCGTTGCTGGGTTCGTGGTCGAGGAAAAGAAAATCGCCTTGAGGGAGCATTTCTCAAGCCTTTCGTTAATCTCATCAAACCGTTCTAATACTTCATCCTCCTGACCGAATGCCTGCACCACCTTCTGGTTCCCAATCATCTCATCAATAAGCGCCGTCTGCTCGCCGCGCGTTTCGGACTGGAGCTTGAACATCGAATATGTTTTCTTTGCGATAAATGCCGCCACAAACAGCGATACCGGAGTGACCAGCACCACCACAAGAGTAATCTTCCCATTCAGGGAAATCATAAACAACAGCGTCCCAAGGATAGTGATTACCCCGGTAAAAAGCTGTGTAAAACCCATTAAAAGACCGTCGGAAAACTGATCCACATCCGCAATCACGCGGCTGACCACCTCACCGTAAGAATGCCCGTCAATATATTTAAGCGGGAGTATCTCGATTTTGTGGAACGCCTCCCTTCTGATATCGTGGATCACATGGTAGGCAATCCTGTTATTGCTCACATTCATCATCCACTGCGAAACCGCTGTAAGCAGCACAACCACTACTATTTTCTTAACAATCGAAAGCACCGGGTCAAAATTCACCAGACCCTTATCAATAATATAGTCAATCGCATCGCCGGTTAAAATCGGCACATAAAGCATCAGCGCCACTGTGATTGCCGCACATAAAATAGAAAGTGCCACAAAAAACCAGTAGCGGCGGATGTAGCGCAGCACTTTCCCCATCGTCCCGCGGGTAGCCGAGTAGGTTTCCTTTTTTGAGCTTCCATTTTTTTCCTTTTTCCCACTCATCCTTATGCCCCCTTCCCTTCCTCTTTCTTAAACTGCGAATAATAAATCTCCTGATAAACCTCACAGTTTGCCAGTAGTTCTTCATGCTTTCCAATCCCCGCAACATGCCCGTCATCGAGCACCACAATCTGGTCGGCATGCATAATGGAAGCCGCGCGCTGCGACACGATAAACACTGTGAGCTTCTCCCCCATCTCGCGCAATGCACGGCGAAGTTTCGCATCCGTCGCGTAGTCGAGCGCTGACGCACTGTCGTCTAACACCAAAATCTCCGGCTTTCTCACCAGGGCGCGCGCGATAGTAAGGCGCTGCTTCTGACCGCCCGAAAGATTCTTGCCGCCCTGCGTGATCGGCGCGGAAAGCTTTCCATCCTTCGTGTCCACAAATTCCTTAGCCTGCGCAATCTCGAGCGCTTCAAACATTTCTTCATCCGTCGCGTCCTGCCTGCCCCACTGCAAATTCTGGCGGATCGTCCCCTTAAAGAGCACAGCTTTTTGCATAACCATACCGATTTTGTCGCGCAGTGCTTCCATAGGATAGTCCTTTACATTGATACCATCCACCAAAACCTCGCCCTCCGTCGCATCATAATAGCGCGGAATCAGGTTGATTACGGATGACTTCCCCGAACCCGTACCGCCGATAATACCGACCGTTTCACCCGGCTTTACCTTAAAATTCAGCCCGGTAAGCGATTCCGCACCCGCGCCCCGGTAGGTCAGACCGACATTTTTAAATTCCACGGCATAGGCAGGAGAACCTTCTTTGGTTCCCGTACCATAAAGCGCCGCCCGCTTCTTCTCATACTCCGCCTCATCGCCGTAAGTCATCCCAGGCTTGATCTCGAACACCTTCTCAATACGCCCCGCGCAGGCAAGTGCCTTTGTGATGGTCACAATCAGGTTCGCAAGTTTCACAAGCTCCACAAGAATCTGCGACATGTAATTGACCAGCGCAATCACCGCGCCCTGCGTGATAATCCCCGCATCCACGCGCAGCGCCCCGACCCAGATCAGCGCCGCGATGGAGAGATTTACCACGATGTAAGTGAGGGGGTTGGTGAGTGCGGAAATCCTGCCAACAAGCATCTGCAATTTCGTCAGAGCTGTATTTTCCTCCTCAAACTCTGTAATTTCCTCCTGCTCCTTGGCGAACGCACGGATCACGCGCACACCTGTCAGATTCTCCCTCGTCTTTCCAAGCACCCTGTCAAGCCCCTTTTGCACCTTCTTAAACAGCGGCATGGTAATCATCATAATACCGAACACAATCACCGAGAGTACCGGGATGGTAACAACAAAAATCAGCGCCGCCTTCACATCGATGGTAAACGCCATAATCATCGCGCCAAACACGATGAACGGCGAGCGCATAAACAGGCGCAATACCATATTTACCCCGGACTGCACCTGGTTGATATCGCTCGTCATGCGAGTTATCATTGTTGAAGTCCCAAGGTCATCAATCTCCGAGTAGGTCAGCCCCTGGATATGCGCAAACAGCGCGTGCCTGAGCTTTGTAGAGCATCCGACCGCCGCCTTCGCCGCAAAAAACTGCGCCGTCAGGGAGCAGATAAGACCGATTATACCAAGCGCCACCATCAACAGGCACATACGCACAATATAAGGTCTGTCACCATTCGCAATACCCACATCAATAATTTTTTTCATTACAAGAGGAACGAAGAGTTCAAAGAGGGCTTCTAACATCTTAAACAAAGGTGCCAATACGCTCTCCTTCTTGTAATCCTTCAGGAAGCTAAGCAGTTTTTTCATATTTCTTTGCCCTTTCCGTTTATATTTTTCACTTTATTCTATATGATTTTATAAGAGTTTTCAAGATGTATTCTGTATCGCGCAGCCTTTTATTTTTGGGGCGGGCAAATTACCTTTCTTATTTAATTTCTCAAAAAAATTTTTCGCGGACATTTGACTTTTTGGAAAAAACACAGTATATTATGCATTGACCGATAAATAACATAGTGGAGGATTTTTTACCATGAAGATCAAGGCAAAGTTAATCACATGTTTTTCTGCAATTTGTATTGGCTGTATGTTGATTGCTATGCTATGTGTCCTTGGCAGGACACGCCAGAGTTTTATCGCGATGAATGACTCTGGGGCGGAAACAACCGCCGAATACTACGCAGCCTCAATTCAGACATGGCTTGAACAAAAGACTGCCATCATCGACTCGGCAGTCGCATATATGGAATCTTTGAATTCCATGGATGAAGCCGCTGTAATTGATTATCTGGAAGCACTGATAAATGCCACCGAAGGCGCTGTGGACGTTTTCGCGGCATTTACGGACGGAACTTTTCTTGACGGAAGCAGACTTGACCTCGGAGCCGATTGGGATTACACCGGCTATCCCTGGTACACACAGGCTCTTGCAACAGATAAAAAAATTTTCTGCGAACCGTACAGGGATGGCAGTGTGGATCAGATGGTACTTCCCTCTTCCAGACAGTTTACCTGCAAGGACGGTTCTGTCGGCGTAATCGGCATGAGCCTGCAATTGCAAACAATGTTCGAAATGGTTGAATCAATCGCAAATACTTCGGACGGCAGTTATGTATTTATAACGGACAACAACGGAAATATCCTGATGCATCCAAATAAAGACTTTATGCCATCCAGCGAAAAAATAAGTTCCGTGCAGGAAGTTCTTGAAGGGGCATATCTTGACGCACTGAAAGACAGGTCAGCAATCACCGTGGACTATGACGGAGTGAAGCGTTACCTTGCAACTGCATCCAGCAATATTGGAAATATTATCGTTGCCACCCCGACATCCGTATATTACGGGGAGCTCAACCACCTTCTCGCCACCTTCCTTATAACAATGGTAATTGCAGCAATCGTGGCGGCAATCGTTGTAGCCCTCTATAGCGGCAGCATTACAAAACCGATTGTTGCAATGCAGCAGGAAATTATCCAGCTCAAAGAATTGAAGCTGCACATGAAATATGAAACCGAAAACAACCTTGAACGGCAGGACGAAATAGGTGTTATGGAAAGCGCCATAAAAGATTTGCGCGCCTGCCTCAACGAGATTGTAAGGCAGCTTATCCATGCTTCCGACACTTTAAGGGAACAATTCAGTATGGTACATACTTCGGTAGAAAACTCCGTTTCCAATAACCATTCCGTAAAGGAAACGGTCAGCCAGATTACTTTTGCCATTCAGGAAGTGGCGCAGCAGACACAGGATGCAAACGGGAATTTCATCTGCTTTGCGGATGAACTCTCGCAGGTTGCGGTACGGATGGAGCACATGAACAAAACCGCTGCCGCTGCCATCCATCAGTGCCAGGACGGAGTAAAGACCGTGGAACTCCTTTCACAGAAAATTGTCCAGAGTCAGGAAATGCAGAAGATTACATATGGGACAGTAAATAACCTTTCCCAAAAATCGGTATCGATTAACGGCATCAGCAAGACAATCAGCGAGATCGCCAGCCAGACCACCCTGCTCGCCCTGAATGCATCCATTGAGGCAGCCAGAGCCGGGGATGCCGGAAGGGGGTTTGCAGTTGTGGCGGAGGAAATCGGAACACTGGCAACACAGACTGCATCCGCCACCGGAAATATCAACCAGATTATTTCGGAGATCCAGGCAGATATCCAAAATGTCAGCAGCCAGATAAACCAGATTCAGGAAACCATGACCGATTGTATGGGTACAATGGGAGATACACAGGGCGTATTCCAGAAAATCAGCAACAATATCTCCGGTATGGGAACGGATATCGGCAAACTTGAAAATGCCGTGGGCAGCTTAAACCACAATAAGGATGGGATCGCAGAAAAATTTTCGAATATCTCAAGCGGAACGGAGGAATTAACCTCGGCAAGCCAGAATGTTGATGAGCAGATGGAAAGCCAGAATACCCAGATCAACCGGATCAATCAGTCCATGGCTGAACTAAATACTGTTGTAAAACACTTAAACAATATTATTGACCAATTTTATGTATAAAATCAATACGGGCTTATTGCAATGTGGTTTCCTGTTATAGGAATACTGTATTATTGGATGGAGTCGGGCACCTTGCCATGCTCCATCCATTTTTTATCCCATTTTCTTACATGCCCTAAGCCAGTCTGTTTTATAGCACTTTCCTCTATTTTATATCCTTTTAAAGCCACCTTTATTTCCTTGACATCCCAACTGTTTTTCACTATAATTATTTTATATATTATTAAAATATTTCACATTTTTCAGAAAGAAATGAGGTTTACAATGAAAAAACACACACAACAAACCAGTATTCTGTCAAAATCAGAATGGTTGAAACCACATGGCAGCAAACGTGCGGTGGCACTCGCCTGTGCCGGACTGCTTGCCCTCTCCTTTACAGGCTGCGGGAAAACACAGGAGCAAAATGCAGAACCTTCTCCGACCGGGGCAACAGCCTTCCCGGATGAAGTAACAAACCCTCCTGCATCCCCGACCCCTGAGGATTCAGAGCCCACGCCAACTACAGTTCCCACCCCGACTTTAGAGCCAACCGCCGAGCCGACCATGCCTCCTGCCATCTACGGTGACCCGGCGACAATTGCCGTATACGACACGGCACAAAGCAACTATACCTTAAATATTGACGCGTCCTCCCCGGTACACGAAATCAGCGACCTGCTCTATGGCATTTTTATTGAGGATATCAATTTCGCGGCGGACGGCGGACTCTACGCGGAACTTGTACAAAACCGCTCCTGTGAATTTACAAACCTCGCCGCAGGAAATGAAAAACATGCCTGGAAGGATGTAAATGATATTACCGCCACCGTTATAAAGGACGATGCTGATGGCTGTCTAAATGCCAACAATCCAAATTATATGGTGCTGGAAAATAATTCCGATATCAATGCAGGCATTGAAAATTCCGGTTTTCTCGACGGCATGGCAGTTAAGGAGGGCGATGAAT
>ERZ808051.1833-NODE-1833-length-12507-cov-5.130169_pt1 | contig 12507 bp, 10 predicted proteins | sample MGYA00380199_ERZ808051 | MGnify/ENA primary metagenome ERZ808051 (study PRJEB31490, sample SAMN06133391) | mouse gut metagenome | isolation source: J11 | host: mice | place: China: Chengdu | collected 2015-05 ...
AAACATATCGCCAAAGGCATAATATTTTCAAATTCTCCGAAAAAATTTCACCCAAATGGTTCACGGATTCAGGTATATAGTAAAAATCTTCTTTCCTGATTTCTTCAAAATTTTCAATCCCTATCGGAAGTTTTTTCTTTCGCATCTCCATCTCTTTCCACGCTCCTTCCATCATCCTTAAACTATCCCCTGCCTTAGATTATTAAATACATTATAGCAACTAAGCGGTGGCTTTTCCATAGAAATCTTCCGGTTCCCGAAGCTCCCAGTCATCAATCGTTACAGTTCACGGCCTGACCGGCCGAGAACTGTAACGCATCCAGCCCATTTTAAGTCGCCTGACGGCAAGGGGCTGGATGCCCGCCCCCATCACTGAATTGGCCGGATGCCGTGCAGCAAGTGCACGACGCCGTGTGAACAGTAACCATCAATCCCTTTATGCTGTCCCTGTCACATGCCTTCTTCATCTGTATCCCACGCTGCACGGCTGCAACTTAGGGAAAGCTCCTTGCAGATCTCCGGTATGTTCTGCCAATGGTGTAGCCGTGTCTCCATTTCGCTGTCAATCTGAATGCGAATGATAAGATATGGATAGAGCCCGATATTTCTGTTATCTGTGACAAAGATAAGCTGTCAGATCGGGGATGTAAAGGGGCTCCGGACTGGATCTTTAGAAATTGCCTCCCCAGGCAATCCTAAGAATGATTATACCATCAAATAAATCTCGCATAAATCAACGATTATTTATCCTAAAATGTTTCCTCCAAAATTCTTGGCTTCCTAACTTTTAGCACAAAGCGTAGTAATAATCGCATCAAATTCTGTAAGACAGGGAAACTGCCCTGCGGTATGGTTGTCGGTGTTGAAGCTATTTTCCCTGTCTGCGGTTTTTGGTTCCTGCTGGTCTGGCGTTCCCATTCGACAAAGTCACGGTTGTACTGTTCTACCACGCTCTCTATTTTCCGGAAAGTTCGCATAAACGTCTGCATATCTATATCCAGCATCGGCTTGGGCGCATTGCTTTTTCTTGGATAAGGGCTTGGAGAATGTCTTTTGCTTTGCTGATTGTACTGTGGACATGAGCTGATGAGATAGGGGAAAAGTGTGAGAACAAGTGTTATTCATATTACGAAGCTGATGAATCAAATAAAAAGTGGAATACCAGAGGATTGGTATGTCCTTGAAAATGAGAATGTAGATGGAACAATTATTTGACAGGATACCAGTTGGAATGTATACTATAATACGAAAAAAATACATTCATCTTTGTCCGAGTTTGTGCAGAATTTTTCAAAAAATTATAATGGAGATTGAAAATGGATGAACAAAAGAAGAAAAAGTCGTTATCGCAGGAAGATATAATGAATCTTTTGGATTTATGTTATGAAAAATGTTTACACGGAGTGCAAAAAGTAAGTCCCAGCGTTGAAAGTATGGCGAATGATTATTTGGCAAAATATCCTACGAAAGACGAAGCGTGTAAAGCGATGCTTCGAAACCAGATTGCAAAGTGTACGACATCCGGTTTTGTAACAGGCTTTGGCGGGATTGTTACAATGCCAGTTATGTTACCTGCAAATGTTGGAAGTTTATTATATGTGCAGATGCGTATGATTGCTTGTGTAGCATATATGAATGGATATGAATTGAATAGTGACCAAACACAGACATTTGTATATGCTTGCTTAGCCGGAGTGGCAGTTAATGAACTGATAAAGCAAGCTGGAATTAAGTTTGGAATCAAATTTGCAAATGGATTGATAAAGAAAATTCCGGGAAAAGTATTAACAAAAATAAATCAGAAAGTTGGATTTAGATTCATCACAAAGTTTGGTACAAAGGGAATCGTGAATCTTGGAAAGATGTTACCTGGTGTGGGAGCTGTGATTGGCGGTGGTCTGGATTTAGTAGAAACAAAGGTAATTGCACACAGGGCTTACAAATGGTTTTTTGAGGGCGATTTTACTGATGAGAAACAAGCGGAAGAAGTGGTTGTAGATGTGGACGTGACAGATTTTGCAGAAGATGTGATGGAAGAATCATGTAACTAAGGGGCTGTCTGACAGCCCCCTTTTTATACAGAAAACCGACTTTCACGTAATCGATTCCCGCCCCCATCTGCCCTATCCAAGGATCTCGCTCAGCTTCACCTTCCGGTCCTCAAATCTGGATTTCGTGCACGCATCCGCCGTGGCAATGGCAGCCCTCGCCGCTTCGCCTGTCAGCAGAGGCTTAAACTCGTCGTCCACTTCATTGCCGTGGAGAATCCCGTTGAGGTATTTCATTTCATTTTTCATAATACTGTGCAGCCACATGGGCGGCTTCTTTCCCGGTCTGCCGTACATGATCGCGCCGTCCATCTCTGTGCCGTGGTAAATCCTTGTCCGGTCGTCGTCCTCCTCCTGCGACTCATGCACAAGAAAATGCTCTTCCTTACCTCCGATTTTTACGGTTCCCCCGCAATTGCACATGTCAATCTTAATGGCGCCTTCTGTTCCCTGAATCAGAACATAGTGCTCCGCCCAATGGAATGCGGAGCCCCATTCCAATATTGCGAAGCGCTGATCCGAAAACTGCATGTTCACAAACAGCATATCATCCTCATCCCCAAACGCTTCCCCCTGATGTACGACATTTCCGCCCGTCATGGTCACTTCCTCGGGCATTCCGCCCATCAAAAACTGCACGCAGTCCAGCTCATGGATGTGATGGTACAGATGCCCTCCTGATTTTTCCCGGATCTTCTTCCAGGAGATATCCGGCTGCTGTTCCTCCCAGCCGTTCCGCGCGGAATGGCAGTAAAGGACTTTTCCGATGGCTCCCTTGTTGATCAGTTCCTTTGCATAACGGACGCCCCGGAAAAAATTCATCACATGCCCAGCCATAAAGACCACTCCATGTTCCTGACACGCCCTCACCATCTCGTCGCAGTCCGAATAAGAAAGCGCGATCGGTTTTTCACAAAAGACGTGGACGCCGTGCTCTGCCGCCTTGATCACGGGCTCTTTATGTAAATAGTTGGGTGTTGCCACAATGACCGCCTCCACATCCTTGCGGCTGTATAATGTATCCAGGTCCGTTTCCACATCGCAGTCCAATTCGTCCGCCGCAGACTGTCCGTTTTCCGGATCAAGCACTGCCGCAATTTTCGCTCCCTCCTGCTCCTGCATGATTCTTCCCAGCTCCGCGCCAAAATAACCGGTTCCTACAATTGCATATCCTATTGTTTTCAATCTTCATTACCTCCCTTTTTGTAACCAATTTGCATAGCAAATTGATTGCCTACTTGACCGCGCCCTGGGTCATTCCGCCTGCAATCTTATTCTGGATAAACATAAAGAATACCACAGATGGGACTACCACAAGGGCGGATGCCGCCATCATGTCTCCCCAATTTAAAATTTCTGCTCCCTGTAAGGATTTCAATGCCACGGAAACCGTCATTTTATCCGTACTGTTGATCAGAATCAAAGAATACAAAAATTCATTCCATGCGTTGATAAACGTATAAATCGCCGTCGCCACAATCCCCGGCATGACCAGCGGAAGCACGATCTGTACAAACGTCTGCAGCTTATTTGCGCCGTCCACCCTGGCCGCCTCCTCAATCCCGATGGGCACCGTTTTGAAAAATCCCACCAGCATCCACACGGCATAAGGGACGCTGAATGACAGATATACGATCATCAGGCCGCTTCTCGTATTCACCAGCCCCAGCCTTGCCATGACCATGGAATACGGAATGGCAAGCAGGATCGGCGGGAACATATAGGTGGTGACCAGCACTTTCGACATGGCAGACCCCAGCTTTGGAAAAAAACGAACGATCCCATATGCGGCCATCGAGGAAATCACAATGGCAATGCCAGTCGTCGTGACCGCAATGATCAGACTGTTCCCGATATTTCCGGCAAACCCCAGATCCCGGATTACATGGGCAAAATTATCAAACGTGAATTGTTTCGGTAAAAACCGGGTCGGTTCCGACGTCAGCTCCCCGGATGATTTTACCGAACAGAGCAGCACCCACACCAACGGGAAAAAGGCCGCCGCTGATAAGATGATCAGATAGATATGGCAGAAAATATTGCCGGCTCTTTCTTTTTTGTTCGCCATCACTTGTCCTCCCTTTCCCATTTTCCAATGATCGTAAAATACACCACGCATATCAATAATAAGAATGCAAGCAGCAGCATTGTGACTGCCGAAGACCGTCCCAGCAATTTTGATCCCCAGCCCATGTTGTAAGCGTAGATCGGTACGGTTGTCGTCGCATTTGCCGGCCCGCCGCCGGTAAGCAGATAAATCATGTCAAAGTTATTGAACACCCAGATGGTACGAAGGACGACTAACAGCCCCACCACCACCTTGATATGCGGTACTGTGATAAACCAGAACTGCTGCAGCTTTGACGCCCCGTCGATCTGGGCCGCTTCATACTGGTCCTGGGGGATGGTCTGGAGGGCGGACAGTACATTGACCATGATCATAGGCGCCCCAAACCAGATATTGATAAAAATGAGGGTGAAAAACACCAGGCTGCTGTCGCTGAGAAACTGCGGCAGTTCGCTGCAAATTCCTAATTGGACTAACATATTGGGCACAAATCCGGACACCCCGTTTAAGATCCATTTCCAGGACAGCGCGATCACGATGGAAGGAAACGCCCATGGAATGATCATCAGGGTTCGGTAAACTCCTTTTCCCGCTTTTACCCGGTTGATGGCAAGGGCCGCTGTAAATCCTACGGCCAGTTGGCCCAGCAGGGACCCCGCCGTCCACAAGAGGGAATTGAAAAATGCTTTATAAAAGTTCGAATCTGACAATACCGCTTTATAATTTTCCAGCCCTACAAAATCATAGGTCAGGCGGATCAGATGTTTCGTAGTCATACTATAGTATAAGCTTGAAAAGATCGGGTAAATCAGTAAGAGACCTACGGAAAGCAGCGCGGGAAGGACAAAAATCCAACGGGCATAATCCACATGTATATTTCTTTTCTTCATATATGCCTTTCCTTTCTTGGACTATTTCGATCATTTATCTTGACCTTATAAATACATAGTCTGTGTTCTGAATTACTGCACGGTATCGAATAACTCGTTCAGTTTATTTTCTGCTGCTTTTGCCGCTTCCTTTACATCGGTACCATTTGTAATGATATCCTGGAACATGCTTTCGATGATCCCCTGCGAGGTAAGAAGTCCGGCCTGGATGCTCGGGCCGTGCTCATACCCGATGGCAGTCCCCTTCTCCATTGCGTCTGTGATCACCCCGACTGCGTTCGAAAATTTCTGAACCGTCTCGTTTTCCTGATACTCCTGCGTATCTGAGATACCGCTGATGGAAGGAAGCATTCCCACCGGGGTCGCCTCCAGGAATTTGATATATGTATCCTTGTCGTACAATTTTTTCATAAATGCCTTGCACACTTCGGGATATTTTGAATTTCTCCAGACCACCATGGGGATGTTGGAGGTTTCGGCCCCATAATCCGGATCGTCCGCATGAATCTTCGGAAGCGGCGCGCAGTCGATCTGGTCGACCAGATCCGGAGAGTTGGTCTCCACGCCGCCGATCTGGAATCCCGAATTGAAATCAAATGCTGTTTTTCCCTGGTAGAACAAGTTCGCCTGATCCAGTACGACATAATTCACGGAATCTTTCGGAGAGCAGTTTTTATAAATATCCAGCCAGTACCGGATTCCATCCATTGCCAGATCGCTGGTCAGATCGGCTTTTAAGTCCTCTGTCAAAAGGCTTCCGCCGCCGCTCCTCACATAAAAATTCAGAAATCTGGTTCCCATCAGGTCGCTGGACCCGCATGGGAAGGAGCACCCGTAGACCTCCCCTTTTGTAAGCGCCTTTGCGGCCTCTGCAAATTCATCCCATGTGGCCGGCACCGAAAGCCCTGCTTCCTCTAACAGGTCTTTGCGGTACCACATGACCTGGGCATGGGAATACAGCGGTAAGGAATAACAGGTTCCCTCTTTTTCACCTTCCGACAGCGCCGATTCGGAAAATTTATCTCTTCCGATTTCGTCCACCAGGTCGTCTACGGACACCAGAGCGTCCGCGTCCATCATCTCCACCACATGCCCCGGAAGCGCGGTGCTCACATCCGGCACGTTTCCGGACGCCAGCCCGGTCGTCCATTTTGTGTAAAAATCTCCCCAGGAGAAGGTCTCAATCGTGATCTTCACGCCCGGATTGTCCTTCATGAACTGATCTGCCGTTTCCTGGATGACTTCCAGCCTCGGCCCCTGTGTGAAAGAATGCCAGAATGTAATGTCGCCTTTTAGTTCTCCCGAATCCTCCTGCGCGGCAGAGCCCTTGCTTTCAGACCTGCACCCCGCAAGCGCGGCAGCGGCGATCATGGTTCCCGCCAATAATATGGCCAATTTTTTTCTCATAAGCTTGTCCTCACTGATTCATTGTACAGTTAACTGGTTACTACTTTTCAATGCGGCCACATCAAATTGTTTCTTCTATTTTATCTGTATTCTTTCTGCTAATCTACTAAGGGCACACTTAAAAATAGCATCTGGCACTCATGCTCTGTAGTTCGCCGGTCAGCCTGTGAACTGCTGCCGCAATTTATTGCCGTTTCCCGGTCAGCCTGCGTTCTCCATGCCTCACTTGCTCGCGACCTTCCGATACTGATTCGGCGTAAATCCAAATGCCGCCTTAAACTCCCTTATAAAATAATTCGTATCCTCATATCCGCACTGATACGCGATATCAATCACATTGTCATGGGTGACCAGCAACGCCCTTGCCGCCGTGGTCAGCCGGATTTCCCGCACATACGCCATGGGGCTTTTCCCCATATTCTCCTTGAACAGGCTGCTGAACCGCTGTTTGCTTAAGCCTGCCATCTTCGCCATCTTCTGCGGATTGTATTTTTCCTGTGGATGCAGGATAATATAATTCGCCACCATGTAGATTCTCGGATCAACCTGGTCATTGTTCTTTGCGGCCCTGTGGTTCAGCGCTTTCTCCTCCGTATTCCCCACAAAATCGCCGGTATCCTTGTCCACCTTGCTGCCACGCATGGCCAATGAGCCGATGAGTAGGTCTAAGTATCCCCTTACAAAGCATTTTTTGACCCTTACGTCCTTCCTCACCCATTTGTAAATCTCCTGAAAGAAAATATCTTCCCCTTCATTTTCCAGCACCCTTGGAATCCCGTAATATTCTGTCAGAACATCCTCGCCCTCATAAAATACCGAGGTTGTAAAACGGATGCTGTAAAACTCGAACGTTTCGCTGCAGACTTTGCAGGACATCCTGCTTCCCTGGGGAATGTATACGATCTGATTTTCTCTCACAATGATCGTTTTGTCATCTATGCAAAATTCCGCCCTTCCTTTTACGATATACCGGAATATGCCGTATGGCGTAACGGATTCCGGATACACCCATGTTTTTCCCATGGAATAAAACTCAATATACAAAAAAGTAAAACGAATGTGATCTATCGCTGACATTTTAACCTCCCGCAATAAAAAACAGCGGCAGCCATGGATCTGGCAAGCCGTTTGATTGTCACTTTTCAACTTTGATCTTTACGACAACCTTCTTTACGGTTTCCGGCCTTTGATCCATCATAGCCACTTTATGGGCATCGCTTGGAAAACATACCATAAAATCCCCGGGCCTTAAAAGGCAGCTTCCGGATGCAGGTCCGGTGAAAAATCCAATATCCTTTTCCTCACTGTATGGAGTTTTGACCTGCAGGCTGCGCACGTCCGCCGTTGCGATTCTTTCCGCTCCTTCCATAATATAGTGGATATCCATGTATTTTTTATGTGCTTCATATACACATTCTTTCTCTTCCTTACTGATAAACGATACCGGGCCGGCAAACATACAGTCCTCCAGAATCACTGTATCCGGTAAGATCTCATCCCATCTGCTGATCTGTTCCAGATAGCACAGCGCCTGATAAATCTTCGTTTCCGCCTTGTAGTTTTCCTTATTCCTGATCGCATCGAATATCATACTTTTTGTTCTCCTTTCAAAAACGCACTTTTTTGTCATTGCCCGTTCTATTATAAAAAACAAAATGAAGTTCCGATACGGATTATGCGCTCAAAAATAGCACTACACGCTCATTTTCATTCTTTTTCTTCTATATTTTTGCATTCAGCCAGGCCGGCAATCTTTTGTTTCTTCCATAATGAGCAGGCCAGACTTTCCTCTTTACACAGGTACACCAATGAAAAATATCAATAAAATTTCATTATAAAAAGCCGCAATCCCATCCTTTAGATTACGGCTTTTTTCTTAGCGAAATGTTCTATATAAAAAATTATCTATAGCAGTTTTACAGATCAAGTATCGCTTCACACAGCCTCTCACCTCCGCTGCCCCCGCAGAAATTCCAGGAAGCCCTCTACTCCGCCTCCCACAACCCGCACCCAGTCCGGGCGGGCCTCGCTGCGGATCTCGGATACGTCAAAAAAGTCTCCCGCCGCCGTCACCGGCGTATGCATGAAGCTGTCGCTCCCAAAGATCCCGTCCTCGATCCCCACATATTCGTCTCCCCAGTACGCGCATTCTTCCGGCTTGATCTCCGTTTCCTCCTGAATCCGCCCAAAGATCACATCCGCGTTGTCGCTCTTACTGGAAATCCCCACCTCCAGATATTTGGCGTCGCACGTAGGCACAACCACGATCCCGTATTTTTTCCCGATGCGCTCTGCCAGTTCCATGAGCAGCTTTAACCCGCCGTCCATCCCATGCTCCGCCATGGATTTTTTCAGCAGCTCCAGCTCGCTTTCCTGGAGAAACAAGTTGTCTCCCCTTCCATTTCCTACCATCAGATCAATCTTGCAGTAGTTGGGCCTGCTGAATACAATGTCCGTGTCAAATCCGTATCTCTCCTTCAATTCGAGATGGATATCAAAACAGATCCTGTGGATATCCAGGAGGGTCTCTTCCTCCGGTATCCGGTCCTGAAAACAGTATGGCTTTCCTTCTTTAAATGCATAATTGTAAGCCCCGCGCCCCAGTCCCAGGTACAGATTCTCAAGCTGCTTTTCGGTAAAATATGCTTCGATCCGCCCTCCCGCGATATTCTCAATGGTCGTCCCGCTGATCACCGCAAGCCTGACTCCCGTATCCAGGAGCGGCCCCATCGCCTTTACGGCCTCTTCCACCGGCGCTTTTCGGGACATGACCGCCGTTCCGTCCCAGTCAAAAAACACAGCCTTATATTTTTTCAACGTACATTCCTCCGTTTCCCTCCAGAGTCACCTCCCGGCCTCCGAGATAAAATATGATCCTCTCCCCGGCTTCCAGCACAAACTCCGCCTGCTCCCTGGTTACGGCGACTTTTAGGAGAGCGCCTTGATACCGAATCTTAAAGGTATAGCTTTCCCATTCCGCCGGAAGAGAGGGGGAAAACGTAAGCCTGGACTCCTGGCAGCGCATTCCAGCAAATCCGTTGACGATCGCCTGCCATGTGCCCGCCATGTTTGCCCCATGGATACCGGCATAAAAATTATGATGATAATCATCCAGATCCATCCTGGCCGACTGTGAAAAATATCGGTAAGCCTCGTCATAGTACCCGATGTCACATGCCACAATGCCGAAAATACAGGTAGACAGCGAAGAATGATGGAGGGTCACCTCCTGGTAAAAATCATAATTGCGCTTTAACTCCTCCTGTGTAAAAAGATGGCTTTGCAGGTACATCCCCAGGATGGCATCGGCCTGCTTGGACATCCGGTGCCGCATAATAAACAGCGGATGATAATTCTCATACAGCCACGCCCGTTTTTCCTCAGGTATCCTCGATTCGTCCCAGGGCCTGCGCATCATAAACCCATCGTCAAGGGGGTAGACCTGCCGGGCTTCGTCATATGGAAAATACATGTGATCTATGATCCTCTGCCAGAGCTTCAATTCCTCCACCGAAAAATCCAGTTTCTTTTCCAGGCGGGCAAGCGCTTCCCTGTCATAGCGGGCCAGATATTCCACCGCACCCTTCGCGTCCCGGAGGTTCTCCCTGGCCATCAGGTTTGTGTAAAAATTGTTGTCCACAAGCACATTGTATTCGTCCGGCCCGGTCACGCTGCAGATACAGTATCTGCCCCCTTTGCACTCCGCAAAGCTGCCTGCGTCCGCCCAGACCCGGGCGGTCTCGATGAGGATTTCCGCCCCCTTTTCTTTCAGGTAGTCCACATCCCCCGTCACCTGCAGGTACAGGGACAGGGCATAGGCGATATCCGCGTTGATATGGTACTGGGCAGTTCCCAGCGGATAATAGGTGGACGCCTCCTCCCCGTTGATGGTGCGCCAGGGAAACAAAGCGCCTTTGTCATGACCCAGGATCCGGGCCCTTTCCCTGGCCTGTTCCAGGGTGCCGTACCGGTAGTCCAAAAGCCGCCTGGCAGTCTCCGGCTCGGTATACACAAACACCGGCAGCACATACATCTCCGTATCCCAGAAATAGTGCCCTTCATATCCCTCTCCTGACAGCCCTTTCGCACCCATTCCGGTCCTTCCGTCCCTTCCCGCGGACTGCAGAATATGAAACAGGTTGAAACGGATTCCCTGCTGCAAAGCCTCGCTGTCCTTTCCCTGAATCCGGATATCCGCCGTATCCCAAAACCGGCGGAGATATTCCTTCTGGCTTTTCTCCAGCTCTGCATACCCTTTTTTCTCCGCAAGATCCAGGGTTTCCTTGACAAACTGATCCAACGTTTCCGGCTCCATATCCAAATCCGACGAATAACAGAGCATTTTTTCCAATCTGACGGCCTGCCCCTGCTTCCCGCAGACTGTAAAGCCCGCCTCCGCTTCCAGCCCTGTGGCCGTTTCGGTCGTCTTTACAATCTCCTCATCTGTCTGATGGCTGCAGCCGCAGGCCAGCGTCAGTCTGCTGCCCTTGGTGATTCCTCTGTAGTACAGACGATTTTGTTCGGAAACCAGCCGGAGTGGTTCCAATCTCCTGCCAAAAGGCCCGTAATCCACAATGGGATTGGTCTTTCTCGTATGGTTTTCCACATCTGCCTGGAGTCTCGATGTAAACCGGATCTCCCCTGAAAAATTGAGGGGAGTCACCTGGTAGCAAATGGCCATGATATTTTTCAGTTCAAAGGATACCAGCCTTTTGATCTGAATCTGAACCCGTTTGCCTAAGGGGGACGTCCAGATCAGCTTCCGCTCCAAAACGCCGTCTTTCAGATGCAGCGTTCTGGAGTAGGCTTCTGTTTTTCCCTCTTCCATGCTGAAAAGCTCGTCTCCGATGTATAACCTCGTTTCCTTCATATTGGGAAGGTTTAACAAGGACTGGCTGCGAAGCGGGGAACCAAAATTCGCTTCCCCGTACCGGATCTCCCCGCTTTCATAAAACCCGTTCACAAAATTTCCTTCCAGCCCAGTATCGATATCAAACGGATATGCCTCCTCATAGGTTCCCCGGGTTCCTATATACCCGTTGGACAAGGCGAATGTGGTCTCATTCCTGTAGTTATTGGCCCTGTCAAAAGAAGTCTCCGTAATGGTCCACGGTTCCACCGGATAAATCGGTCGTCTCTCTGTATTCAAATGCATCCCCTCCAAAATATTTCCTCATCCTTGACAAATGCCATCAGGAACTCATACGCATTGGGCTCCAATGCGGTTTCGTATTGCAGCAGCGCCTGGTATTTCAGATTTCTGGTCCCGGCGCTTCTTTGAAGCTCCTCCGGCATCGGCAGGATCAGCCGGTCGCTCCACTGGTATGCTGTACCCGTCTCGAAGCCCCGGGGGCAGTCAAATCGCTCCGTATCCGGAACAGGCCAATCGTCGTCTCCCGCTCCGGAATGTACCAGGCCGCAGTATACCTGCGGGAGACTTCCGTCCTCTTCTCCCATTTCCGCCAATACTTCCTGTAAAAACCTGTACAATCCGGAATGATCCCCATGCATGTCAAATTCTGAGGTGGTAAATAGATTCCGGGGACGGTACGTTTCGATCACCTGTTTCAGATCCGCCTTTAACATTTCCCTGGAATAGTGGGCATGCTCCCCCCATGTTTCCATATGAAATTCCGGCTTTTCCTCCAGCCCGTATGTGGCCCCGGAGCAATGAGAGGGATAGATCCTCGATGCATCTCTTTCTTCAAACAGATGGGTCACAAAGCTCTCCTCCGGCGGCATGCCGGTGTCCGCATATCCCAGAAAGATCAATTGCTCCTCTCCAAGTCCCAGAACCCTGCAGCCTGCAATCGTTTCCCTTAAACGGGCTCTTCCCTTTGTGTAGTCCGGGCAGTCACAATCCCCGTTGGTCACCATCACAACATGCACCTGAAGTCCCTTCTTTACCGCCTGGTACAAAACCCCTGCAGTCATCAGGATCTCGTCGTCCTGATGGGGCACGATCACCATAATACTTCCAAAGTCTGCATCTATCTTCAATTCCTTCATACAGACTCACCTAACCTTTCACCGCGCCGGCCGCCACGCCTGCAATGATATACTTCTGCATAAAGATGTAGAAGATCATGAGCGG
>ERZ808051.1835-NODE-1835-length-12497-cov-4.842512_pt1 | contig 12497 bp, 9 predicted proteins | sample MGYA00380199_ERZ808051 | MGnify/ENA primary metagenome ERZ808051 (study PRJEB31490, sample SAMN06133391) | mouse gut metagenome | isolation source: J11 | host: mice | place: China: Chengdu | collected 2015-05 ...
ATACATCCATCTCACTGCCGCGAAAACAGGGAATTTTATTTTCTTGTGCAAAGTCCGCAATTAAATCGTCTGACTTATTTTGAGATGTTGCAATTATGATCGTGTCTATGCTCTGCACACACCTTATTCGTTGAATAATATGATTCAAGATTGGCTGGCCGCAAAGATTTCTTAACACCTTACCGGGCAGACGCGTAGAACTCATACGCGCCTGAATGATCGCTAAAACTTTGCTTTCCATTGAACTCACCTGATTATTCTCTATTTTACTGTCTCCATAGAGCGCTTGAATCATGGCTAAATAACGCATATTCAATTCTCCATTACTTTTTCCAAAGACTTGGTATGACAATATCGGCAGCAAGCCCAGCAAATTCCTTATCCATCTCAGCCAAGAGATCTGATGGTATCTCCTGCTGGAACAGCGAAATATCCTCTTTTAACTGTTCCAAGCTGTCCACTCCAAACACCAAGTGACTAATTGACGATTCTCGCTTCACATAGGACATTGCCAATGCAATCCGATTAACGCCTGCTTCCTTGCAGATCATCCCAATTTTGCGAACAATAGGCTTTGCTCTTTCCAGATAAGCCGGAATCTGGAACTCCTCCATTAAAATCAGCCCCTGAAGGAATGCACTGCGCGTATGTAACTCACATTTACTATTCTGTACTCGATCCAAAACCGCATCTTGTTTCATCCGGTGATCAAAAATACTGTAAGGGGCTTGGATAAAATCTACGTAGGGACTTGTTAAACAGGCCATTGCCTCTCCAGGTTCATACACAGATACCCCTACTTTGCGTGCGAGGCCCTCCTTCTGCATGGCAGAAAGCGCCTCCAGAATATCCTCTCGGAATGCATACCGCGCACTGTGAAGCAAGTAAGCATCTATATAATCCAGATGGAGCCTCCGCAATGATCGATACAAGCTTTCCTGAATTACCCTCTTATAATCCTCTGGCGGACATTCGTCCAGGATATTGGGCAAAAGCTTTGTGCTGATAAACAGTTTATTGCGAAGAATTGTCTTTTTCGCAATAAAAGTACCAACCACCTCTTCCGCTGTTCCGTAGGCAGCCGCAGTATCAATCGCTAAAATTCCATTTTGTGTTGCATAGTCAAGGCATTCTACAGCATATTCTTGGGGTGGTTTTTTCTGTCCTATGATTCCATAGTCAAGACCAAATTGAACTGTACCTAAACATAGTTGCATATAATTCGCTTCCGTTTTTATTATTGATAAGGATTGATCTCTTCAAAGATTAGCCTATGCTATTTTCAAACAGGTCCTAATAGCAAGACATCACACAAAGAATCGCGTCTGGCTGTGCGGGTTTGCTGTAAATGTGTTCCAACAACTCCTCTTTGGAGACGACTTGATCTACCGACTCAGAATATCCAGCGTCTCTCTCACTCCGTTCCCTGTAATACTGCGGCAACTGGGAATAACCGCTTCGCAAGCTGATACATTTCCTGTCCATAATGATTCATATCCATCACCATATCGTCCTAATGCTCCGCAGCGTCTGGAAGCAATGCCCTCAGCTGTTCAACTGTCAGCCACCAGCTATTTGTTCCGGAGGAATATTCAAACCCATGCGCCACCGGCCTCCCGCCCTGTATGGCATTATTTTCTGTCCACCAGGACATATGTGGATAAACGATAAAATGTTGATCGTATTCATAAGTATATAGGGAGTCTTCTTTTGTAATCATCACCTCGTGGAGCTTTTCTCCTTCCCGAATACCAACCTCTTTCAATACGCAGTCCGGAAGAATCGCTCTGGCCAAATCCGTAATTTTGAAAGAAGGGATTTTGGCAATAAAGGTCTCACCGCCCCTAGACTCCCCCAGGGCCTTGATGACAAGCTGTACACCCTGCTCCAGGCTAATCCAAAAGCGTGTCATCTCGAAGTCTGTGATGGGCAGCTCTGTCTCCCCAGACTCCACCAAACTGCGGAAAAACGGGATTACTGACCCCCGGCTCCCTGCCACATTGCCGTACCGAACAATCGCAAACCGTGTGTCCTTGTATCCGGAATATGAGTTAGCGGCAATAAAAAGCTTATCCGAAACCAGCTTTGTTCCACCGTATAAATTTACAGGATTTACCGCCTTGTCAGTCGATAAGGCTACTACCCGCTTAACACCGGAGTCCAATGCCGCTTCAATCACATTCATCGCCCCATGAATGTTGGTCTTAATCGCCTCGTTGGGATTGTACTCACAGGCTGGAACCTGCTTCAGCGCCGCAGCGTGAATAACATAATCTACCCCTTCAAAGGCTCGCCGCAGCCGCGCCTCGTCCCGCACATCACCGATAAAATAGCGCATAACGGCATCGTGCTCCATCAGACGGTTGCGCATTTGAAACTGCTTAAACTCATCCCGGGAGTAAATAATGATTTTTTTCGGTTCATAGTGCCGCAGCACGTAGTCGGTAAAATGATTGCCAAAGGAGCCTGTGCCACCTGTAATTAAAATCGTTTTGTCGTTCAGCATGGTTATCAGTCCTCATCAAAATTATTGAAATATTTCGTCGCTACTACAGCATTTTCGGGGAGTAAGCACGGTATATTTTGAATAACAGGATACGCCAGCATACTTTCCGCGCAGTAGTACGATGCTCCGCCAGAGGAATCCTCATATCGTTCCATCTCTTTTTTGGAGATGGGGCAGGCAAATGGACAAATCAGATTGGTTTCGTCGCTGTGGTCCAAATCCTTGCGGATAATCATGATTCCTGACGGATTGCGTCCTTCCGGACTGGAATGAAACAGCTCATATTTTTCAATATTAAAACCCAGCTCTGCTGCCGATTGATAGAGATTTGTAACATATCCATGCTTTTTCATCCGTTCCCGTGCCTTCTCTCCTGCAAACTCATAGCACGGCTCTATTAAAATCAGATACCTCTTACAGATACGGTATAATTCTTGAAGAATTTCCTTTTCTTTTCCGCCATTGGGTTCGACCGCATGCATTGTATAGACCAAATCAAACGCATTATTTCTAATCGGTATATTTAGCAAGTCCCCTGTAAACAGATTAATCTGATTTTGTCCGTTCTCCTTGGCAAACTTTTGGGCTGCCTTGATTCTGGACCAGGAAATATCAAACCCATATACGGAATTAAAGTGACACGAACAACGTTCCTCCAATTCTTTCGTCAGCGTGACCAGCATCGTTGCCTCTCCCACTCCGGCTTCCATAATTGATCCAGATATCTTTTTGGCACTGATAATATCCGCAATCCATTTAGCTGTCTGGATACGGCTTTCGGGTGCCTGATAAAAGTCCTTTGTGTATGTACCCGCCTGAAAGTCATAAGAGATCATGATCTGTTCTGCTGTATTTGCTTCGGTCTTGCTTTGGCTGCGCATATATTCTATTAAATTTTCATTCTTGCGATATATTTCTCCGAGCAATTTGAGATCAAACATATTCCTTGCCCCTTTTATCGTAATAACGGTTCACAATCAACTCGGCTCAGCTCCGGGTGCGCATCCAAATAGCTCTCAGTATACATATCATGAAACATGCCTTTGAGTCCAACAGGATTGACCGATATGATTTCTGTGTCCGGATAGTGAAGAGAGGCAAACTTTTTCACACGTCGATAGCCCCCTAACCACTCCAGCACATGTTGGTCAGCAAAAGCTAACACATCACCCAACGGATTATCACAATGGCCACTTGCTGTACAGTCACATCCAACCAACAGCAGTCTCTGTGGATGTGTATACAGAGCAAAATGAATTGCCCTAAAAATAATGGAGCCATATCCCATCAAAGGATAGCACTCTATGTTGGTGTGCAGCTGCGTGCTTGGCACATGGCTGATAGAAAAGCAGCGGCGTCCACCATTCTCTTCTACAATATACTCCGGGAATTGGTCCTTGGAATTGTAATTCCTGTTTATATTAAAAAACTTTATAAAATTATAGTCCTTTAATTTTTCACACCATTCTGGGATATAGTGTGTTATAAAATAGTAATCCAGTGTTAGGTCCTCTTTTAGAAAGCTTGCATTAACTCCGATATGCGGTGCCTGTGGTATCTGTGTATAATAGTTCAGCGATGGGCCAGTACCCACCACAGCAACCGTTTTCCCCCTATTGCACCCTCTAAACTCAGAGAATGCTGCCCGATGAGCATCGTGCAGTTCGTTTGCCAGACATAGAGATTCGAAAATGTCCGATGCTTTTGCCTCCGCCGCCTGCGCCTCAACCTCCGTCAGTTTGCTTATGATCTCCGGTGTCAGGAATTTAAATTTCTCAAACCCCACCTCTCTGCATACCCTAACAATTTCTTCTTTGGCATCTGCGGTCACTAAAATCGCGGCATGTGGAAATAGGTTTACCCACGCAGAAAGACTGCGGATTGGCAGACCAGTATCCAAAAATGTCCCATCATCATTGACAGCAACCCGACTGTTTGTGACGCCATGCAGTCTGATATTTGGGTCCTGTGCCAAATAGGGAATGACCTTTTTCCCAATATGTCCGCTTCCAAATGCGATCAAATCTACATCATAAAGGTACGACGCTGCTTGTGGGCTTATCTTAAACATTAAAGCTGCACCTCACCAAATAAATTCAAAAACTGTTTGGTAATCATATTTTGTTGTACTACTCATTAATGAAACCTTACCTTTCTATTGACCGCTTCCATCTTCCATCAAGCTGAAAAAAGGCCTCCAGGAAGAGTTCCATGGAGTGCTTAGCACCAGTCGAAACCCGAATATAATCTTTCAATAACGGATTTCCATAAGGATGTACCAGCACTTTTCTCTCTTTCTCCAAACTATGCGCAATTTCTTTTGCGGAGTGGTGCGGCTTTATAAACACAAAATTCCCTTTGCAGTCCCTGCATTCATAGCCATTCTTCCTCAGCATTTCCAAAAGATACTGCTTCCCCTCTGCCTCCTTGTGAATTAGTTCCCGTATTATCTCCGGATGATCCAATATCCTCTCCCCAAAAAGCAGCGCGACAGCATTTACATCAAAGCTCAGCTTTGCGTTCTTCACATAGCCGATGATCTCGGGATCACCAATCATTACACCCAGCCGGCAGGCCGCCAGAGAGAACAGCTTGGAGAAAGTACGCAGAACAATCACATTCTTATGCTCCAGCCCATATTTAAGAAAAGTATGTGGGTAAAAGTAGTGATACGCCTCATCTATGATTACTACAGCACCGACTGCGCCGGCTTGACATAGAACACGCTCCAGCTCCTGCTCCGTATAAGTATTTCCGATAGGATTATTGGGGTTCAGCAACACAACAATCCGCGTGTCCCGGGTAATCGCACAAACAATTTTATCAATATCAATTGTCAAATCATTCTCATACTCAACCGCAATATGTTTTAAGCCCAGAATGGAGCAATTAATGCGATACATCTCAAAAGACGGCGAAACTGTAACTACCTCTTTTCCCCGTTCTCCAAATGTCTCCAACAGATAGCGGATCGCCATATCCGTTCCATTTGTCGCCATCAAGTTCTCATATTCCGCACCGATAAAATCAGCGTACTTATGTAGAAACCTGTCTGGCTCCGGGTATGTCGCCAGAAATTCCGGCGTCACTTCCTTCAGCACGCTGTCCACAAATTCACTTGGGAGTCCCTCCGGATTCTCGTTCATATCATACCGGTGGAATCCATAGCGTCCCTGCATGGGAAATACCCGTTCCGTCCGCCTGATCTCAGGATTTACATAGTAGTTGCTCATCTGTACTCCATACTCCCATTACATGATTTTCTTGTAATATTACTGCATATATCTGTTGTACGGCACCTCTGGATCAAACATAAGCGCGCGGTGCAGTGAAGAAATCTGTCTCATCACCATGTAATCTCCAAACATCGTTGTCAAAACTTCATGGTAACCCCTTGGAACAGGAACATTTATACACTCAAACGGTATGACATCCGTACTGTCATACCACTCTTTCATATAGGTATATTTTCCTCTTTCGCACTCCAAAGGACCAACTCGGCTTGTGTCCTTACCATACCACCAGGAGCAGTACCTCTCATACCCGCGGCAAAGATTCTCAATCCCTAAAACATGCTTCAAACCAAGGGAAACCTTGCCCAGCAGCAGCCTTTTCACCGAATATTTTTTGCCTGGTTTAAAGTAAGCGTCATAATAAGAGGCATACCGCAAAACTCTCCAATAGCCTTTCAGGAACACTTTTGCCCTGCTGAGGGCCGCCTCACTGTCCGGCACGTTGTCCAGTACAAAGATGTCAATAAAAATGCCTTTGTTCTCATAAGGCCGCTGATTCTCAAAATCACTGATCAGCGTGGTGTCGGAATTTCTCAGCCTGCTTCCACCCATCACCAGTCCCGGGTCTGTAAAGGGAGTCTGGAAAAAATAGGGGTGCTGAAACTCCTGCGCCGCAATCCTGGTAAGCTTTCTGTAATCTTCCCGAAACATTGCCACATCAATGTCGTCATCCCAGGGGATAAACCCCTTATGCCGCACCGCACCCAACAGAGTTCCGCTGTCCACGAAATAGGTCAGCCCATGCTTTCTGCACACCCGGTCGAACTCGGCCAGCAGGTCCAGCTCCACCGCCCACAGCTTCTTCATCTCCACGCTGACTGTGTAGCCGCACCGCACCTCCTCCTCCAGAAAGCCCTCCGGAAGCGCGATCTTGATTGGCAGCATATCATCCACCTCCGTCAGTCCAGTCTGACAACTTCGCCAGAGCGGTATTTCTCTATCGCCCCGGCCAGTCTGACGGACAGCTCACAGGCGCCCTCATCCATCCTGCCCCCTGCAATCCGGGCCAAAAACTCCATAATCTCATACCGCAAACCATCGCCGGAAAACTTGTAAAAGTTCTTTTCCACCTCGTTGGGGTCCTCAAACCGGAGCTCGAAATACTCCGTCTTCCACCACGGCGCCGGCACATAGATATACCCTCGGGTCCCGGAGATCACAAGGCTCCCCTCGCTCTTCACGCCCAGCCCTACCTTTCCTGAGGCTATTGCCCCGGGATACCGCAGATGAATCCGGGTGAATAAATCCACCCCATCCCTCTGACCAAAGTAGGAATAGAACCCGATCTCCTCATACTCGAAGCCCAGCAGCTTAAACGCCGCCAGCAGCGGATAGCTCGCCAGCTCCGTCACACTGCCGCCCGCCCCATTGTTCCGCATACCACGCGCATGGGATGGAAGCAGCTTGGTAAACGTGGCGTCCACGCTGACAATCCGCCCAATCTTTCCGCTCTTCGCGCAGCTCACCAGCCGCTGAAAGCCGGGACAGTAGGCTGTCTTGATGGCCTCCATCAGGATCACGCCCTGCTCCCGGGCCAGCCCAAACAGACGCTCCGCCTCCGACGCGGTAAACACCATCGGCTTCTCACACAGCACATGCTTCCCCGCGCGCAGCGCGCGCTCCGCGTATTCGTAGTGCGTCTCGTGGGGAGAGGCGATATATACCGCGTTTACACGGCTTAAAAATTCCTCATACCCGCTACTCCAAAAGCCCAGCTCATGCCGCTGGGCAAAGCTCCGGGCGGAATCCTCGTGCGGGTTGAATACACCCTCCACCGTCACTCCGCTCACAAACTTCGACTCCGGGATAAACCGGTTGGCAATCCGCCCGGACCCTGCCACCCCCAGCCGGATCAGGGGGTGCTGCCGGTCACGCAGCTCCGTGCTGGAGATTCCCTTCGTCCGCTCCAGATACACCACCTGGCAGTACTCCTTCAGGTAGTCAAACCGTCCTGTCCAGTCTGAACCGATGGCAAAGATATCCACCTGAAGGCGGACGATGTCGTCGATCTTCTGACCCTCGTACTCCTCCACCACAATCTCGTCCGCCAGGCCGAGCCCCCGCACATTCTCGATTCGCTCCATCAGAGACTGCTGCACATTCAGCTTCCCGCGGTACCGGTCGTAGCTCTCGCTGGTCACACCTACAATCAGGTAATCCCCCAGCGCCTTCGCGCGCTTCAGAAGGTTTCTGTGCCCGTGGTGCAGCAGGTCGAATGTCCCGTATGTTATTACCTTTGTCATTCCCTGTCCTCATCCCGCAGCCCGAAAAAGACCTCCAGCCTGTCCACTATCTCCTCCGGACTCTCTGCGCCGTCGTTCTCTATCACAATGTCCGGCGTCTCAGGCTCCTCACACAGCAGGTCCACTCCCACCACATTCTTTGCCCCGGAGCTGTACAAGCCCTTCTGATCCCGGCGGTACAGCGTCTCCCGCGCCGCCTTTACATAGATCTCCCGGTAGTTCTCAATGTGCTCCGCCGCCCAGCTCCGGCAGTCGCGGTACATGGAGATGCTGCACAGCACCACGTCGATCCCCTGGTCCGCCAGCATTTTGCACATCTCAAAGTTGTAATACGCACCGCGCCGCCGCTCCTCCGTCGTGTACCCGCTCTTCTTGTGGAACGACAGACGGCGCAGCTGGTCCCCGTCCAGAAGCACCACATCATTTCGCTTCGCCTTCATCCGGCGGTACAGAAGGCCGCCAATGGTCGTCTTGCCAGCCCCGGACAGGCCGGTGAAGAAGTAGACCGTTCCCTTATCCATAGCGTCCTCCTAATGGTAAATCGGATTTTCCAACAGCGCGGGGTCCAGCTCCAGCCGGGGCATCATGTGCAGCGGCTGCCCGTTCCGGTTCACAAACTCCAGGCCCTCCAGCAGGATCCGCACATTCCGGAGCCGGTTCTTGTCGTACTTCTTGATGTAGTCCTTCAGCAGATTCTCCTGCACCTTCTCTTCCACCTCTGCGGCCACACGCTCGCCGTCCTGAGACACCTCCGCCTCCCGGAACACCTTGATCCAGGTCTTTGACATATACCCGTTGATCGTGCTGAAGTTCCGGATCAGCTCCTCCGCCTTCGCCTCATCCACTGGCTGGCCGTCGTAGTACTGGAAGTCGTAGCCGTAGTACTCATAGGCGTCCCGGAGGAAGTACTCTATAAAATACCGCTCGCTCTCGTTGGCGAACTCGTCGTAGGTCTTGTACACCTGGACAGGGCTGAAGCCCGGGGCGTAGCCGTCGTCCGTCACACGCACCGGCTCCCCGCCCCACGAGCAGTAAGACATGGTCTCCTCGTGGTAGGGCAGGTCCAAAAAGGCCGCCAGCGCCCGCAGCGTCGCCTTCGGATTCAGCTTCCCGTCCTCAAACCGGACCAGAACGCCGTCCTTGTACAGCCGGTCCTCCGGGTCGATCATGAAGCTCCGGTTCAGGATTCGCTCCATCACCGCGTCGCTCACCACCGTCTTCTTCTTGCCCTTCTCCTGGTCGTCCGATGACATCGCCACATTGTACATAAACCGCACCGAGGCCGCGTGGCTGGTGGTAAAGCGGCGCATGGGGGTGAAGGTCTTGATATACTTGAAGTTCCGGAACAGTGACGAGTTATGTATCTCGTCATAGTTCTTCGCCTCCAGCACCGTCCGGTTGCTGCTGTCCACACGCAGGCTGTAGACAATATTATAGAAGTGGGGCTGGAAGAACAGCGCCGGGGCAATCCGCGCCCCCTGGTCCAGACCGCTCACCGCCATCTTGGACTGCAGGTACAGCGCCACCACGATGTCCTTCTCCGTCCGGTCACGCATGTGGTACAGCTCCTCCACCAGGTAGCTCTGCCACTTGATATTCTGCTGCGCGTCCCGCAGGCTGGTGGACCCCTCCACCACCTTGCGCACCGTCTCCGCCGTCTCCGCCACCTCGCTCATCATCAGCGACGGCAGCACGATCAGGTTCGGATGGGCGTCAAACACCTCGTTGAAGAAGTCGCCGCCGTTATGGGTGGACAGCTGGGTATGCCAGATCATCCGGGTGACCTCCCGGATTCCCACCGGCTTCACGCTGTACTGGCTGTAGTCGATCCCAAACCGCGCCTTGAAGTCGATGGGGTACTGCTCTATCTCCTCTCCGATCAGGAACACCAGCTTCCGGCTCTCCAGCATGGTACGCAGGCTCAGGCACTGCAGGTATGAGCAAAACGTCCCCCAGTCGCTGTAATGGAGATAAATATGGTTCTCCCGGCCGATATCCTCGCTTTTGCGCACGTTGTCGTTCAGGTACTCCAGCTCGTACTGGGAATACACGTCCGCCGCCAGGATGGGGTTGTCCAGATTTTTGAAGAAGTTCCGGCTGATGACGGTATTTTTAAAGTTCACAAAGTCGCCAAACCGCTCCTCCGCCGGGTAGAAGGGGATGTAGCCGCTGTGGTCGTCAAAGGGGAAGAACACCACCGGCAGCTCCTCAAAGGGCAGAAAGTCCTTTCGGAACAGGTAGGGGTATTTTGCCAGGTGCCGGCAGTTGCGCTCGTACCGGCTCTTCAGCATTTTGATGTTCGGCTCGTAGAACACCTTCGTAATCAGCGGCAGAATCTCCTCCCGGAAATACCCCTGGTTATACAGATTGATAAACGCGGTGTAGGAGATGCGGTAATCCCCGCCGGACCGCAGGATATACACCGCCCCCTCCAGCGCGCCCGCGGGGTCCTCTCCCGACTGGATCACCAGGCCGTAGGCGCGGCACGCCTCGCCCTGCTCGCCCAGCGCCGCCAGCTTTCTCGCGATTTCGATGGCTTCCATACTCTGTCTCCTCTCTGCTTCCTGCGCTTGAAAAAGGGGCTTTTTCCAGGCCCTTTTTCAAAGGCAGGAAGGGGGCCGGGACAAGCCCGGCCCCCGTTCTTGCTTCTTGCTTATTTGAGATGATCTCTCGCTCCACGTCCTTATCCGACGCAAACCAGCGAAGCGTTTGCGGAGGAAGATGAGGAGCAAGGGAGCTAAGCGCAGTTTTCGCCTTCAAGCGGAAACGAAGCGCTGCGCACTTTGCGACGAATCAGCCTAACAGCTGGAGCACGCCCTGAGGCACCTGGTTGGCCTGGGCCAGCATGGCCTGGGCGGACTGCACCAGGATGTTGTTCTTCACGTAGCTCATCATCTCTTCGGCCACGTCGGTGTCGCGGATGGTGGACTCGGCGTCCTGAATGTTCTCAGCCATCACGGACAGGTTGTTGCCGGTGTGCTCCAGACGGTTCTGGATAGCGCCCAGGTCGCCGCGGATGCCGGACACGTAGTTGATAGCGTCCTTGATGGTCTGCACGGCGGCGGCGGCGTCCTCCTGGTTGCCGATGTTGATGCCGTCGATGCCCATGCCGGTGGTGTGCATGTCACCGATGACTACCTTCATCTGGTTGAAGGAATCGCTGGTGTCGCCGATCTGCAGGGTCAGGCCGTTGGTGGCCTCCTTCGCCTCGGTGGTGGTGGTGGTCTTCACGCGCATGGCGAAGTTGTTGGCCAGATCCTCCAGGCTGGTGAAGGCCTTATCCACAGAGGTGGCGTTGGACACGCGCTGGACCGTCAGACCCACCACGTTGCCGTTGGCGCCGTCGCTCACGCCGATCTTGAAGGAGACTTTGGTGCCACTGGCGGTCTTGAAGTTGACGGTGCTGCCAATCGCATTGCTGATCTTGGACAGGGCGGTGAACAGATTGTCGTTGGCGCCGATGGTGACGATGGTGGCGCCCGCGGCGCTGAGCTTGGCGGCCTCAGCGGAGGTGATGGAGCTGTTGCCCACCTTCAGCACGATGGTCTTGGTGCCGATGGCGATCTGGGTGCCGTCCTTGATGTCGGACTCCTTGATGTTGAACACGGTGTTGGCCTTGTTCACGTCGCTCAGAGCCACGCCGGGGGTCTTCACATAGGTGCCGGCGTTCAGGGAGGCGCTCATGGAAATCTCGTTGTTGCCGCCGGTGGAATTGGCCGGAGCCTTGATTACCAGGCCGCCGCCGTTGCCGTTGATCTTAATGTTGACGTCAAAGTTGGCGCGGGCCTCCTCCTGGGTGTTCGGGGCGTTCATCTGCTTGAAGGACACTGTGGTGCCGGAGACCGAGGCGGTCCACTTCACCCCGTTGATCTCAATGCCCTTAGAGCCAACTGCCGACCCGACCGCCTTGGCGATGTTCGCGGCAACCACGGAGGCAGCGGCGCCCACGGAGGCGGAGGCGGACACGGTGATATCCTTGCCGCCGATGGTCAGGGTGACGGAGAAGGAGACGCTGCTGCCGCTGGCGCCGGTGACATTGAAGTTCAGGGTGCCCAGGTCGATGGCGAAGGAGGCCTTCACAGCCTTGGTAGCGCCGGCCACGTCGTCCAGAATGGTCTTCTTGCCGGCCTCGACGCTGGCGGTCTCGCCCTTGCCCAGCACACTGGTGATGATCCGGTCCATGCCGGTGACGTCTTCGGTGGTCACGGTGGTGCCGGCCTTGACGGCGTCCTTCACGGCCAGGTCGCCGTTCAGCAGCTTGATGCCGTTGAAGTTGGCGCTGTCAGCGATACGGTTGATTTCCGTCTTCAGCTGATCGACCTCCTTCTGCAGGGCGGCGCGGTCAACCTCGTTGTCGTAGGTGCCGTTGGCGGACTGGGTGGCCAGGTAGTCCATGCGGTTGAGCATGTCCTGGATCTCCTGCATAGCGCCCTCAGCGGTCTTCACCAGGGAGAT